>Ga0209742_10000424_pt1 | contig 22781 bp, 17 predicted proteins | sample DeeMarSeWOR38_10_FD_187462 | JGI IMG/M metagenome (GOLD analysis project Ga0209742, IMG submission 187462) | Marine sediment microbial communities from White Oak River estuary, North Carolina - WOR-3-8_10 (SPAdes) (version 2) | ecosystem: Environmental > Aquatic > Marine > Intertidal zone >... | reverse complement strand
ACCGCCGGCCGGTCACCGTCAGCCGCTGAAGATCATCATCGATGAGGATCTTCTGCGGTATGAAGAAATCTGGGCAGCCGCCGGAACTCCCCACGCCGTTTTCAAATTGACTCCGGATGAACTCATCATGATCACCAACGGAACGGTCATCTCCGTCAAATAGTTCAAAATAAATTTTAATTTCCCCTCATAAATGAGCAATTTTTTTGTTGGGCAAGGCCGCACAAGGGTTTTCGCCGAAACCTACTCGAGTACGTTGCAGGCGAGAAGCCCGCGGAGAACGCAGCCCGGTGAAAAAAGGGCCATTTAGGAGGGGAAATTATCAGCCGATGGCGACCTGTAATACATCCTTCCTGGCATCGACGCGCTGTATGGTGATCTGAATTAAATCCTCCGGCTTCAATTCGATGCCGCTGGTTGTCGGCAGGTCACACTCGAGTATGTATCGGGTTAAAAGGATCTGGTAGTTTTTACGCAACCGGCTCAGAACGATTGCTTCTTCTTTCTTTCCAACCTGACTCTCAAGATATTTGAGCAGCCAGTAGCGATGCCGTGTATATTGAATCCTGCTGACCTGGCTCATCGGAAGTTCAAGGGCTTGAATGATTTCAGCGATTTGCTCGGCGGTGTATGCATTTTCCAGCCCCAGCGAAGCTCTAATCTGTCGCTGGGTGACCAGATCGGAATATTTTCGAATGGGTGAGGTCGCGGTGACATACGCATCCAGGCCCAGACCCGAATGCCATTCGGGTCTGACGCTTAAAACGAACCGGTTCAATAAGCGGCGTTGCATCCAGTTTTGAAACAGCGTGCCCTCATTGTTTTTGTATAGCCTTTCCCGCGGTTTGGGCTGCGATCTGAATATGGCGGGGATCTGGCGTTCTTTTAGATGTTTTGCCATCAGCCAGTTCGCCATGATCATGAGCTCAGAAACCAGCATTCTGCCGGGGCTTTCACGATTGATTTTATTGATGGACACTTCCCGATTTTCATTGATCCAGACACTGATTTCCGGAACCGTTATTTGAATGGCGCCGTCGTCCAGTCTTTGCTTGCGAAATTTTTCGGCAATGTCTTGCAGAATCCGCATATTCCGATCTTCAGCGGCATAAATATTGACATCATAGTAGGTGAGCTGATGCTCGACTTTGATCAGGCTTTGAAAAACTTGATAATCTCTAATTTCAGCCATCGGGCTCAGCTGAATCATAATGCTGATAGCCGGTCTCAGCGCTCCGGCTTTGAGACTGCAGAGGCCTTCGGCCAGGACCGGCGGCAACATGGAAACCTTTTGATCCGGCATATAAATGGAACTGCCACGCAAAAGGGCTTGCTGATCAATCGCATCGTTTTTTTGAACAAAGTGGCCCACATCGACGATGTGGACGCCCAGCCGAAATGAATCGCCCATTTCTTCAATGCTAATGGCATCATCGAAATCCAAGGTGCCCTGACCATCGATTGTCATTAAAGACAGGTGAGTCAAATCTTTGCGAGAGTCATTGGCTGATTCAATGAAATTGGAGCCGACAATTTGCTCTGCTCGGGCCACTACATTCGGCGCAAAATCAGCAGACACATTGCAACGATGCAATTCAATATTTTCATCTTCATCGAATACGCCCACTTTTACCAGGACCCGAAAAATATCGTGGGGGCTTTCAATTGCGGCTCTGGCAGCGATCGCCCTGGCAATCTCATAATCTTTGCAGTCTTTTTGAAAAAGGTAGTAGGATTTCAGAATTTCAACCGCTTGATGGATTTCAGCGGGCAGCAATTGAAAATCAGCCGATCCGGCGGAATTCAGTGCGCTTTTAAGCCAGGCACCGCCGGTTTCAATCAGTCGTTTTTTGCGTTCCTCCATCTCCCGTTGCGCGGCAAGCTGTTCGACCCGCATTTCGGAATTGGGGAGGAATCCATCCGGATTGAACCTAAAATAGAGCCGATCATCAAACAATGCGCGCATTACAGCGGATTCGTGGTCCCCTGAGGGGCTGTCCGGAAAACAAAACTCGGTCATGGTGGCCAGGTCGATCCAATTTTTTTCTGAATTCAGGACCTCCCACAAATCTTTAATATCGATTTTTTTAATCAACTCCTGCCGCTTCTTAACGACCTGCTTGAGGGCATCGACCATCTGACTGCGGCTTAAAGTGAGATCCAGGTGCGTTTTATCTTTGTGCAACAACCTGCGGTGCGAAAGGTTGACCTCTCGGTTGTTTTCGGTTAACAACCGTAGCCGCTGGTTCTTGACTTCAAGAACAACGGCGCACATAATCTTCTGGCGGTCTATGTATTCGACAATGCTCCCTGATTCCATAAAAATTACAATAACAACCGACTCGGGCGAAGTCAACGCAATAAAAAATATTGTTTATTTTCAAATTGTTATATCATGAAATCCATCGCACTCATACAGCCGTATTTTAAGGAAAACCGCTGGAAAATTACCATCGGACTGCTCAGTTTGATTGTTGTTGACATGTTGCAGCTTTTTATCCCCCGCATCATCAAGTGGGCCGTTGACGGGCTTACGGCTTTGCAAATCGATCTGCAACAACTGTTGATTTATGCGATCGATATGGCGGTTATCGCTGTATTAATCGGTGCTTTTCGATATGTATGGCGGCGCTGCCTGCTGGGCGCTTCCCGTCGAGTTGAAGAGGGCTTGCGCAACCGACTGTTGGCCCACATCCAGATCCTTTCGGCATCTTATTTTGATCGCACCCAAACCGGTGACTTAATGGCCCACGCCACCAATGACATCCAGCAAGTCAGAATGGCGACGGGAATGGGGGTTGTGGCCTTAAACGATGCCATTGTACTGGGTGCCGCCGCTATCGGTTTTATGCTCTATATCAATGTGACACTGACCCTTTTGGTATTGATCCCCATGCCGCTGATTTCCCTCTGCGCCCGATTTTTCAGCAAAAAAATGCACCACCGCTACCTCAGCGTTCAGGCCACTTTTTCAGATCTGACCGAAGTCATCCGGGAGCGCTTTGCCGGAATTCGCATTATTAAAGCCCATGCCCGCAAAGCAAGAGAAACGGCGCGGGTGGAAGCTGTTTCAAAAGAATATATTAAAGAAAATTTAGGTCTGGTGAAAATTGTCGGTTTCTTTTTTCCAATGATGTTGCTGTTTACCAATTTAAGCCTGGCGATCGTTCTGTACCTGGGCGGGCGGCAAACCATTGTTAGGACCATTACTCCCGGGGATTTTGTGGCCTTTATCAGCTATCTGGGACTGTTGACCTGGCCCATGATGGCACTGGGTTGGGTAACCGAGTTAATTCAGCGCGGAAGGGCATCGCTCGACCGGATTAATCGAATTCTAGAAACACATCCTGAAATTAAAAGCCCGAAGCACGCGGTTATGCCGGGACGGTTTCAAGGCCGGATCGAATTTCAGGAAGTCGGCTTCGCTTACAACCATGAGGCAGAAGTGAGCACACCGGTGCTATCGGCGATCAGCCTGGCGGTGGAACCGGGAAAAGTTCTGGGAATCGTGGGTCCCCCCGGCAGCGGTAAAACGACCCTATTAAATCTGATTCCCAGACTGTACGATGTGTCCGGGGGCGGCATCTTGATCGACGGTAAAGATATCCGCACGCTGAAAATTGACAATTTAAGATCACAGATCGCCGTAATGCCTCAGGAGCCGTTTTTATTTGCCGGCAGCATCCGGCAAAACATCACTTTTGACAATCCCTCGATAGAAAAATCTCAGCTGGAAATGGTTGCCCGGCAGGCAGCGCTATATGATACCATTCGCAGCTTTCCGAAGGGTTTCGAGACAATTGCCGGTGAAAAGGGGGTTATCCTTTCCGGTGGTCAAAAGCAACGCATCGCCCTGGCCCGTTGCCTGCTCAAAGAAGCCGGTGTGCTCATTCTGGATGACCCCATCAGTCAGGTGGATCTGGAAACAGGCACCGCAATTATCGACACCATCAAATCCATGGCCGGCCAAAAAACAATCCTCATTGTGTCCCATCGTATTTCCGCAGTGAGCTTTGCAGACCAGATTATCGCCCTTGACCGGGGCCGAATTATGGAGCGGGGCACGCATCGGGATTTGATCGCCAACGATCAATATTATGCCAGGGCATTTCAACTTCAGGAATTCGAAGAGGACGTCAATGCAGCCTGATTATGGATATTTCGAGGAAACCCGGCTGGGCAAGCCCTATGATGTCAGGCTTTTAAAACGCCTTTTACCGTTTATTTATCCATATAAGATACTTATTTTATTATCTATTTTTTTGGTCATCGGCATCACCGCCCTGGATCTTGCCCTGCCCTATGTCACCAAGGTCGCAATTGACCGTTACATCGTTCCGCAAACAAGCAATGTGGCGGAAGCTGCCGGCCGCAGCGATGAAACCCGCAAAAGATACCTGAAAGCAGATCTCAAAGATGACAGACAACGCGGCATTGTCGAAAAATACAGCGCCTTGTTTCAAATTGAGGGTCAAACAGCCCTGATTTCGTATGATGCCCTGACGCACATAGAAAAATCCGATCTGAAAGTGTTGCGTCAGCAGGATTTTGCCGGTCTCGGCATGATGGCGCTGATTTTTCTGGTAATCGTTTTTCTGAATTTCATCCTCAATTTTGCCCAGAAAATGATTATGGAATACAGCGGACACATGATCATGCATGATTTGAGGATGAAGCTTTTTATGCACATCCAGGATCTGGCCATCGAATTTTTTACTCGCAATCCCGTCGGCCGACTGGTGACCCGGGTAACCAATGACGTTCAGAATATGCATGAGCTGTTTACCTCGGTTATTTCCCTGGTTTTCAAAGACTGCTTTCTGCTGGTAGGCATTGCAGCCGTGCTGCTGGCTCTGAACTGGAAGCTCGCCCTGGTCTCGTTTACGGTTCTGCCGATCGTTGTTTATGCTTCCGCTAAATTTTCAGCAAAGGCCCGGGATGTCTTCCGGATCCTGAGAATTCAAATCGCCGAGATCAATACACGCCTGGCCGAAACCATCGAAGGCATCCGGATCATTCAGCTAATGGGTCAGGAATCGAAAAATTATAAAAAATTCAAGAACCTTAACCATGATAACTATTTAGCCGGCATGCGACAGATTCACGTTCTGGCCGTATTTATGCCCATCATCGAGCTTTTGGGAGTCATTGCCGTCGCTCTGGTGCTCTTTTACGGCGGCAGCCAGGTATTAAAGGAAGCCCTGAGCCTGGGAACCCTGGTGGCCTTCATCTCCTATATCCGGATGTTTTTCAGGCCGATAAGAGATTTGGCGGAAAAATACAATATTCTGCAAAATGCCATGTCCTCGGCTGAAAGAATATGGTTGATTCTGGATACGGAAAATTCTCTACCGAAGATCCACCTTCCGATCAGCCCGGCGATTCTCGATCGAATCCGGGAAATCCGGCTGGAAGATGTTTCATTCAGCTATATCGGTGATGAGAAGGTGCTTAAAAACATAAACTTGCAGATTATGGCCGGGGAAACCGTGGCGGTAGTGGGTCCTACCGGCGCCGGCAAAACTTCTCTGGTGAACCTGATTCCCCGGTTCTATGATCCGACTTCAGGCCGGGTGCTCATCAATGACATTGATATTAAAAGATACGACAACTCGGTGTTTCGCGAAAAAATGGCGCTGGTAATGCAGGAACCGTTTCTGTTCTCCGGCACCCTACGGGAAAACATATTCGACCGGGCAGATCGCCCAGCGGAAGAAACCGTGCAGGAAATCATAGACGCTGCTAACTGCCACAGCCTGATTCAACGCCTGCCCGATGGCCTGGACACCGTTCTCACCGTAGGGGGCACCTCCATCTCCAGCGGTGAACGGCAGCTGATTTCGATCGCCAGGGCATTTGCCAGAGATCCCCAGCTGATTTTATTTGACGAGGCCACCTCGTATATCGATTCGCAGACCGAAATGTGGATCCAGCAGGCCCTCAAGAAACTGATGGAAAACCGAACGGCAATCATTATTGCCCATCGGCTCTCCACGGTGCGCCATGCCGACCGTATCATCGTCCTGAACCGGGGCCGCATTGTCGAAAGCGGCAGCCACGCAGAGTTGATGGACCGGCAGGGCTTCTACTACCGACTCAGCCAGTTTCAAAATTAGAGAGGTTTAATTGGTTTAATTGGTTTGATTGGTTTAATTGGTTTAATTGGTTTGATTTGTTTGATTGGTTCAATTGTTTCGGCTTTAAGTCAACCAATTTAACCAATGAAACGAATAAAACAAACCTAACCGGCCCTGGACCGCTGAACTCCTGAACCCTGAACCTTTTAACCTTGAACCTTGCGAAACAAATCTCTTGCCAAACGCACAGCCAGATGATACACGCATGGTGTCTTTTAATAACACGGTATCAAACTGTTTATAGCAAAGTGAGAAACGAAAGTTCTACCCCATTATTGCTCGAAAGATCGAAAAAAACGAAAGGAGGATTGGACAGATGGCTTATGATGCAGTAAAGATGGCAGACTGGCAGATTTCTGAAGCAGCAGAGAAGAACATGCCGACGCCGGAGGAATGGCAGGAAAAGCTGGGGCTGGAAAAAGACGAAGTCCTTCCCATGGGCAGGCTGGCGAAACTTGATTTTCTTAAAATCATCGACCGGCTCAAGGACAAGCCGGACGGCAAATACATCGAGGTGACCGCCATCACGCCCACCCCCCTGGGTGAAGGCAAAAGCACGACCTCATGCGGCCTGATGGAAGGTTTGGGCAAGCGCGGTGTGAATGTTGGCGGCGCTCTGCGGCAACCTTCTGGCGGCCCCACCATGAATGTCAAAGGAACCGCGGCCGGTGGTGGAAACTCGTTGCTGATTCCCATGACCGAATTTTCGCTGGGCTTGACCGGTGATATTAATGACATCATGAACGCCCATAACCTGGCCATGGTGGCCATGACCTCTCGCATGCAGCACGAGCGCAATTACAACGACGAGCAGCTGCAGCGGCTGACCGGCATGCCGCGTTTAAATATCGACCCCACCCGCGTTGAAATGGGCTGGATTATGGATTTTTGTGCCCAGGCTTTGCGAAATATCGTCATCGGTCTGGGGGGTCGCATGGACGGCTTTACGATGCAGTCCAAATTCGGCATTGCCGTGGGATCCGAGTGTATGGCCATTCTGGCGGTTATCCGGGATCTGGCCGATCTGAAAGAGCGGCTCAACAATATCACCGTGGCATTCGACAAGAGCGGCAAGCCCGTCACGACAGGGGATCTGGAAGTGGGCAATGCCATGACGGCTTTTATGCGCAACACCATTAATCCCACCCTGATGTGCACGGCCGAATACAACCCCTGTATGGTTCACGCCGGGCCGTTTGCCAACATCGCTGTGGGTCAGTCTTCGATTATTGCCGACCGAGTCGGCTTGAAACTGTTCGACTACCACGTCACCGAGTCCGGATTTGCAGCCGACATCGGCTTTGAAAAGTTCTGGAACGTGAAATGCCGCTTCAGCGGCCTGAAACCCCACGTCTCGGTTCTGACCAGCACCATCCGCGCGTTGAAAATGCACGGCGGCGGCCCCAAGGTGGTTCCCGGCATCGCTATGCCCGAAGAGTACACCAAAGAAAACCTGGAGTTGGTGGAAAAGGGCTGCGAAAACATGGTGCATCATATCAACACCATTCGCAAATCCGGCATGAACCCGGTGGTTTGTATCAACCGCTTTTACACCGACACCGATGCCGAATGCAAGGTGGTCCGCAAGGCAGCGGAAGCCGCCGGTGCCCGCTGTGCGGAGTCCAAGCACTGGGAAAAGGGCGGTGACGGTGCGCTGGAATTTGCCGATGCTGTCATTGACGCCTGCAACGAAGAAAGCAAATTCCAATTCCTGTATCCCCTGGAAATGAAGCTGCGCGACCGCGTGGCCAAGATCGCCAAGGAAGTCTACGGGGCCGATGGCGTTAACTGGACACCGGAAGCGGAGGCCAAGGCCAAAATGCTGGAAAACGACTCCAAATACGCCGATTTTACCACCATGATGGTCAAAACCCATCTGAGTCTTTCCCACGATCCGACCTTGAAGGGCGTGCCCAAAGGCTGGACCCTGCCGATCCGCGACGTGCTGATTTACTCGGGCGCCAAGTTTCTGTGCCCCTGCGCCGGCACCATCAGCTTGATGCCCGGAACCGGTTCCAACCCGGCTTTCAGACGGGTGGATGTGGACGTCAAGACCGGCAACGTGTCAGGACTGTTTTAGGCTAGCATCTAAAACCTTAAGGTATTGGGAGGTTCGGGAGATTTTCTCGGACCTCTCTTTTTCTTATTACAAAATCCGAAGCACGAAATCCTAAAGTCGAAACAAATTCAAAATTCGACTATTCCAATGCCCTAAACGCTTCAGAGCTCATGCCGTTCTGAACAGCTGCTTTTGTTTTTGTCATTGAAATTTTGTAAATTCGATTTTGTTTCGAATTTCGATATTCGGATTTCGAATTTATAACATGAAACATCTCCCGAAAGCCAATGCCCGAAACCACCGAATGCGCGTACTGCTGATCAACCCCTACTACCCCATTTCCGAGACGCCTTCCCCGCCGCTGGGGCTCGCCTATCTGGGGGCTGCGCTGGAAAAAGCCGGCGTCCAGATCAAGATTCTGGACTATGTTGTATATCCGTATCAACGCGATGGGCTCGAGGCGGTTTTAAAAAAATTTAAGCCCCACGTTGCGGGCGCCACCGCGGTAAGCATGACCTTTGATCATGCCAAACAGATTCTTTGTGATGTTAAGGCCATCGATCCCGATATCTTAACGGTTATGGGAGGGCCGCACGTCACATTTTGCGCGCAAGAAACCCTTAAAAGCGTTGCCGAGCTGGACGCTGTCGTTATCGGCGAGGGAGAAGAAACGATTGTTGAACTGATCCGGGCACTCCAATGCGGACGCGATTTGGGTTCGGTCAACGGCATCGCTTATCGGGTGGATTCGAAAATTTTGACCACGGCAAGACGGAAATGGATCAAAAACCTGGATGCGCTGCCATTTCCGGCCAGACACTTGCTGCCGCTTGGCAGATACCGTGCGCTGGGGATGCCCATCAGCATGACCACCAGCCGGGGATGCCCCTATAAATGCATTTTTTGCGTCGGCCGCAAGATGGTCGGCGCCCGGGTCCGTTACCACAGCGCCGATCGGGTCGCCGCCGAATTGCAATATCTGGCAAGTCTGAAATTTCATCAAATCAACATTGCCGATGACCTTTTTACCGCCAATCAAAAACGCTGTTTGGCGGTCTGTCAAAAAATTTTGGACAAAAAATTAGTCGTCAACTGGACCTCCTTTGCCCGGGTCGACACGGTTTCAGAAACGCTTTTATCAGGAATGAAAGCTGCCGGGTGCACGGCCGTCAGCTTTGGGATCGAATCGGCCAACCCGGGCATCTTAAAAACGATCAAAAAGGGAATCACCCTTGAGCAGATCAGAAATGCGGTCCGCATGTGCCGGCGGGCGGGTATCCGCGCGTTTGCATCCTTTATCCTGGGCCTTCCGGGAGAAACACCGCAAACGATCAAAGAGACCTTAGATTTTGCCGCAAATTTGCAGCCAGAAGGCCTCGCATACGGATTTCATATTTTAGCCCCTTTTCCCGGTACAGAGGTGCGTGAACAGGCCGATCGGCTGGGGATTCGGATTTTAACGGATGAGTGGTCAAAATATGATGCCAACCGGGCCGTCGTCGAAACCGCATCAGCAAACCACCGAATGCTGGAGGCCGTCGTGGGTGACTGGGAAAATCAATTCAATCAGTATCTGGGGCATATCGATAAAAATATGCGCAATGGAACCGCCACCGAAGATGAAATCAGGCAACTAAAAAGTCTAGAGAACACCGTAGCGCTTTATGATTTGATGATGAACGCCAAGTTTGCAGAAAGCGGATCGTTTGCATTATCTGCCAGGAGTTCCGCCGCCAGCCAGGAAAAGGGCCTTGAGGTGTTCATGGATCGCATCACCGCTCCAAAGGGTATGGACCCCCAAAAACTTAAAGCTGCATTGCAGCACGCTGTTCAAAATGGAGATCTGGAGTTCCGCGGCGGCGAAGGTAAGATGAGCTGGCAATGGCACAGTTTTCTCCGCACCCAAAAATTTTAAAATCCCCAGAAACTTGCCAATTTCTTAAACCCTGAGGCCGTCTGCTGGGCCATGGCTTCAAGATCCTCGGCCGTTAAACCCAGCCGATCGGCCACCGGGCCAAACGGTTCAATGGCAGGCTGTTCTTCAGCTTTTCCGAAACCCGTCATCAAACCCAGCGTGTTGGCAATATGCACGATATCGCTCAACGTGCAACTCTTTTCACAGGCTTCCGGGTCGTGATGCCATTGAACGGCATTCACCAGCTCGCTCGGAAAAGACCATTTTTGCAGGATCTGTCCTCCGATTTCCGCATGGTTGGTTCCCAGCACTATGGATTCGGCGACATCAAAGGAAATTCCCTTCATCACCATCGTCTTGATTTGCTCTAAATCTTCTTTCACGAAACGGCCGAGTATGAGTTTGCCGACATCGTGCAACAGCGCAGCCGTAAAAACTTCTTCCGCATCGGGAATTTTCAATGCCTTTACCAGTATTTCTGCCGCCACGGAAACCGCAATCGAATGTCGCCATAATCCCTCTCTGGACAGATCATATCCGGGGATGGCTTTTTTCATTAACGGACTCATGCAGATCGTCATCACCACCTGCAGCAACCGCTTCCACCCCAGCAGAATGATCGCCTGCTTGACCGAGCTGACCCTGGTGGGGATACCAAAATAGGCTGAGTTGGTGAGCTTCAGGATGTTGGCCGTAAGCCCCGGATCATATTTTAGAATACTTTCAATATCAGATGGGGTTGAATCCGGGTTGTCAAGAAGCGGCAGTAATTTCGCCGCCGTCACCGGCATGCCCGGAAACGCTTCGATCTTCAGCATAATCCGATATAATTTTCGGTTGTTCACAGATTTTGCCTCCAACAGGGTGGCACCGAATAATAAGCACGCATATATACCTTTCTAAGAATATCGGTCAGGAGCGGAAAAACTTGACAAAATGGATAAAAAAACAGTTGGGTGCATGCCGCCCTCTTTCAAAAAAATTAAAATCTGATATAACCTCAGCACAATCCGAACGCACTTTATTAGAAAGGAAAAAATGCGGGATGAACGATGATATTCGATGGCTAAAAACCCATTGCGGACGATTGGATCACGGGGGGTGTGCTCTGACGGTCGGCGTTAAAGATAACCGGATTTTAAAAGTCAAAGGGGATCCCGAAGGATTTTTAAATGAGGGCTATGTCTGTGTCAAAGGCGCCGTATCCCATGCAAGACTGACTCATCCGGGCCGCCTGAAATCTCCTCTGAAAAGAATCGGTGACCGTGGAGCCGGCCGCTGGAAGCAGATTTCCTGGGATGAGGCAATTGAGGAAATCAGTGAAAACTTCAAACGGATAAAAGAAGCCTGTGGGGCAAAAAGTGTTGTATTTTGCCAGGGGATGCCCAAGGGGCTGGAACTGTTTGTCCTGAATCGTCTGGCCAATACCTTTGGCTCGCCCAATGTTGTCGGCGTGCAGGATGTCTGCCATGCCCCGCGTGAAATCAGTGGGTTGCACACCTGTGGTTTTTATCCGGTCGCGGATTTTCACCACCCGAGCAGGGTGGTCATGCTCTGGGGCAGCAATATCACCAGCACCAACGAGGAAGGAGCCATTTGCAGCCTCCTGCTGAAACAGCTGAAAAAAGGCACCGAACTCATCGTCATTGACCCCCGAAAAACCGAACTCGCTCAAAAAGCCAAATACTGGCTTCAGATCAGGCCGGGCACCGACCATGCTCTGGCATTGGCTTTTCTGCATGTGATCATCAATGAAAAAATTTATGACGGCGATTTCGTCCAAAAATGGACATTCGGCTTTGAAGATCTGGTCAGCCATATCCAGAACTATACCCCGGAAAAAATGTCAGAAGTTACCTGGGTACCTGCGGAACTTATCCGCGAAGCCGCGAGGTTTTACGCCCATTCCCATCCGGCGGCCATCCAGTGGGGTAATCCCATCGAACAGACCCCGGACACTTTTCATTCCACCCGGGCGCTGATCTGTTTGATGGCTATCAGCGGAAACCTCGACATTCCGGGTGGCAATATTAAACCCAATGAACCCAAAACTGCCCCTTTCGGGAAATTTGTCAGAGCGGATCTGGCGCCTTCAAAAACAAAGGAAATGATCCATGCCCATCACACGACGATCGCTGGAATGATGACCGTTCCGCCCGGTCTGTTCAGAAAGGCCGTCCTAGAAAAATTTCCTTATCCGGTCAAAGCCGCCTATATGCAGGGTACCAATCCCCTGGTAACCTATGCTGACAGCCAAAAAACCTATGAAACCCTGTTGAAGCTGGATTTTATTGCCGTCGCGGATATCTTCATGACGCCAACCGCCTCCATGGCTGACATTGTGCTACCGGCGGCCACGCATTTTGAATTCAATGATATCGGGCATTACGGGCTCGGTCACGGCTACATTCTTGCCCGCCCGAAAGTGGTTGATCCTCCCGAAGGGTGCTGGCCGGATATTAAAATTTTAAATGAACTGGGAAAGGCCCTGACCTCAGAGGAATACTGGTACGATGATTATGAGGGGCTTTTAGAAGAAGTACTGGAGCCCAGCGGCCTCAGTTACCCGGAATTCGCGGATCAGGGTCATCTCAAGGGAACCGAGCAATTTCAGAAATATCTATCTGCGGGATTTAAAACCCCCACCGGAAAGGTGGAGCTGTCTTTATCTAAAGCCACCAAGTTCAATCTTGCGCCGCTGCCACATTTCGGCGGTCTTCTGCAAAAAGAGAATCCGGCATACCCGTTTGTCTTGACCAGTTCCAAGAGCCGTTTTTACCTGCACTCATCATTTAGATGGTTAGCGCCGCTCAGAGAAAAAAGACCGCATCCAAGGGTGGAGATCCATTCGGAAACAGCGGATAAATTGGGCATCAAAGATGGCGATGCGGTCATCATTGAAACTTCCATAGGGGAGATCACTCAAATTGCGCATGTGACCGACGCCATTCACCCGAAGGTGGTCAATGCCGCCTATGGTTGGTGGTTTCCAGAGGCAAAACCCGAGACTCAGTATGACTGGAAAACATCAAATTACAATATGCTGACGTCAATGGAAACGCTGGGCAAAGAATTCGGCACACCCAATTTAAAAGGTTTAAGATGCCGCATTAGACCCAGGTAAAAGGTTCGACGTTAGAAGTGATTTCAGAACCTCAGATGGGGTCATGAAATCACTTCTAACCAAAAAGAAAGGATGATTATGTCCGCAGCCGCAATTGGTCTTTTTGAAGCGCTAAAAAAATACTGCCAGCCGCATACCCTGCCGGTTGGGGTCAAATTGGCAACGGCCGGTGAGAAAATTCAACAGAAAGCAAAATTTCCTCTTAAAGACATTGGAAATCGGCTGGCAGTATGCCAGGGCATGACGATTGCCAGAACCATCGGTTGGACTCTGGCCTTTCGCAAAGAGGATCATGGCTGCCCTCTGGGTTCGGTTATTCTCGGGTATCTGAAACCGGATTTATTTCTTAAAGGAAAAATCTCCGGTTACTATCAGGATCAAGAAGTCTTTTGCGAAAAAATGGAGGCAACTTATCCGCGACTGCCGCAAGATTCGATTGAGCAAATCTGGCTGTCACCGCTGGACAAATGCGAATTCGAGCCGGATCTGGCAGTTGTTTACGGAAATCCCGCGCAGATGATCACATTGATTACGGCTGCTAATTTCAGACATGGCTCCGGGATCAAATCCACCAGCAGCGGCAGAGGGGGGTGCTCAACGTGGATTGCCGGAGTCAGACAATCAGATGAGTGCACCTACATGGTTCCGGGTGTCGGTGAAAGGGTTTTTGGCGGAACTCAGGATTTTGAAATGAGCTTTGCCGTCCCTTATTCAAAGTTTGAAAACTTCATAGAAGGCTTAAAATATATCAGAAAACAGGGGGCTTTTAGATATCCGGTTCCCAATCTGGCGATCTTAAATGAGCCTAAAATGCCCAGAGAATACTACACGCTTGATCCTGACAGTCAGAGCGATCCAAAAAAATAAAATAGACGGTTTCCCTGACGCTCAATAAAATTAATTAGAAGCCAAGTTGAGCGATTGACGAGGTTGCCGCAGCTACAAGGCAGATGTCGTTCCGCTATAGTTTTCTATGCGGAACGGCATCTAACACAGTAGAAGCGGTAGGATCGGCAATCCCCGCAGGGGTTTCAAATTATAAAAATATAAATTGACACGATTCATTGAATAAAAGACAAAATGATCCATTTTTAAAATTTGAAACGCTCAATTTCGCTTTAAGGACGGTACTGTTCAGGCAGCACCGGGGCTGCATCCCAGCCTCTGGGCCAGTTCTGCCCGGGTTTTTCCCCTAATTTTTCTTTTAATTTCTTAAGCCCCGGCCGTGCAAATTTGGGGTGGCCTTCTTTCAGCGTGCGTCCATTGATGGCCGCCTCGCTGCGCAGGCGCTTGCCGACCGTCCGCTCCATCTGGCGCCCCAGCCATAAAACCCGATCGACATCGTAGCCGTGCTCGATGCCCATCTCGTCAATTTGAACCAGCATATCTTCCAGGCAGGTCAGACCGACATAACGCGGATCTTCATAATAGTATTCTCCGGTTCCCGGTACCGGGCAGTCGTCCAAAAAATTCGCCGGCTGACCGCCCATTCCGCCCAGGGTTGCCTCAAAATGCGTAATACCGGCCTGGAGAGTCGCCAGAACCGAAGCCGAGGCGACCCGCTTGGTTTCGTGGAAATGGGCGATATGAAGCGATGTGTCCGGAATTTGATCGAGTATCATCGAAAAATAGCGATAGACATCCGGCGCCGAGGCGCTGCCGTCGTGGTCGGCATGTTCGATATCGGAGGCGCCGATCTCCAGCCATCGTTTGGTAAACTCGACGGCATCTTGCAGCTCGGTGGCCCCGGCAATGGGGCTGCCCCAGATGGTGCTGACCGTGCCACACATCTTAAGCCCGGCATCGGTACATTTTTTGATACAGCGCTCGGCCTCCTTCCAGTATTCCGGCAGGGTTGTCCCGGAATTGGCAAAATGGTGTTCCTCTTCGGTTGAAACCATCATCAAACAACGATCCGGACCGATCCCTTTTTCCTTGAGCTGGATCGCCCGATCAACAGCGCCCTCCCGGATGGTAACCGCCGTGATGCAGACGTCATCCAGATGAATTCCTTTTTTTTCACAGCGCTTCTTAAACCGGTCGCTTCGCAGATGGGCCAGCACCTCCTCGGCATCGCTGAATTGCGGCATGAGAAAGGGATTGCCCAGATTGGTGACCTCGATGTTGCGGCATCCGGCAAAAATCAATTCTTCGGCATAAAACGTCTTTGCCCGGGTTGAGATAAATTGTTCCAGATGTTGGAATCCGTCCCTGACGGTGATGTCGCCGATGGTAACCTTTTTCGGCATTCTTGGAAATATTTTCCAGTAATCATATTCGGTCATGATGGGGATATGCCTCCTTTCGTTACTCAATTTAAGCGATGTCAAAAACCCTCTATCCGCTTCGTTTTAAACGGTTAGTTGTCCGTTGTCTGTTGTTTGTTGTGGGAAGTGAAATACATATCGGTAATGGGTTCCTTTTTATAACTACGGACAACGGACGACGAGCCACTAACATGAATCGAAATTAAATTAGAGTATTAAATACCGTATGAGAAATGATTCACCGCCCCTTTTACTTTCCTTTATAAACCGGTTTGCGCTTCTCCTTGAAGGCGGCCAGCCCCTCCAGCCGGTCCTCGGTCGGGATGCAAACCCAGTAGGCATTGGACTCAATGGCGAGGCCTGTGTGAATATCGGTTTCCAGGCCGTAGTTGATGGCATACTTGGCCTGTTCAATGGCAACCGGCCCGGCTTCACAGATCATGGCAGCCATTTTGCGGCATTCACCGAGCAGATCTTTCGGCTCACAGATGCTGTTGACCAGACCGATGCGCAGGGCTTCTTGCGCACCGATGCGCTGCCCGGTGAAAATGAGCTCCTTGGCTTTTCCGCGCCCGACCAGCCGCGGCAGTCGCTGGGTTCCGCCGGCTCCGGGAATGATGGCCAGGCGGGTTTCGGTCAGGCCCATGGTGGCGTTGGTGGATGCAATCCGAATATCGCAGGCCAGGGCAAGCTCGGTTCCGCCACCGAGCGCAATACCGTTTACAGCCGCAATCACCGCCTTGTTGAGCTGCTCAATGGAAGTGAACAGATTGCGAATGGTAAAGATAAATTCTTTCACCTGATCCGGTGACAGTGTTGCCCGTTCTTTAAGGTCCGCGCCCGCACAGAAAGCTTTCTCACCCGCTGCGGTAATGATCACCACCCGAACGCCGGATTTGAAGCGAAAAGATTCAATCTGCTCCCGCATCGCGTGCAGCAAAGGAAAATTTAATGAATTCATGACATCCGGTCGGTTTAAAGTCAATGTAACCACGCCATTGTCTTCTTCAACCAATAAAACATTATCACTCATATACTCCCTCCTGCGCGATCGAGCTGATTTTCAATGAATATTATTATAATGATCATGGGCCCTGCTCCCCCTCGCACGCGTCGTCGTCCTCGTACTCATTTTTCAGACGATGTCGAGGATAGGCACGAGGACGATGACGCGTGGTTAAAAAAACTTTCTATACTGAGCGAGCGCTCGGTCATAATTTTATTTTTAATGTAATCGCCTGCATTTGTCAATAGCTTTATAAGATCGGCGTCCATATCGTCTAATAATATTTATTTTAATTATATCAGAAAGTTAATTGGCTTAGCCATATGGAGCGGCGAAAAACTTGACAATTCAAAAATAGTCATGCTAATCATTGATTGAGCGATCGCTCAGTTTTTAATCTGACTTGCATTCCGTTGACATTCGCTATAGATAAAAAGCGCGGGCGGATTGGATTTTGCCCATGGCAAAAACCCATCACCACTGCAGAGTTTGCTTGGAAGGAGAATGACATATGCGAGAAGCCGTCATTGTAAGTGCAGTTCGCACACCATTGGGCAATTTCAACGGATCTCTCGCCGGTGTGGGAGCCACACGGCTCGGCGCACTGGTGATTGAAGAGGCCATTAATAGAGCCGGCATTCCCAAAAAAGCGGTCAATGAAACGATCATGGGAATGGTTTTGCCCTGTGGTTATGGCCAGAATCCTGCAAAGCAGGCGGCCGTCAAAGCGAATTTGCCCTGGGAGACGGAATGTTTCACCATCAATAAGGTTTGCGGCTCGGGCTTAAAGGCGGTAATGCTGGCTGCCCAGGCCATCCAGACCGGCGATGCGGAGGTCGTCGTTGCCGGGGGCATGGAAAATATGAGCATGGCCCCCTATTACCTGGAAAAAGCCCGGTCTGGTTACCGCATGGGCCCCGGTACGCTGCAGGATCATATGGTGCATGATGGCCTGTGGGACATCGTCAATGACTTTCATATGGGAATTTCCAATGATCTGTGTTCGGAAAAATATAACGTCAGCCGCGAGGACCAGGATCGATATGCCGCCGAATCCTATCGCAGAGCTTTAGCAGCCATCAACGCCGGAAAATTTATGGACGAAATTGTGCCGGTAGAGATCCCGCAACGAAGAGGCGATGTTGTTCGCTTTGAACAGGATGAATGCCCCCGGGAAACCTCCTATGAAATTCTGGCAAAAATGTCGCCGGCGTTTCAAAAAAACGGAAAGGCAACCGCCGGCAACGCATCGATCATCAGTGATGGCGCCGCCGCGGCTGTGGTCATGTCCAGAGATAAAGCCCGCGAACTGGGGTGCGAGATCATGGCCACCATCGGCGCACAGGCATCAGCCGGCCTGGAAATGAAGTACGTGCTGGTGGCTCCGATTCTGGCAATTCCCAAAGTCCTGCAAAAAGAGGGGCTGTCTCTGGACGCAGTCGATCTGTTTGAGGTCAACGAGGCTTTCAGTGGTTCGACCGTGGCGGTATTAAGAGAACTCAATCTTGACCCGGCTAAAGTGAATATCAACGGTGGCAGTGTGGCGCTCGGTCATCCTATCGGAGCCAGCGGATGCCGGGTGCTTGTGACACTTCTATATGAAATGATCAAACAGAATAAAAAGACCGGGCTGGCATCTTTGTGCCTGGGCGGCGGAGAAGCGGTAGCGATGATTGTTAAGCGATAGTCGTTATTCGTTATTAGTTATTGATTATTGGTTATGGCGGACAAACCCGCAATTATGACCAGCAGACAGCTCACGGCCTGGGATTTTTTCATTGCATCCCTGTCATTCCCGCGAAGGCGGGAATCCAGAAACATTTTGGCGAGAAGTCTGGATACCCGCCGGGTGCGGGTATGACGATAATACTCGCTGACTGTTCAAATAACTATTAACGAATAACAAATAGCTTTCAGACTAGGAGGAAAAAGATGAACGTGAAAACATTTGGCATCATCGGTGCCGGTCAGATGGGCAGCGGAATTGCCCAGGTGGCAGCGATGAGTGGACTGGATGTCATCATGAATGACATCAAAACAGAATTTGTTGAAAAGGGCCTTGACAGCATCACAAAGATTTTGAGCCGCAACGTTGAAAAGGGCAAAATGTCAGCAGAAGAAAAAGACGCCGTTTTGGGCCGCATCAAGACCAGTGTGAATTTGCAGGATATGGCCGCGGCGGATTATGTGGTTGAAGCGGCAACCGAGAACGAAGAAATTAAATATCAACTTTTTAAAGACCTCGATGGAATCTGCAGCGGTCAGGTTATCCTGGCCACCAATACCTCATCCATTCCAATCGGCCGGATTGCCGCGCAAACCGAGCGACCCGAAAAAGTGATCGGTATGCATTTTATGAACCCGGTCCCCGTCATGAAGCTGGTGGAAGTTATCCCCGGCATTGCCACCTCGGATGAGACCTTTCAGGTGACCTGGGATCTGGCTGAAAAGTTCGGTAAAACCCCGGCTAAAGCAAACGATTACCCCGGATTTATCGCCAATCGCATTCTTTTGCCGATGATCAATGAAGCCGTTTACTGCCTTTACCACAGCGTCGGCAACCGCGAAGATATCGATACCGTCATGAAGCTGGGCATGAATCATCCCATGGGTCCGCTGGCCCTGGCCGATCTGATCGGATTGGACACCTGCCTGGCAGTTATGGAAACCCTATATGATGGTTTTAAGGATTCCAAGTATCGTCCCTGCCCGCTGCTGCGCAAATATGTCGAAGCCGGATGGCTGGGGAGAAAGTCAGGCAGAGGATTCTATGAGTACGAATAGAATTGTAAAATGCCTAAAATGATCTAAAATGCCTAAAATTTGTATGATATGCTTTTTTCTTAACTTTAGGCATTTTGAACTTTAGTCATTTTACTACTTGGAGGAATCATGCCGATAAAAAAGAAAAAAAAGCGCGTCCCGGTCGGCCAAAAAATTAAAAAAGCGCGAACCGGCAAAAAACTGAAACTGGATCAACTGGCGAATGAAACCGGCTTTTCCATCGATTATCTGAAGGAAATCGAGTCCGGCAAGGCCATCCCACCGGTGGGGGCTCTTTTGCAAATTTCCCGAGCACTTGAAATCGACTCGGGATCTCTGCTCAAAGAGCCTGAATCAAAGCTGGAAAGCCGCATCAAGGCACACACCAAACGGACGGAAAACTACGCCTATACAACTTTAACCCCAGGGGCTGAAAACAAACACCTTAAGGCGTTTCTGGTTACCGTCGAAGCCCAGCAGGATCACAAAGGTGTCGGTTACCATCACGAAGGTGAAGAATTTGTATATGTGCTCACGGGCAAAATCGAGGTGGCCGTCGGCGAGCACGTCAATACACTGGGTCAAGGTGACTCGCTGCATTTCAATTCCGGCATCCGGCATAAGCTAACGAACATCAGCGATGAAACCGCTGAGTTGCTGGTTGTCATTTATTCCCCTTAACTTGTTGCTGGCTTCTGGCCGACGGCTGACGGCTTTGCAGGGAGCCCACTGTTTTATTCAATGGATCCGGTTTTTGCCGGGAGCAAGCAGCCAATGACTGTAAAGCTGATACATCAGTTATGAGCGGACAAAAGCAAAAAAGGACGCGGAGAGATGTCTTTTAAATTAACCGAAGAGCAGCTCATGGTTCAATCAATGGTCCGTGACCTGGCCCGAGCGGAGTTTGCACCAAAGGCCATGGAGCGAGATCGGACCAAGGAGTTTCCGGCTGACAATTTAAAAAAGCTCGGCGAATTGGGATTAATGGGAATGATGGTACCTCCCGAATATGGTGGCTCCGGGGCAGATACAGTCAGCTATGTCCTGGCCCTTTCGGAAGTTGCTTATGCTTGTGCTTCAACGGCGGTCGTCATGTCGGTTCACAACTCGATTGTATGTGAGAGTATCCTGCGCTATGGCACCGAGGATCAAAAAAAACGCTGTCTCAAAAAACTGGCAACCGGAGAAAAAATTGGCGCATTCGCCCTGACCGAACCGAATGCGGGTTCTGATCCTTCCCGGCAGACAACCAAAGCTGTTTTTGATGGCGACAGCTATATTATCAATGGCAGCAAACGATTTACGACAACCGGAAAAAACGCCGGGCTGATCATCGTAACGGCCAAAACCGATGAGGAAAAGCGTCACCGGGGAATCAGTGCGTTTCTGGTAAAGCAGGGCACGCCCGGATTGACGGTCGGACCCATGGAAGACAAAATGGGGCTGCGCGCATCCGACACCACCGATCTGATTTTCGAAGATTGCCGTGTTGCGGCTGAAGATCGCCTGGGTAATGAAGGGGATGGTTTTTTAATCGCCATGACCGGTCTTGACGGCGGCCGAATCGGTATTGCCGCCCAATCGGTGGGCGTTGCCCAGGCAGCATTTGATGCTGCGGTTCGCTATGCCCAGGAAAGGGAACAATTCGGTCAGCCGATTTCAAAGTTTCAAGGGTTGCGCTGGATAATCGCCGACATGGCGACTGAAATAGAAGCCGCGCGTCTGTTGACATTTTCAGCCGCTGAAATAAAGGATCGCGGCGAAAACTATACGGCTCAGGCTTCGATGGCCAAGCTCTTTGCTTCTGAAATGGTTAACCGCGTTACCGCAAAGGCGCTTCAAATGCATGGCGGATACGGCTTTACCAAAGAATATCCGGTCGAGCGCTTTTACCGGGATGCCCGGGTATTTACCATCTACGAGGGCACCTCGGAAATCCAGCGAATTGTAATATCCAATCATATCCTCAAAGACAAGCGCAAACCTTGAACTGTCAGCAGAAAGAAATGTTTTTAGAAAGGAGATAATTATGAGAGAAAAACACGTTTCTGTTAAGATTCAACCGAAAAAGGGGTCTGAGGAAGCTTATTTTTTAGAACGAGATAAACATAAACTCAGGGAGCTCAGGGAAAAAGCAAGCGCAGATGCAACCAAAAAATATTGCGAAGAACATAAGTATCATTGTTTTCGTTGTGGGACAAAAAGTTTAGCTGAAATCGACGAGGGCAAAGTCAAAATTGATATTTGTGTGAATAAAAACTGCGGTGCGATTCATTTGGATCCAGGGGAGCTAAAAGAAATTATTAAAGATCAAAGCGCAATTTCCTCAGCAAAAAACGCTTTTCTTTCGGTCTTCAAGAAATAGTCACTTGTTCTAATTTCTTTCAGCCATAAAAAAAGCAAGGGCCGGCATGTCTCGCCCGCCTCACATGGCGGGTGCGGTAGCCGGCCCGATTTTCCTTTAGATAATTTGTCAAGTGGGAGCGACTTCCACGACCTTCTACTTGCGCTTAGGTCAAAAGGTCGATCCTTGAAAACCCCACCGCCCTTATTGGCATAAGCTAGCTAGAAATTAATTAAAAACCAAACCCTCAGGTTTTTTGTTCGAGAGCAAGGCGCGATTCGATTCAAAAGCGGAGCGTACACGGTAGTAGGTGATCATTTTGAGGCGGACCACAACACAGCTATCGGACAAAAGATCAGGGTTTGTTATTTGAATATTTTGGCGGCCTGATCGATGTCCTCCGGGCAAAACACAAACAGACATTTCTCATCCGGCGAGGAAACCGATCCGTAAACATAATTGATGTTGATTCCTTCTTCTCCGAATTTTGAGGAAATTTTTGCGAGCTCGCCCGGTCGGTTCTCGAGTTCAAGAGCAATGACCGGCATGATGTCAAAAATGAAGTCATTCTGTGACAGCAGATCAATGGCTTTGTCTGTATCGCCAACCAGCAGCCGGATCAGCGCAAATTCAGCCGAATCCTTGCGCATGGAATTGTAGCTGGCGGCAGAAGCGATCCTTTTCAGCGATTTTCCCCTGGCCTTAAAAAGCTCCTGAACATAGGAGGACGCATCCTGTATGGTGAGGGCATCGATGTTTACGCCGGCCTTTCCCAGCAGGGTCGCCAGCCGGCCGAGTTCTCCCGGAACATTCTTTAAAAAAAGTGAAATTTCAGTTCTGACCATTATTTTCTCCCCATAAAATCGCATTGCGATTTTATATATAAAAATTTAAAGCTCAGATAAAATTAATAAATTAAGCATATAAGGAAAATAAGGAGGGAAGTCAACACTCTTTGGGCTGTTAAAGGAAGGAATTCAATGAGTTTTATCCGGTGGGGTTGTTCTCCCGCAGACTCAAGACCGGCGGTCACCCGCCTTCGCCAAAGCTATGGCGCGCCATGCAGTGGCCCGTCCTATTGGATTTGGAACGCTCTACCCTATGCGCTTTGCCCCATGCCCCATGCCTTTAGAATCAGAAGCCAGAGACCAGCGGCCAGCAGCAAG
>Ga0209742_10000420_pt1 | contig 22817 bp, 15 predicted proteins | sample DeeMarSeWOR38_10_FD_187462 | JGI IMG/M metagenome (GOLD analysis project Ga0209742, IMG submission 187462) | Marine sediment microbial communities from White Oak River estuary, North Carolina - WOR-3-8_10 (SPAdes) (version 2) | ecosystem: Environmental > Aquatic > Marine > Intertidal zone >... | reverse complement strand
GGCAAGGTTCTGGGTATAATCGTTTTATTGGTAGCAGTGACAATCGCAGGTCTAATTGCTTTTGTACACTATTATCTTACTGAAGAACGGGTTAAGTCCCTTATCATACCTCAGGCTGAAACCGCCTTGGGCAGAAAGGTAGCTATTGGTGATATAAAGATTGGTTTATTGTCCGGTATTACTATCCGTGATTTTCTTATCAAAGAAGCTGACAAGACAACGAACTTTGTTAGCACCAGGGCCTTTGTCCTCAGTTATGAACTGCTGCCGCTCCTGCAGAAAAAACTTATCATAAGTGAAATACGTTTTGATGAACCTGCAGTCCAGATTGTCAGAGATAAAAATGGAAAATTCAATTTCTCAAGCCTGGGAATCCTCTCCGATGAAAAACAGCAGAGCACAGCGGCAAAACCAAAGCCGACTGCAGCAGCCCTGCCATTAGCCCTGACTATCAATCAGATAAAACTGAATAAGGCCAAAATAATAATTCGTGATCAGTTGAATGAGATCCCGACAGTTGATGCCACCAGCAGCGCCAAACTAAACGTGTCCCTGGGCCGCTCCATGCAGGATCTTCAATTTAGCGGATCTTTTGACTTTGATGCTGCAGTTGCCTATGGCACCTCCCAAACCAAACTGAACGGTAACGGTACTGTTAGCCAGAAAGACCTGGAAATTGTCCTTGATACAACTTTGGACAGTGAACAGGTCCATGCAAAGGCAGATGTGAAAAACTACAGGCAGTCACCGAATGCCACCATTGCCATAAGCAGCAAATCCTTAAATATTGACAAACTCCTCGGCATTGTTGCCGGACTGCCAAACACCCAATCAGACAAACCGCAAAAAACAAAGCCTGCTAAAAGCAAATCCGGCGAAGTCATTGCCGAAACACTTCCTCCAGGTCTAGTAGCTCAGTGCACAGTGCAAGTTGACAAGGCACTCTACAAAGGGCTTACCTCTGATGATTTTAGAATGTCATTCGATCTGGCTAAAGGAATTCTTACGGTTAAAGAACTTTCAGCCAAGGCATATGGCGGTAAAATTGATTCCAACCTGACCGTTGACCTGAACCAGCCCGATCTTGCCTATGACGGCAAACTTGGTTTGCAGTCTGTCCAGGCTTCTGGTTTCAGTTCTGCCCTCATGCAGAACCTTAAGGGCATGTTTAGCGGATCAGTCCAGTCTGCAGCGACCTTTTCCGGGGCTGGAACCAGCTGGCAGCAGTTAAGCAAAGTGCTCAGCGCAGACGGCTCCTTTACGCTAACCGACGGGAACATAAAAGGCACACCGGTATCAATGTCCATATCTAACCTGCTGGGTCTGCAGGAACTTAACAACATCAACTTTAAAAATATTTCTGGTACCTTTAAAATTGTTGAAGGAGGCAAGGTCAAGATAAAAACAAATCTGCAGGGGGCTGATCTTGATGCTGAAGCTGATGGTATCATAGGACTTGACGGCAGCCTGGATCTACCGCTGACCTTTCATCTCTCTCCGGCCCTGGGTGACAAACTGAAATCAAAGACCTCCTATGCTAAGTACCTGACTGATGAGCAGGGGGCCACCACTCTGCATCTCAAGCTGACAGGTAATCTGAAAAATCCCAGGCCCATACTGGACATGGGAGGTGTTCAGGAACAGTTGCAAAAATCCCTGGAAAAAGAGCTTATCAAGCAGTTGGACAGATCCGGTCAGGATTCAGGACAGAAAACTTCGCCTGAAAACATAATCAAAGGCTTGTTTGGAAAATAATTTTTCTCTCAGGTTATTATGAACGATATTCAAACTGAAAACAATCAGATAACTTCCGGACAGAAAACCTCTCTGGTCGATGGAATATGCCAAATCTGGCAAAAATTCACCGACTGGGTCTGGCAGAAACAGAAACCTGATGACCGGATAGGGATACGTCTGCTGCGTGGAGTTCTGCGCGTCATTTTTATAACTGTGCGTGAGTCTCAGGATGACCGTATCACACTGCGTGCGAGCGCCTTAACCTTTACCGTTGTGCTGTCGCTTGTACCCATGCTCGCTTTAGGGACTGCAGTCCTCAAAGGTTTGGGCGCCGGTGATCAAATGCGACAGGCTGCCTATAGCTTTATCGAACAGTTTGATGTTGATTCCGATGATATTGATAGCGCTCAGGCCCCTGAAACTCCAAAGACAGATGCTGAAAAAAAAGTCTCAGGCCTGCCTTTACTCAAAACAGAAACAGAGAGCACACCCTTAACAGCGAAAGAGTCTCCGGTTGAACTTACCTCCCATCTGCAGCGGGCAGTGGACCAGGTTTTTGATTACGTGGATCGAACCGATTTCACGACACTGGGCACTATTGGTATTATTGGTATGGTACTTGCTGCTCTTGGTGTGCTGGGCTCCATTGAGCAATCCATGAATGCCATCTGGCAGACAACAACAGGCCGGGCTCTGGGACGTAAGATTATTGATTATATGGCCTTAATGATACTTCTGCCGATCAGCATCAACCTTGCCCTGGCTGCTTCAGCTGCCCTGCAAAGCCCGACACTGCATGCCTACATTCAAAGTCTTTTGCCTGTGCTCTGGCTCGAAAAACTCTTTTTTAAAGCCCTTCCCATAGCCTTACTTGTCATAACCTTTTCCCTGCTCTATCAGTTTCTTCCCAACATCCAGGTCGGCTACTTCCCTGCCATGGTAGGCGGTCTGTTCGGGGGAATTACCTGGTTCTTGGTCCAGGTATTTTACGTGAAGTTGCAGATAGGGGTTTCCAAATATAATGCCATTTACGGCTCATTTGCCACCCTGCCCCTTTTCTTTCTCTGGATATATATAGCGTGGGTCGTCTTTCTGCTAGGCGCTGAAGTTGCCTTTGCCGTCCAGGCAAGACGCCATTACCAATGGCGGACTTTTTCACTTACACCGGCAACCCGTCTGGCAATGGCATTCGATATTATGGAAACGGCCCTGAAAGATTATAAAACCAGAAAAATTACTGACCGGAGTTCCCTGGCCCAGTCTCTCAATCAATCTGAAAAAACTGTCGTTTACATTGTCAATGACCTGGTCAGGGGCGGGCTCCTCCGTCATGTAGAAGACAAACAGCAAGGGTATATTCCGGCAGCACCATTAAATGAGCTCAAACCCTCGGAAATAATGGATATAATTCTTGGCAAAGATCTTCCTGATGGTAAAGGATGTGACCTTGCCAACCAGGCCCTTGAAGCCGCCCGCAATTCCCTTGACCGCTATAACCTAAATTGCCAGGAAATCAATCCACCTGATTCAAGAAAAGCTGAGGAAGCGCATTGTGGAACATCTTGAACCCATTATAAAGATAATTGCCTTAACCATGGGTGTTGCATGGGCCAGCGGGATCAACCTTTATGCAGCAATCCTTGTCCTCGGGGTTCTTGGATCAACGGGCAACATTACACTACCCCCAGACCTGGTGATACTTACAGATCCGCTGATCATTGCCGCTGCCGGTGTTATGTATGTGGTAGAATTTTTTGCCGACAAGATCCCCGGGGTTGATAACGGCTGGGACACCATACACACTTTTATCAGGATACCTTTAGGTGCACTCCTGGCTGCCGCGGCAGTTGGAGAAATGAATCCCTCTATTGCCATTGCTGCTGCTTTGCTTGGTGGCGGATTGGCGGCCTCAACCCATGCCACCAAGTCAGGAGTCAGGGTACTGATCAATACCTCGCCGGAGCCTGTTACCAATTGGCTTACATCCCTTGGGGAAGATGTTGTCGTTCTTGTCGGTCTCTGGACTGCACTCCATTACCCGCTTATTTTTGTTATTTTTCTAATTGTCTTCATTCTCCTGATGATTTGGCTTCTTCCAAAGATATGGCGAGGAATTTTAAGGATACTCGCTATGCTGGCTGATCTTTTCAGACCGAAACAACAAAAAATTCAAACAAACAAAAAAGAGCCTTATGAATAGTTTGGCTGTTTTTATACGTGACAAATCTGTAAACACCAATTAAGTTGCAACAATTATTAAAGTAATTCTTCATAACAAGTTTATTAATTGTAGGATAAACCTTAACCGGGTTTTATGTATGCTCCATCCTAGAGTTTAGGAATAGCTTCATTTTTAATTCTTTACATAATTTTTTATGTAAATGGAAATTCCAACCACAAATCAAAGGAGGAAATTATGAGGGCAAAACAGATTGTAATTGGTCTGCTGGTGCTACTGCTCGGTCTTGTGCTGACAGGATGTGCCGGCATGTCGACAAGCAGCACCGAGAACATTAACTGTGAAACAAAAGATATCAGTGGTATGCTTAAAAGCGGTGAATACCAAAAAAAGGTTGACAACTTTCTGATCATTCAGGACGCATCTTCATCAATGAGTGACAGACTTACAGAGTTCTTCGTACCCAAGGAACCAAAGAAACTTGAACTTTCAAAAGAAGTGACCAAATGCCTCAACAACAATCTTCCCGATGATTTTGATGTAAACGCAGGCTTAAGGATGTTCGGGCCGGTCTATTCTGAAGATGGTCTCATCTACGGCATGACAAAATACTCCAAGGCCGATCTTGGCAATGCTATCTCTACAGTTAGCGGTACCGGCGGTGTAACGCCAATTGCCAATTCTATTACATATGGCAGCATGGATCTCGCCCAAATGCCGGGTGATGCTGCAGTCATCATAGTCAGTGACGGCCTTAACACAGACGCTGCCAACAGCCCTGTGGCAGCAGCTGCAGCCATGAAAGAAATGTATGGTGAAAATGTCTGCATCTATACTATTCTTATAGACAATGACCCCAAAGGCAAAATGCTCATGGAACAGATTGCCGAGGCCGGTAAATGCGGTTTTGCCACCGAGGCAAACAATCTGCTTGCCAGAACCCTCCATGATGGAACAGCTGTAGGTGCAGCTGGTGGCATGACTGATTTTGTTTCAAGTGTTTTCCTGGAAAAGGCTCCACCAAAACCAGCACCACCACCTCCTCCTCCAGTTAAAGCAGTTGATTTAGACAGTGACGGAGACGGCGTACCAGACAGCCTTGACCAGTGTCCGAACACCCCTAGAGGTATCAAGGTCGACAGTGTCGGCTGTCCTGTGGCGATCCCTGAAAAAGTCTCAATCACCCTGCTCGTGGAATTTGATTTTGACAAGGCTTCTGTAAGGCCTCAATATCACGGTGATATTGAAAAAGTGGCAAACTTCCTGAAAGCATATCCGAAAACAACCGGAGCGCTGGAGGGGCATACTGACAGTGTTGGCACTGACGAATACAATATGAAACTTTCCAAACGCCGGGCTGAAAGTGTCAAAAAATACCTTGTGGAAAAATTCAAAATTGAACCAGACAGGATTTTAACTGAGGCTTACGGAGAATCAAAACCCGTTGCCACTAATGAAACAGCTGATGGCAGGCAGCGAAACCGAAGGGTTATCGCAAATATTGTTACAACTGTCATGAAATAATCAATTTAGGTTTGCAGGACTACAAAGGGCGGTTATGTTATTGTAACCGCCCTTTGTGTTTTTAGACAAATACCTTGCAACAATCCCTTCCGACGTCCATTTTTCAAAACTGTCCACTTAACAGCTCCGGGAATGATAGCTGATATTCGCAGGCTCTTCTCTGCTTTGGGAAACAGAACCAGGAGTCAGAGAGCTCGTCATAGCGCACCAGAACCAGTTGAAAACAGGTTACCCCACCCCAGGAAGGCCGCTCTCCTTATTGTTGGTTTCTGGCTGCACCCCGTTTTCCACAGATTTTTTATTTTATAACTGCCAGCAACCTCATGGTGGTTTGGTTGCTCCCGATATATGGCGAGGTAATGCAAAGATACTCTCTATGTTGGCCATTTTTTTTTAGATCAAAACAACAGAAAATTCAAAAAATAAAGAAGAGCCCGATGAAAAATTCAGCTGCTTTTTTATACGTGACAATTCAGAAAACACTGGTTAAATAATAAATATAATTATAACATTTATTATTACCGGTTGATCACTTGTAGGATTGATACGGGTCTCAAACATCATTTTTTGCTCCATACTGCAGTTTACAATTAACTATATTGTTACGTTTTTTTTACATACTGTTTTTGTAAATGAAGATTCCAACAACAACATAAGGGAGGAGGTTATGAGAGTAAAACATTTTATTACTGGTATGCTGCTGTTGCTCCTTGGGTTGGCGGTGACAGGATGTGCCGGTCTGTCAACCAGTGGCCCAGAGGATATAATCTGCACTTCAAGGGATCTGAGTGCACTGCTGCAAAGTGGTGAATACCTGAAAAAAGTAGATAACTTCCTGATTATCCAGGATGCATCATCCTCAATGAGTGACGATGTCGAAAAATGTTTTACCGATGAAATTTCCAAACTTGAACTTTCAAAACAACTCATTAAATGCATGAACAACAACCTTCCCAGTGACTTTGATGTAGATGCCGGATTACGAGTTTTTGGAGCATATCATGAAGCCCAGGGGCTTATTTACGGCATGACAGAATACTCCAGGGCAGGCCTTGATGCTGCAGCCAATGCATTAGGTACCACCGGCGGCAATACACCGATTGCCAGTGCCCTTACATACGGTGCAAATGATCTGGCAGAGTCACGCGGCAAAACAGCCGTCATTCTTTTCAGTGACGGTCTCACTAAAGCAGATACAGACCCTGTAGCCGCTGCTGCAGCTATGAAAGAAATGTACGGCGATAATGTCTGCATCTATCCTGTCATTACCGGCAAAGACCCGCAGGGCATATTAACTATGCAGCAAATAGCCGAGGCAGGGCAGTGCGGTTTTGCAATTGATGCAGACAGACTTCACGAAAGACCCACTTCCGGTTGCTCTACCATAGGTGTTGCAGATGGAATGCCTGATTTTGTCACTGCAGTTTTCCTTGAAAAGGCACCGACAATGCCTTCTCCAGTCAAAAAAATAGGTGTTTCTGACAGTGACGGAGACGGTGTCATAGATTCCATTGACAGATGTCCCAACACGCCAAAGGGTCTCAAGGTTGACAGAGTCGGCTGTCCTGTGCCTATCCCTGAAAAAGTCTCCATTACCCTGCTGGTAGAGTTTGATTTTGATCAGGCGGTCGTTAAGCCCTCATATCATAACGATATTGAAAAGGTGGCAAATTTTCTGAAGGCATATCCGAATACCACTGCTGAGTTGGAAGGACACACTGACAGCATCGGAACTGATGAGTACAACATGGAACTTTCGAAAAGAAGAGCAAAAAGTGTAAAAAACTATCTGGTCGAAAAATTCAACATTGATGCTGCCAGGCTTTCAGCTATCGGTTATGGGGAATCGCAACCCGTTGCCAATAATGAAAAGCCTGAAGGCAGGCAGAGGAACCGAAGGGTAGTAGCAAGCATTGTTACTACGATTATGAAATAATTAATGAATAATTTAAATGCAAAAAGGGCGGTTGACCAATTTAACCGCCCTTTTTCATTTGACATTTACCGCTCCACTCAGGCAGGAGGTTTCATCCTTTACAGCAAAAAATGCGCCCGTTTATCGTCCTCAGCAATTACTATATTCAATTTCAACAAATAAATTTCAATTCAAAAACTTTCTTCTTTAAGGCTGTTGTCTTATACTTCCGCTTGGTACAACCATAAAGAGTTTCATTACAGGAGTTCCCGTGTGCGTTTGATAAGATTTGTAACACTTTTATTATTACCCCTTTTTCACCTGCTGACAATTTATCCCCCCCCAGTTGTCGATGCAGGCGAATTCAAAGTCAGTATGGAGAATGACACTCTCTCTGTTGCTGCGGAAAAAGTTTCACTGCAGACCATTCTCCTTGAACTTGTTGCAGAGGGCGTAACAGTTAAAATTGATCCTGCTATCAATCCGCTTATCAATATCAATTTTACCAATCGGCCTATCGAACAAGCCCTGGAATCCCTGTTGAAACCTGCGAGCTATTCCCTGCTATGGGAAACGATATTAGAAGATGGTGATAATCCTTCGCTGCGGCTTGCTGAAATACAGGTTTTTGAAACCGGCAGCAAGGACCAGATGCAAACATTACAACCTCAAAAAGCTCCAGTTATCACAAAAACCGGGGAAGGAATCTTTTATGTAAAAGATGAGATTCTTCTCTATATCCCTTCCGGTGAGGTGCTGGCTGAACTCCGAAACCTGCTTCCCTTTTATAACGCGACTCTGGTTGAACATAATGGACTGCCTGGCCCGGTTACGGTTAAACTCCCTCAAAACTCTGATGTTTTTACCATTGCCCGGGAAATCAAAAACAAACTCGGCCTTGAAATATCACAACCCCATTATGCCTATCCCATTCAGCCCCCTGTTCATTATACTATAGAAAGCACTGCAAGGGCAGAAATCGACCCGGGATATTTTTCCCCCACAGACAATAATGTTCCCATTGCGATTCTTGACAGCGGTTTGGCTCATAACGCAGCCCTGGATAAGTTTGTGTTTTCGTCCCTGGATGTCATGACTCCCAATACCCCAATCAGTGATACTTTGGGCCATGGAACGCAAATGGCTTTAATCGCCTCAGGTATCGTAAAACCTTATGGATCTGGTAGTGATAATGAATCATATATCCCCATAATCCCTATCAGGACATTTGATGATAATGGTTTTACTACAGATTTAAAAATATTGGCTGCTATCAATTTCGCCCTGGAGAACAATGCCAAGGTCATGAGTCTCAGCTGGGGAACTGAAACAAAAAGTGCTTTTATGGAAAAGTCATTAACATATGCCAATGACAAGGGACTTATAATTGTAGCATCTGCGGGCAATGAACCCACCGGTAAACCAGTTTATCCTGCCGCCTATTCTTCAGTCATTGGTGTAGGAGCCCTGGACTCCCATGGTAAGACCTGGAAAAATTCCAACTTCGGCAATTTTGTCACGCTCTATGCTCCCGGATTTGCTCTTCTGCCTGTGGGATATAAGGGAGATCCCGGCCTGTATGGCGGCACTTCCATATCAGCTGCTTTTGTAGCCAATACCATTGCCAGCTACCTTTCCAAAAATCCGGGAGCGACTCCGCAGGAAATACAAAACTATTTAAAGACGAAATTTTAAACAATAATGATCTGGTTTTTTCTGTCTCTTACAGCAGCTCTTTCCATCGCAGCCAGGGATGTATCAATCAAAACCTATGAAGATCTTGATCCTCCTGAAATTGCCATTCTAGAACTTTTCTGGGCCTTGCCCTATTTCTTTATAGGCTGTTTCCTTATCGAAATCCCTCCTTTGGACCAGACCTTCTGGTTGACTTTCGTAATATCCATTCCGCTAAATATTCTGGCGTATGTTCTTTATCTCTATGCGCTAAAAATATCCCCTCTATCTTTATCAATACCTTTTTTGGCATTCACCCCGGCTTTTATGATACTGACCGGCTTTTTTATCCTGGCTGAGACCATAAACATCTGGGGTGGGCTGGGAATAGGTCTTATTGTTGCTGGTGGATATATTCTGCATTTCAAGAAGACACAGAGGAACTTCTTGGCCCCTTTTTCATCTTTTTTACATGAAAAAGGTTCCTGGTTCATGCTCATTGTAGCCATACTGTTTGCTTTTGCTGCAGTAATTGGCAAAAAGGCTATTCTGCATTCATCTCCGCTCTTTTTTTCCTACTTTTTTTTTCTCACCTTCAACATTACGGTCCTGACCGGTCTGTTACTTGGTCGCAGAAATAATTGGCAGAAAATTATTCATAATTCACCAAGAGGTTTATGGCTTGGTAGTTTACTCATGATACACATCAGTTTTCATGGCCTGGCTATTGCTATTTCAACTGCGGTATATATGGTGGCGGTAAAAAGGAGCAGCATTCTCTTTACTGTCCTCTTAAGCTGGCTCCTTTTAAAAGAAACTGATATCCGTTATCGTGGATTCGGCACCCTGCTGATGTTTGTCGGCATGCTTTTCATAACTTTATTAGGCTAACGATATTCAACTGTTTTTGAAAATTTGAATTACAATGTTTTAAACGTCGAATTCACAATCCAAAAAAAATTGACCTCTGAATCCCTGCCAGTCTCGGTTTGGTGGACCCCAACAAGACATACAACATATTGTGGTGTCTTTTTCTTTGACACACAAGCTTGATTATTCTATATTTTCACTTTCTGAATTATCCACATGTTAATTTGCCCTCTGCCGGGTAACATCTTATCTGTTATTTTATGTAATAATTTCAGTTTCTTATTAATATTATTTATTAGTTTTTATGTAAGAAATTCTATCAATCACTCAAGTACACCAAAAGTTTATAATATTAAGGAGCCTAGAGAATGAAACTGCCGATCAATCGTGAAGATGCTATCAGGGAATGGAATCGATTTGAAGATTATCTTGTGTCCGAAAGATATGCTGTGAGGGATATCAAATCAGGAAAACCGTTAGAAAAAAATCTCACTGAAGTCTTAAAACGGATCAGTAAGGAATTTTCCTATCCTGGCATCGCCAAGGCCCTGTTAAATAATCAGTTTATTACTGCTACGCCTTTTTTAATGAATGGCGGCAACCCCTATACCCAGCGCAAGGGGTATTACTCCTGCTATCCCCTTGGCAATGTAGAAGATTCCACTGAAGCCATATTTGATATGGAGCGCGACCTGGTTTGCATTTTTCAGCATTCCGGTGGCGGCGGCATTGATGTTTCAGGTATACGCCCCAAGGGTTCTCCTGTTGACAACGGCCAGGGCACGGCATCGGGCCCTGTCTCTTTTGCTAAAGGGTACTCACACCTTTCAGCCCGGATAAGTCAGGGAGGCAAAAGACGTGGAGCTCTCATGATCCAGGCTGATTGGGACATAAAAGACATTAAGGAACTCATTACTTTTAAAGGCGACAACCCCGGTATTTATACCGGTTGTAATGTTTCAGTCAATGTTACCAGCGAAAAATTCTGGGATGATGAAGAATTGATCCAGTTGATAGCTGAATACATCTGGAAATCAGGCGACCCTGGACTGCTTTTCACCCAGAAAAGTTTGGAAAATACCCCGGTGCCCCAAAAATACAACCCTGTCTTTTCCAATCCCTGCGGTGAGTATCTTTCCACCAAAGATACAGCCTGCAACCTTCTGACGATAAATCTTCAGAAGTGCCTTTCTGAAAAATTTGCCGATTATCTGAACAGTGTGTACGAAAATTCCAGACTGGCAGCAATAGCAGGCAATGAAATCCTTGACATGGGTGGCTTCCCACCTATTGAAAGGATTAAGGAAAACACTCTGAAATTCAGGCCTATCGGCATTGGTTTTACAGGCCTGCAGCATGCCATGAATCACTATGATATTTCCTATGCTGATGAACATGAAGCTCCCAAATTTGCCAAGGCCACACAGCTTATGCTTATGCTTGGCTCCATGCAGGGCAGTCTTGATTACGCCGACTTCTACAAGAAAAAAACAGGCAAAAAACTGGAGATCCGGGAATGGAACAGTGACTATACCCGGAGAATTGCCAAGGAAGCAAAGGAGTTTGCCGGCCAGCTCCCGAGAAAGGCTACCTGGCAGAAACATATCAAGCGAATATTTGATACGGTAATAAAACAGGGTGGTCTTTACAATTCCGTTACAACCTCCCAGGCCCCGACCGGCTCTATCTCCCAGTTGATGCGGGTTGCCTGTACAGGTGTGGAACCTTATTTCTCCATGATACAGTCACGCAGGGTAAAGGATGCTGACGGCTCCTGGAAGGAATTCACTCTGGTGCCGCTTGAATTCTATGACTATGATGAAAATAAACTTGACTGGGTCGAAAACCAGACAGCCCATAATATTTCGCCGATCCAGCAGATAAGACTTCTTGAAGCATGCCAGACATTTAATCATACGGCCGTTTCCAAGACCATTAACCTGCCGGCCACAACAACTGTGGATGATATCAAAGAGATGCTGTTCATTGCCCGCGATAGTAAACTGAAAGGCGTTACAATGTTCCGCGATTCTTCCATGACCGGAGTTCTAAGTGATTCTGCAGCCAGGTCGGCTGAAAAACCAGGCATACCCTTCTCGGATCTTGCGGAACGTTACGGTTCCACCTTCAAGTTCAGCGGTCCTGCCTCTTTGTATGTTACTGCCAATAAGGGTGAAAAAGAACATGTTCGCGAAGTCTTCATCAATACCACCAAGTCCGGTTCAACAATTCATGGCATGTGTGAGTCCCTTGGCCGCGTTATTTCAGTTGCCCTGCAGCATGATTACCGGTTGGTAAACAAGATAGCCCGAACCCTGGAGGATATCTCCTCTGACTCTGTGTGGTCCAACAGTTCTCTGGGGAGAGTTTTCTCCATACCTGCAGCTCTTGCCAAGGTGCTGGATTGTTGTGCACCGGAGATTAACGGCAAGGAAGATCCTGACCCCTATGAAGAGCCGTCGTCATATTCTTCCTGCCCTGCCTGTGGTAAGCTTACCCTGCGGCGCAGCGGCGGCTGCAGCCAGTGCGTAAGTTGCGGTTACTCCACGTGTTAATTTTTATCAGGTGGTGGAGTGCGTTCTGAACGGCATAACCTGCCAAAGCCTCCAGCAAATGTGCCGGAGGCCCAGAACAGTCTGGCCTGCCTGAAATCGACAAACCAATATCCCCCCGGCTTGCGCCTGTCAGCAGTATAGATGTATCCCTGTTTTGAGTCAAAACACTGATGGATGTACGACCCGTGTTTTCCTTTTTCGCTTCCCACGAGGGATAACGCTTCTTCAATCGTTGGCAGGCGCCAGTCATTATAACCGGATAATTCTTTCTGATTGATTGCTGTAACCCAGCGTTGCAACTGACAAAATGAGCTGATATCGCTGCCCGCAAGCTGCCACATAAGCCCGGTTTTCATGTCCAAAACAGTATCTGTATCCCGGGTGCGGATTAAAAAGTTCTGAAATGTTCCGCCGGGATTGTATGTTGTTTCAAAAAAATCATGCTGCTTAAATATTTCAGGCACATCAGCTTCAGCAATTATTCGGGGTTCCTGGCGCAGAAAAACCTCTTGCTGTAAACAATCTTCCCGTTTCTTTTCAGGCAAAAGTTCCTCCGGCTGGAATTCTTTATTTTTACAGTTGAGAGGAATGATTTTTTTTGTATCTGCCTGTGTGATAATATGCTTTTTGAGCCAGGACCGTATCTGCTCATCTATGGCAAAGCTGTTTTCCTTATATGTTTTCCCCTGGGAAGCGACACATTCATCTATCATTTTTTGGGGTGCGTATATTTGGGCCAATATTTTGGCATGCCGAATGCCCCGCTCCATAAAACAGAGACTTGCGGGTTTTTCCCAGTTATTAATATAAAAATAATAGTACCGTTCATTTCTGCTTCTAACCCGATGCATATCACCACGACATTCAAAAAGTCCATAGGTGTCAATCGGCGTCATCTGCAAGTCGATATCTTCAACTGCTGCATCAATTTGGAGTAATTCAAAAATATTCATCAATTTTCAAAACTCTGGGGTATTATAAATTTTGCAATATTCATGTAAACTCTTCCCTACCATACGATCTTATAAAAAAATAACATAACGTACTTTATCTTAAGAAATCTTACCCATTAAAATATTTATCGTGTAAAGATGAATCATCTCCCATGAAAAAACTGCAAATCCATATTCTTGACTGGTTTCACGTAAATGCCAGGGATTTGCCCTGGAGAGAAACCTATGATCCATATCATATTTGGATATCAGAGATCATGCTGCAGCAGACCCAGATGGATCGGGTGGTTAATTATTTTAACAGGTGGATAACACGTTTTCCTGACATAGGAAGCATTACCAGGGCCAACGAAGAAGAGGTGCTGAAACTCTGGGAGGGTCTGGGTTATTATGCCAGAGCCAAAAATATCATGAAAAGCGCCGGGATTCTCAAGGACAGTTTCAAAAGCACTCTGCCTGCCGATTATGATCTTCTTCTCAAGTTGCCAGGTATCGGCAAATATACAGCCGCAGCAATCATGAGTATTGCTTTCAATGAAGATTATCCACTGGTAGATGCCAACATTGAACGGATTTTTGCCAGGTTGTTTAACCTGCCAAAACCGGTGAAGGACAAAAAAACACATACGTATATCTGGCAAAAGGCTAGCGAAATTCTACCAAAAGGCATGGCCCGCTTATTCAATCAGGGAATGATGGAGCTTGGAGCACTTGTCTGCATTGCCAGAAATCCGCGCTGTAAAATCTGTCCCGTCAGGGAAAATTGCCAGGCCTTCAGCTTGGGTCTGGTATCAGAAAGGCCGGTTCTGAAAGAACCCGTAAAAACCATTTTCATTGAAATGGCAACCGGCATTTTGCAGCGTACGGGCAGTATCCTTATCCAAAAGCGGAAAACAAAAGGCGTCTGGGCCAATCTCTGGGAATTTCCCGGCGGCCGTCTCGAACCCGGTGAAACCCCTGAAATGGCCTTAGTCAGGGAATACCTGGAAGAAACGGAACTTGCAGTCGGAAACCTTAAAAAAATTACGACGGTTCAGCACAGTTACACCATTTATCGTGTCACTCTGCATTGCTACTTCTGCAGCTTGGTGGATACCAGGCATGAACCTGTCCTTCACGGCGCCCAGGAATACCGCTGGATAAAACCGAAAGAGTTGTCGAATTATGCCTTTCCAGCCGGCCATCGCAAACTGATACGATACCTGCAAAATAAAATGGCACGATTTCCGGAGGTGTAATAGTAGATTTTGTTTGATTTTTTCTGTAATAATATATGCAAGCTAAAGAAGGTTCAACTCTACAGGCAGAAATGAAATCGACTTCTTTTTTTCATGAAGCGGTTTGATCATTTCATTATCATTCTTCAGGGAAACTACCTCAATGCCAAGAGACATACCTGTTGGAAACGGCAAACTCCTCATCTGTTTCGATCATCATTACAACATCCGTGACCTGTATTTTCCTCATGTCGGCCAGGAGAATCATGTCCAGGGAGAATACTGTCGACTTGGCGTCTGGGTCGATAACCAGTTCTCCTGGGTAGGTGATGACTGGAAGATCGACCTCGGCTATGAAGAAGATACCATGGTAACCCGGGTATCTCTGTATAACAAAAACATCGGCATACTCCTCATGTGCCGTGATGCTGTTGATTTCCATGAAAACATTTATATCCGTGAAATAGTTGTTGAGAATATGTTGCCCCAGGACAGGCAGATACGGCTCTTTCTCAGTCATAACCTCGATATCTCGGGTAACAGTGTTGGAGATACCGCAGCATTTGACCCAGAATCAGGGGGACTTGTTCATTATAAGGGGCCCCGTTATTTCATTATAAGCGGTAAAGCCCAAAATTCTGAGGGGTTGGATCAGTTTGCCGTTGGTCAGAAAAATGTCAATGGGAAAAAAGGAACATACATTGATGCTGAAGATGGACTTCTGTCTGGCAACACCATTGCTCAAGGTTCGGTTGATTCTGTCATTGGCCTGCATCTGCAGATTAAGGCCATGTCACAGGAAAAAGCTTACTACTGGCTTACTGCAGGAGAAACATGGCAGGATGTACGCCGGCTAGATGCAATCGTCAAACATAAATCCCCTGAATTATTAATTAAAAGAACCTCAGACTATTGGCATCTCTGGATACATAAGGAAACACTATCCCTTGACCAGCTGCCGCCCAAGGTAACAACCCTTTATCGCCGCAGCCTCCTTGTTCTCAACACTCAGGTAGATGCAGGTGGCGGCATTCTGGCGGCCAATGATTCCGATGTTGTCATGTTCAACCGTGATACCTATTCCTATATCTGGACCCGTGATGGTGCTCTCGTGGCTAATGCCCTGGATGTTGCCGGTTATCCTGTTATTGCCCAGCGATTTTACCAGTTTGCTTCACGGGTAATTAACAAAGAAGGTTATTTTCTCCATAAATATAACCCTGACTCCACCCTTGCCTCTTCCTGGCATCCCTGGGAGGAAAACGGCCAGCAGCAGCTGCCGATCCAGGAAGACGAGACAGCCCTGGTTGTCTGGGCCCTGTGGAATCATTTTGTCATTTATCGAGATATTGAGTTCGTCAAACCTCTTTACCGGCCGCTTATCAAAAAAGCTGCAGAATTCATGTGCCGCTACAGGGACAAGGAAACAGGATTGCCGGATGCATCCTATGATTTATGGGAAGAACGTCGCGGTATGCTCTCCTTTACGACCGGAACAGTTTTTGGCGGCCTCACAGCGGCCTCACTTTTTTGTACAGTATTTGGGGAAAACGATTTGGCAGATCATTACCAGCAGGTCGCCTCCGAAATCCGCGATGCTGCTTCAGCCTATCTCTGGCGACCGGAATTAAATCGTTTCTGCCGTATGGTATCAAGGGACAACAGAGGAAATCTTGTTTATGATGATTCGTGTGATGCCAGCCTCTGGGGACTTTTTGCCTTTGGACTCTATGATGCAGATGATGAACGCATTATTGCAACTATGAAAGCACTCCGGGAAAAACTTTGGCTTAACACAGATGTTGGCGGACTTGCCCGTTATGAGGGAGACAACTATCATCGGGCTGATAGCCGTTTCCCGGGCAATCCCTGGTTTATCTGCACACTCTGGCTTGCAGATCATCTGACAATCCAGGCTCGTAGTGAAAAAGACCTTGAGGAGCCTTTAAAAATTCTTGAGTGGATTGCTGAACATGCACTCCCTTCAGGAATTTTAGCAGAGCAGGTCCACCCGGTAACCGGCAAGCCTCTCTCGGTATCGCCCTTGACCTGGAGTCATGCTACCTTTGTGGCAACAACCCGGAGGATAATGCGCAAGATATCGAGAATACACCGGTGCCCTGAGTGTGACCATGCCAAAGATCAAATCATTTCGGGAGATGATTGGCTGGCAAGACTATATGCAAAGGCCTGCGATACCATTCACGGAATTTGCACCGTTAAATAAGTTTGAAAGGAATATGATATGACACGGAAAATAGGTTTCATTGGAATGGGAATCATGGGACAGCCAATGGCAGCAAATGTTCACAATGGTGGCTATGAACTTATGGTCTACAACAGGACCAGGGAGAAAGCCGCTATGCTTGCCCAAGAGCGAATCTTAATTGCTGATACTCCTGCAGAACTGGTTGACTGGGCCGACATCATCATTCTCATGCTTACGGGTCCTGAAGCTATTGATGCTGTCCTTTACAGCACAGATGGCATTTTGTCAGCAAATCCAGCAGAGAAAATCATGATCAACATGAGCACCGTGTCCCCAGCGTACACCCGCAATCTTAAAAAATGTCTTGATGCAGGCAATATTACTTTTATTGATGCCCCGGTTTCAGGCTCAAAAAAAGCAGCAATTGACGGTACATTAATCATATTGGCATCTGGCCCGAAGGAATCAGTAGACTATCTTGAACCATTGCTTCTCAGCATGGGACAGAAGGTGGTTTTCTGCGGTAATGCCGGACAGGGTTCTGCTATGAAAATGACGGTAAATCTTCTTCTGGGCATTATGATGGAAGGGCTATGTGAATCGCTGAACCTGGCCCAGCAATTAAACCTGGAAAAGGATCTGGTGCTGGATTCCATCCTTGCCGGGCCGCTTGGGTGCGGACTCTTCAAGCTCAAAAGTGAGATGCTGAAACAGAATGATTTCCCTGTACAGTTTCCCCTGAAACATATGGCAAAGGATTTACGTTTTATCCTGCAGACTGCAGATGAAGCCGGTGCTGCTGTACCTGCAGCTCATGCTGCCTTTCAGCTTTACAGGCAGGGAGTCGGACTGGGAAACGGAGATTTAGACTTTACAGCTGTTAAGAAATCCCTAGAAGCCCTTAATGATCAACAAAACGTGTAATTGGAAAGTATGCCATGCAGAACACTAGTTACAATGCACTAATTGTCTCGGAAACAGATCATAATACCTATTCAATGAAAATCCAACCCAGAGATATTGCAGATCTGCCCCAGGGTGATCTGCTCATCAGGGTTCATTATTCCTCACTCAACTATAAAGATGCTTTGTCTGCCTCTGGAAATCGTGGTGTCACAAGGCATTATCCCCATGTTCCCGGCATTGATGCCGCCGGTGTTATTGAAGAGAGCAGCAGCCCTTTATTTAATAAAGGTGACCAGGTAATAGCTTCCGGTTTTGACATCGGCATGAACACATCAGGAGGATTCGGGCAGTTTATCCGTGTTCCTGCTGAATGGGCAATACCATGTCCGCAGAACCTTACTCTACGTGAAAGCATGATCTATGGTACTGCCGGTTTTACAGCAGCCCAATCAGTAAAGCGGCTGGTTGACTTTCCCGTAATACCTGAAAATGGCAAAATTCTTGTTACCGGTGCCACCGGAGGGGTAGGTTCTGTTGCTATCGCGCTGCTGAAAAATTTGGGCTATAAAGTGAGTGCAGTCAGTGGCAAACCGGAAGCCGAAAATTTTTTGACTCAACTGGGAGCTGCAGAAATTATTACTCGGCAGCAAGCCGCTGACTCTTCAGGAAAATTTTTACTGAAAGAAAAATGGGCCGGTGTGATAGATACTGTAGGTGGTGAAATCCTTGCATCGGCAATAAAATCAACGAACTACGGCGGTGCTGTCACATGCTGTGGTAATGCAGCTTCACCCGATCTGTCTCTTACCGTGTATCCATTTATATTGCGCGGTGTTTCATTGTTGGGTATAGATTCAGCAAAGTGCCCCATACATATCAGGGAGAAAATCTGGCAGAAACTCGCCGGAGAATGGCGAATAGAAAATCTTGAATCTCTGGTTACTGAGTGCAAGCTGCCAGAACTTCCCGGTTTTATTGAGCGTATGTTGCAGGGACGCCAAAAAGGCCGGGTAATCGTGAACCTGCTTTAATTGGATACAAGGGGACAGAACTGTCCTATACCAATAAAATAAATAAAGGAGGTGCAACATGTCCGGAAGTGTCTATAAGATGATTGAACTGGTCGGCACGAGTGAAAATTCCTGGGAAGAGGCTGCAAAAAACGCTGTAGAAACAGCCGGCAAAAGCTTGAAAGATCTGCGGGTCGCTGAGATTAAAACACTTGATATGCGTATTGAAAATAACAAGGTCGTGGCCTTCAGGGCAAAAGTAAGCTTGTCATTCAAGTATCATACATAACAGTTGCTTATGACAGTTAAGAGGGATCGGGATCTTGCGGTTCCTCTTAACTGTCATATTTGGGATCGCTACTGGTTGAGGTTGGTTGCTCAATATAGGTATAAGGAATCTGAATATATCGCGAGACTGCAGCGGTTTTATTATTCGGGTTCCTGCAATACATATCTGTGAGATTAAGGCCAATCCACACGAAAATATTTCTTTTCGTTTCCGCTGGATCGCCCCCCTTGTATAGTCACCAAACAGCAGTTCAAAATATTTCGAGAAACTGTTTCTCTAGCTTGCAAAACAATTCAACTTAAGAATGAACAAATATTTTGAATTCTCACAATCTGTTGTAAAATCTGAGCTTTGCGGAGCAAAACTATATTTTCACCTGAAATCAATTTTATCGGCCAGGGCTGGTGCGGGATACAAAAAATAACCCAATGTACTTCCCAGTGCATTGGCAATCAAATCCTCATCTGAAAACCTGTGTTCACTGCAGAGTCTCCCTCTTCCATATAACCAAGGATTATAAGAGATGAAAGCGCTCCTTAGAGTGCCGCCTTTTCTCTTGAAACACTCAATTTTAAAAAATTCGACAAGCCGTGGGTGCTGAGATAAACAATAGATATATGACCGAGTTTGTCTGCTCCACCATATTTTGTGTCTTCTGAAAATTATCCTCCCGAGAATGCGTGAAGCGCTTGCGAAAATTAATGCCACTGGATAATGTTGCACACGTTTATTATTCCGCCCCCTGCCATTGTTACTAGAAACAGTTTCCGGTTTTGCTGTTCATGGGAAATTTCTGATTGACAACAGAAGTTAACTGTTCTGCGTGACATGCCATTGCAATGAAAAAATCAGCAGCACAAATACAGAGCCTTGACAGATGAACCGCGGAAGATACATAAATAATATTTTTCATAACCATATCTTAATAATATGTCAGAATTATAATTTTTCTTCCACTGTGAAAAGCTTCAGAAGCGCAGAGGACTCATATATGGTAAATTTTTCGGATAAATAAACAAGAAACAAGAAAGATATGCAGCGGCGCAAACGTAACTCTATATTCATGAACAGTTTACCCACAAAAAAACAGGCCTGGTTCGGATGGTGCATGTATGACTGGGCCAATTCTGCCTTTGCCACAGTAATCCTTTCCGCAGTTCTGCCTGTTTATTTTGTGGCGCTGGTTCCTGAAGAAGGAGCCCGGATTTCATTCCTCGGTTTCAGCCGCACCTTGCGAGCCACATCCCTTTGGGGCTATGCTGTCTCCTGCTCCATGCTGATAGTTGCAGTTACTTCACCCTACCTGGGAAGCATTGCAGACAGGCTGAGTTTGCATCGAAAGTTTCTCTTTGCCTATTGTCTTTTGGGCGTCCTGTCAACGTCCTTACTTTTTTTTGCAACACCGGGAAGCTATCTACTCGCCTCCCTTTTATTTATTATTGCCAATATAGGTTTTGCCGGGGGCAATGTATTTTACAATGCCTTTCTGCCCAAGCTTGCTGCAAACCATGAATTGGATCGTCTTTCCTCTCGTGGATTTGCTTATGGATATTTAGGGGGCGGCATCGCCCTGCTTCTCGTTTTCGGACTGATCCAGGGATATTCTTCCCTTGGCTTTCCAGATAAAGGAGCTGCCAGCCGCACCGGATTTTTACTGACAGGATTCTGGTGGCTTCTCTTTACGATTCCCACCTATAAATATCTCCGCACTCCAGCAAGCCCCATCATGCCGGACCGGCTTCACAGGGGTATCCGCGGCTACTTCAGAATCTTTGCGGAAATTAAAAAATACCCTTCCCTGCTTCTCTTTTTAATTGCCTTTCTTTTTTATAATGACGGCATCCAGACGATTATTGTCGTTGCTGCAATTTTTGCCCGTGAAGAATTAGGACTCTCCCAGGGTACGATACTTGCCTGTTTTCTGATGATCCAGTTCGTTGCCATGCCGGGAACGTTGCTCTTTGGACGTCTGGCCGGATTATTCGGGGCCAAGCGCTCGTTATACCTGGCTCTGTTTCTCTTTATCCTGGTTACCGTCTATGCCTATTTCATGAATAAAGCCTGGGAGTTTTGGCTGCTTGGTTTTATAATAGCTATAATTCTCGGTGGCAGCCAGGCTGTCAGCCGCTCCTTTTTTTCGACCCTCATTCCTGAAGGTAAGCACGCCGAGTTTTTCGGTTTCTATGCCATCAGTGCCAAATTCGCCTCTGTTTTCGGACCCTTTGTGTTTGCGATAATAGTTGATATTACCGGCTCAGCCCGTCTTTCTATCCTGGCCCTTACCTTTTTCTTTGTGGTTGGAATGTTTCTGCTTTCTCGGGTGAAAGAAGAAAATCAATTAGCAACAGCCTGACCAATCATCTAATTGTTATTTTTGTGAAATCAAGAAAACTGGAGACACGATGATAATAAAACAGCTGGAACTCGGTACTGATAAAGTATTCTGTTATATCCTGGCCTGTGAAGAAACAGGTAAGGCTGTAGTAATCGATCCCGGCGGTGACGAAAACAGAATCCTTGAGATCATTGAAGAACTTCACCTTGAACCTCTCTTTATTATAAACACTCACTGCCACCCGGATCATACCTGTTCCAATGAAGTTATCAAAAACGCGACTGGCGCCTCTATCATAAGGCATGAAGCAGACGAACTTCTTCTGCAGGATCCCGAGGCGGCTGAGTATTTCAACAGGCAGGGCTTCTCTCCTTCTCCTCCTGCGGATAAAGTTGTCAAAGATGGTGACCGGTTTGAATTCGGCAACTATTCCCTGAAAATAATTCATACACCAGGCCACTCCCCAGGGTCAATCTGTGTCTATGTGGACAACAATCTCTTTACCGGCGATTCCCTTTTTGTCGGGGCTGCAGGTCGGGTGGATGTGCCCGGCGGGGATTTCACAACCCTGATTGAATCCCTGGCTGCTAAAATTGCAGTTCTTCCCGACGAAACCATAATCTGGCCCGGTCATGATTATGGTGACACGCGTACAACCACTGTGGGACGAGAAAAAAAAGAAAACCCCTATCTTGGCGGCGAATGGTAAATGATTGAGAGATATCCCGTGGTAGGCATACATATCTTCACTCTACTGATTATTCTTGTTGTCTCTCTACCGGTTTCAACCTGTGCTGCGGCTGACATGCTTGAAAGAAACATATCGCTGCCACCAGGTTTTTCTATCAGCATCTATGCAGATAATGTTCCCGACGCCAGATCAATGGCTTTAAGCCCCGGCAATATTCTATTTGTCGGTAGTCGAACAGCCGGCAATGTCTATGCGGTTATTGACAAGGATGCTGATTTTACTGCCGATGAAGTGATTACTATTGCACGTGGGCTGAATATGCCCAACGGCGTGGCTTTGCTGTCTGGAGATCTTTACGTGGCAGAGGTTCACCGTATTATAAAATTCAAGGATATAGAAAAGAATCTGTATAATCCCGGTCCACCTGAGATTGTCCTCGATGGATTACCCGACAAAAGATGGCATGGCTGGAAATATATAAAATTTGGGCCCGACGGCAAACTGTACGTGCCCATAGGGGCTCCATGTAATGTCTGTGAGTCTGACAACCCTCTGTTTGCCACCATTACAAGAATGAACAAAGATGGCAGTGAATTTGAAATATTCGCCAAAGGAATAAGAAACTCTGTCGGGTTTGACTGGCATCCTGAAACGCATGAACTCTGGTTCACAGACAACGGGCGTGACATGTTAGGCGACAACCTGCCGCCGGACGAGTTGAACCATGCCCCCAGAGCCGGCCTCCATTTCGGT
>Ga0209742_10000419_pt1 | contig 22855 bp, 15 predicted proteins | sample DeeMarSeWOR38_10_FD_187462 | JGI IMG/M metagenome (GOLD analysis project Ga0209742, IMG submission 187462) | Marine sediment microbial communities from White Oak River estuary, North Carolina - WOR-3-8_10 (SPAdes) (version 2) | ecosystem: Environmental > Aquatic > Marine > Intertidal zone >... | reverse complement strand
CTCCAACTCAGCCTGCAGCACCCTCCTCCTGGTATCCTCCACCCCCTCCCCCAGGGTGACCAGGCGTAGGAAGACCTGGCGGGCGGCCTCTTGTCCAGATGGGTCAAGAGCTGAGTAGATCTCCTCGGCCCGCATGCCCAGCGCACCCAGCACCCCACCGCTGTCCTGGTAGGCGCTCAGGGTCAGGCGGCGACCGACACGGCGCTCGAACAGCTCGGTCAGGGCATACTGCAATAAGGGCAAGGTGCCTGGCTGGTCGCCCAGGTCGCCGATGATGCGCTGGCAGAGACCGGGCTCGAGGGTTAATCCAGCCCCCCGGGAGGGCAGGGTGATGGCCTGTTCTAATTCATCGGGAGTAAGCGGCAGGACGAACTCTGCCCGCTGCCTGAGCAGCTCGCCGAAATCGACGTACTCCAACGGGCGGTCGGTGAAGTCAGCCCGCAGGGTGATCACCACCCGCAGGCGGGAGCGCTCGTCGAGCAAACTAGTGACCAGGCTCTCCAAAAAGGCTGCCCGTGTTTCTTCGTCCTCAACGAGCGTAAATAATTCCTCGAACTGGTCGATCACCAGCACCAATTCGACTAGTTTGTCCGGGGGCAGGATGCGCTGGACAGCACGCAGCAGGCCGCGCTCGTCCTGGCGCAGCTGCCCAAGCAGGCTCTCCGGCGGGTCGACCGCCACCCTCAGCAGAGCGGTCTCCAGCTCCTCGAAGGGATGCGCGCCGGGGGTGAACTCGACGATGAACCAGTTCTCTGAATTGGGCAGCCCGCCGCGGCGCAGGCTGGGCATCAAGCCCGCCTTGACGACCGATGACTTGCCGGAGCCGGAAGGACCCACCACGGCCAGGAAGCGCGACAGGTCGCCCTCTTCGCTCATGCGGCTCAAAAGATCCTGCACCAGGGTCTCGCGGCCGAAGAAATGCTCGGCGTCGGCTTCTTCGAAGGCGCGCAGGCCTTTGTAGGGGTTCTCGATCTCCTGCAGCTCGACCTGCTCAGCGGGCAGCCACTCCAGGGTGATCGAGGGCGGCAGGTCCGCACCAGCGGAGGTGAAGGCGGCCTGGAAGTCGCTCACCAGGCTGGGGATGTCCGCGTAGCGCTCATCAGGCGTCTTGGCGGTAGCCCGCTCCAGGACGGGTTCGAGCTGGGGGGGTAAATTGGGATTGTACTCCAGCAGGGGCGGGGTGGGCTGGTTGAGGTGCTGTTGGAAGTAATCGATCGGGGTGGGTCCCTTGAAAGGCTGCTGCCCGGTGAGCAGCTGGAAGAGCAGGATGCCCAGGGCATAGATGTCCGCCTGGGGGCGGATGGGTTCGGAGCGGCACTGTTCCGGGGAGATGTAGGCCGGGGAGCCGATGATGCCGGCCAGCATGGTCTCGCTGGTCTGCTCCGGGGAGCCCAGGTTCTTGGCCACGCCGAAGTCGGCCAGGTAGGTGTTTTGGTCATCGTCGAGCAGGATGTTGGCTGGTTTCAGGTCGCGGTGGATGACGCCCATGCGGTGGGCGGCGTAGAGCGCCCCGCCGACCTGGTTGAGCAGGTGTAGGATGAACTCCAGGGAGAGAGGACCCTCTTTGAGCAGGGAGTGCAGGGAGCCGCCGCGCATCAGGCGCATGACCAGGTAAGCGGCGCCGGGTTCGCGCCAGTAGTCGTAGAGCGGCACGATGTGGGGGTGCTCCAGGCGGGCGACCAGCTGCGCTTCGGTTTCGAAGCGGCGGATGAACTCGGGGTGGTCGGCGTAGCGGGGCAGGATGATCTTGACCGCCACCTCGCGCTCGACCAGGGGCTGGACGGCGCGGTAGACCACGCCGAAGCCGCCCTCACCCATGCGGTCGCCCAGTTCGTAGCCGCGGATGGCGCGGCCGGAGAGGTCTTCCAGGCCGATCTCGTCTGGGGTGGGGGGAGGGGTGGGCAGGGGCTGCGGGGTGGGCGTCTTGAGGGAAGCGGTGCGCGCCAGGCGCACGAAGGCGGCGCGTTCTTCCATGGGGATCTTGAGCGAGGTGGCCAGGCGCTCGGCGATCTGGATCGAGGGGCGCAGGGCATCGGCTTCGATCTTGCGGATGGTGATCGTGGCGCAGGCCACCCGGCGAGCCAGTTCGGCCTGGGTCAGGTCGAGGGACTGGCGGTGTTCTTTGACAACGCTTCCGAAGGAGATGCTCCGGTCCATGGCTGCCTCCAATCGTATACTGAGAAGATACAGAGTTGAACGCTTGAAATAAAGCCTATAAAGGACTTTGCTGTACGATTCACCTCAAACGGGGGGTGGCTGACGATTGCAGTATGTTCCCCAAAATTGGTTTATGCAATTTGTGAATGATTTCCTTATTATTTTGAGTATAGAAGAAAAAGTGGTTAAATTCAACAGCTTTTAGCGTTTATATCGCTTTTTGTATCGCTTGCGAGCAGTGCAAGATGAAGGGACCCGTTTGTCGTATTGTGCCTAGAGATGAAGTTGATAGAAACTGGAGAACTCTTGTGAACAGGAAAGCTAAAGACGGGGATGGCAGATCCGCTAAGAGTTACGAAATTGCTCCAGCAGGATTTGTAATCCTGCATATGGATGGACGACGGGGATTGCAAATTCCCCCGTAGAGCAGAGAACTAAAGGATTATGCTGAATACGAGGATTGCAAATCCTCTTCGACCTCGCAGAAGCGGGGCAAGCTCTTTGGTCAAAGAGTAAACCCTGGGAGCGCTTAGACTTACCTATGGTGAGAATTTGTGTAATTTGGAGATTAATAATTGGGAAGAAAGGCCGAGTTATTCCCAGGTGACGTCGCCAAATAGGTCGGGAGACCAGCCGCGCGCCAGGAAAGCCTCAAAAGCCGGGCGTTCCTGGCCGATCACCCCACTGGGACCGTGCCCGGGGTAGAAGCGTGTTTCGTCGGGCCAGGCGAAGACGATCTGCTGCATTGTGCGCATCGTGGTGGCGAAATCCTCCTCCGACCAGGTCTTGCCAGGACCGCCGACGAAGATCGTGTCTCCCACCAGGATCCTGCCATCCGCCAGGTCTAGGCTAGTCATGCCGGGGGTGTGACCGGGGGTATGGATGGCGTTAAGCCGTGAATTCCCAAGTGTGATGATCTGACCGTCTTCGAGAGGGAGATCGAAGTCAAGATCGAACTCCTGGGCCTCCAATGGATTCATATATACTGGCGCTTGAGTGGCGGCTTTGACCTCAGCCAGCGCGCCGATATGGTCCGGGTGCCCGTGGGTGATCAAGATCGCCTCAATATTAGTTCTCTCCACCAGGGTTAATATGGTATCCGGATCTGCACCGGGATCAACAATGGCGCTGTTACTCTTCTCTTCATCTATTACTATGTAAGTATTCATCGGCCAAGGACCAACAGCCTGGGTGATCAGTTTGATTGGCATATAAATCTCCTAGCGTGAAAACTGCGTTTTAATACCCGGCGCTGACATCTACAGGATTCACTGCACCTTCGTCCTCGATAAGCGCATTGAGCAGATTTGCCAGGTGCTGCATGCGCAGCGACTCGGTTTCCTGGGAAGCGCCGCCGCGGTGTGGGCTCATGACGACGTTATCCAGCTCGTTAAAAGGGAAATCAGCTGGCGGGGTGTTTTGCCGCTCTTCGAGTTCCTGCGGGTAGTTGTACCACACATCCAACCCGGCTGCTCCCAAGGTGCCATCTTTGAGTGCCTGGTAGAGGGCTAACTGATCGACGACTCGTCCACGCCCTACGTTGACCAGCAATCCACCGGGCTTCATCCGGCTGAGCTGTTTGGCGCCGATCAATCCATCCGTTTCAGAGGTGAGGGGTAGGGTGATGATCATAATGTCGGAACGAGGCAGGACTTCGTCCAGAGCATTTGGCGGGTAGACCTGCGCCTGCACTCGGGGTGGTAATGGCAGGTCGGGTCTGCGGCGTATGGCAAGCACCTCCATCCCCAATGCTTGACAATAACTACCGACACGCTGGCCGATATGCCCGAAGCCCAGGATCAATACGCGCTTTCCTTCCAGGAGCAGGGAAAGATTTGGTTGGTAGCGCGGGGTCCAGTTATGCTCGCGTAAGCTGTGGTCGAAAGGAACGATGAACTTCGCGGCTGACAAGAGCAGGGCGAAGGCCAACTCCGCAGTGGGCGCAGCATTGTGGTGCAGGTTGTATACTTTGATGTGGGGATATTCGAACAGCAATTCGCGCGTGGCATGCGGTAATCCGGCATAGGGGATCACCAGGGTCTCCAGTTCAGGGCTGGCCTTAATATGCGCGCGTTTTGGGGTCCCGTTAATCAATACCTGGAACTTGGGTCGAGAAGGGAGATCTACACCCACGCTGAGATGGATGCTGGCAGCCAGGTTCGATTCCAGAATGTGTAGGGCTTCTGGCTTGGGCTCAGCGGCGTAATGTACCTTGAGTTTCATGACGGCAATTATACCTTTTGGCGGTCGGACCCAAAAACGCATGCCCTTTGGAATCTCACTTTTCAAAAGGCGTTAATTATGATCGAGAACAATTATTGAAACTAATATCAATATTTCTAAATATACTATTGACTTTTTGTAATTTTCGTGTAAAATAGTTGACAATCTTTCTGTGATTATTGAAATAAACGAAAAACATCTTCAAGAAGAGGACTTATGATCACGAATTCCTGGACTGATACGAATTGGAAAACGCGTTTCTTCACCATCTGGAGCGGACAGGCGATCTCTCTGTTCGGCAGCCGGTTGGTTCAATTTGCGCTGATCTGGTGGCTCACTCAGGAGACGGGTTCAGCGACCGTGCTGGCGATCGCCACGCTGATCGGGTTGCTGCCCCAGGTCATAATAGGACCTTTCGCTGGTGCTTTGGTGGATCGATGGAAGCGACGCCAGGTCATCCTGGTGGCGGATACGACCATCGCCCTGGCGACCCTGTTGCTGGCTTATTTATTTTCGATCGATGCCGTCGGGGTGGGCACGATATATGGCCTGCTTCTCGTGCGCGGGATTGGAGAGAGTTTTCATTGGCCGGCGATGTCCGCCGCCACGTCGCTGATGGTGCCGAAAGAGCAGCTGACCCGGGTACAAGGAGTGAACCAGATGCTCCAAGGTGCGCTCAGCATCTTCGCTGCGCCACTGGGTGCCTTACTGTTGGCAGTTTTACCGCTGCAGGGCATACTGATGATCGATGCAGCCACGGCAGCATTTGCCATCCTGCCTCTTTTATTAATCAGCATCCCGGAGATCGCGCAGAGGGGGGAAGCAACTGCCTCATCGGCAGCCTCCACATTCTGGGGTGATTTCCGCTCCGGCCTGCGCTATGTCTGGTCCTGGCCCGGTTTGATGATGCTGATCGTCATGGCGATGGTGATCAATCTTCTGCTCACGCCAGCAGGATCGCTGTTGCCGATCTTGGTGTTCGATTACTTTGGCGGTGATGCACTGCAGCTGGGCTGGATAGAAGCAGCATTTGGATTTGGGATGGTGGTGGGAGGCCTGGTCTTGGGCGCCTGGGGAGGATTCAAGAAGCGTATTTTAACTTCGATGTTCGGGTTGATCGGTCTGGGGATTGGGTTTGGGCTGCTTGGTTTTATACCCGCCAACCTCTTCTGGTTGGCGATCCTGAGCGCCTTTTTCGCGGCTTTCATGTTACCGATGGTAAATGGCCCTATACATGCCATCCTTCAAGCCACGGTAGAACCTGATATGCAGGGCCGCGTCTTCACTCTGATCAGCAGCCTTGGTGGAGCGATGGCGCCCCTTGGATTAGTTATCGCTGGTCCGGTGGCGGATGCCATTGGGGTGCAGAGCTGGTATATGATCGGCGGTATAGCGTGTATCGTGATGGCTGTGGTGGGTTATTCAATTCCGGCATTGATGAAAATCGAAGACAATCACCGGCAGAAGGCGGAGGAAGTTATCGAACCAGTGGAGGAGGTTGGATCAGAAGCAGTTGTTCCATAAACAGGTTGGTTATCTTAGCTCTCTGATGAATTAGGTCAGAATTAATATTCAGCCCGGGAAATTTATCCATCCCGGGCTGTTGCTATTACCAGGCGTGTGATGGTGCTATTCCTGATCTGGAGCCTCTTCTGAATCCTCCTGCGCTCGATCTTCTCTTGTGGCTGGGGCGAAATGCTTCACATCTTGGTCGTCAACTTTGAGATTTACATCATAGGTCATGTTGGGCATGTTTATGTTCGCTTCCTTGAAACCTTTTAACAGCGCTTCATTCACTTTATCAAACATACGGCGCGTGTCGATATAGGAATCGATCCACCAGCGAATGCGGAAAGTGATCGTCGATTCTCCAAAATCCACAAACAAGGCGTCAATCGGTTTGTCGAGCAGTACACCTTCCACCCCTTTAACCGCTTCGATGGCTGCCTCACGGGCAAATTTAAGATCGCTGTCGTAGTCGATGCCGACTTCGATCTGCACCCGGTAGCGCGGATCCGGGTAGGAATAGTTCACCACCTGATCCTTGGCGATGGCGGAATTTGGCACGATCACCAGGCGGTTGTCGCGAGTGCGGATGCGCGTGCTGCGCGTGCCGATCTCGACCACGTCACCCCAGGTACCCAGCCCAGTGATCTCGATGCGGTCCCCGACACGAAATGGCTGGTCGAGCAAGATGAGGAAACCAGCGATAGCATCCGCCAGCGTATCTTGGGCAGCCAGCGAAATAGCCAAGCCGGCGATGCCCAAGCTGGCCGCGAAGGCGGTGATATCGATACCGAAGTAGGTAAGAAGAATTGAAATGTAACCAACGAGGAGTAAGGCTTCAGCTAAACGCCTGAAGACCATATAAATCGGTTGCAGGCGTTGGATATCCTTTTCTGTTCTATCATGTCTCAGTAATGCATCACTTCCCAAGGAGATCAATTTCCAAAGAATGATAGCGATGATGGTTAAATAAGCGATGAAGAATGCCTGATTAAGTAAGATCCTGAAACCTTGGCTCAGGAAAACCAACCTTGCAAGACTGAGTTGCAGGCCGAAAACCAGAACCAACCAATTTAATTGCGGCCTAAGGTTTTCGAGCAGTATTTCATCGAAGGTGTATTTCGTGCGTTTGAGGGCTCTTCGCAAGACTTGAAAGAGCAACCACCTACCAAGCAGGTAGAACAAGATGAAGAATACGATCGAAACAAGGACATTGAGCCAATCCTCGCCGGTGAGACCCAAAAAGGTGAATTGGTCCAATCCAATCCTGGCGGCGAAGTCTGCGATCCATTCCTGGAGAGGACCTTCAATGGTGAACAAAGGCGAGTAAGTTTGTCCTTCGTCTTCGACGGTGACTTCAAGAGGCGTGGAGGTTGGAGTAAGTTGCGATTCCGGCGTGGTGGTGGATTGCGATTCAGGGGATTCCGTTTTTCCTGGATCCGGTGGGCTGGTTGGTGGGGGAGGTGTGTCTTCAAGGCTCGTATCGGGGGTATCGGTTTGGGCGAAAGCGATACCGGTAGTGCTCACCACCAGTGATGCAATAAATATGAACAACGCAATGAGTATGGTAATCCGTCTCATAGTATTTTTCCTCAACCGCCAGTCTCAGGTTTCAGGTATGGATCGTTTTAGTTTTAAGATCTCGTATTACCCCCCAATTTTACACTGCCTTTTGATATCATTTTAGTGGCGTGGGTCTATTTTCTAAAAAATACAGATTTAGGACAGTATTGCAACCTCAACAGATGCGCGGCAGCAGCTCTCCGGCGGGTAAATCCACCACGCGTGAGCCTCCAATACTCGTTTTGGAGATGACCATCCCGGGGTGGTCTGCCACTACCTGACCGATAAGCGCGGCTTCCTGCCCCAGAGGATGGCTGTGCATGGCTGCCAACACCTCTTCCGCCACTCCCCCATCGACGATGGCGATCAGCTTGCCTTCATTGGCGACATAGTAAGGATCCATGCCCAGCATCTCGCAAGCGGCTCTCACTGCGGGTTGGACAGGCACCTTTCCTTCTTCGAAGGTGAAGCCCACCTCGGAAGCGGAAGCCAGCTCGTTGAGGGCCGCGGCTAAACCACCGCGAGTCGCATCGCGCAGGCAGTGGATCTCCGGGCTGGCCGCCAACATGACTTCCACCAGCTCGTGTAAAGGCGCTGTGTCGCTGACAATGCGCGTTTCAAATTCCAGGCCCTCGCGCACGGACATGATCGCCATGCCGTGGTCGCCTATAGTGCCGCTGACGATGATCGCATCCCCGACCCGGGCGTTCTTGGGAGCAATGGCGACATCAGCGGGTATCAAACCAATGCCGGTGGTATTGATGTAAAGCCCGTCACCGTGTCCCTTGTTGACCACTTTGGTGTCTCCGGTCACCATCTGAACGCCGGCGGCCTGACAAGCTGCCGCGAAGGAAGTGGTGATCTCCCCCAGCATCTCCATAGGAAGGCCTTCTTCGAGGATAAAGCCTGCGCTCAGGAAGAGCGGCTGTGCTCCACTCATTGCCAGATCGTTGATTGTGCCATTGACTGCCAGCTCGCCGATATCCCCTCCCGGGAAGATCAGCGGGCTAACCACAAAAGAGTCGGTGCTGAAAGCCAGCCGGGCAGGGGTATCCGAATCAGGAAAAAAGTCCAAGACGGCCGAATCTCCCAATTGACTTAAAGTATCGTTATCCAGGAGCGGCATGAACATGTGACGGATCAAATCGTTCATCAGTTTGCCCCCGCTGCCGTGGCCCATGACGATCGTTGGGTAGTTGCGCAGCGGTAAGGGGCAGGTCCAACTGCTTAAGTTGAGCTGATCGGTCATTTGGTCAGCTCGCGTTCTTGCATGCTCATGGTGTAGCGACCATACTGGTAATAAGCAGCACAGGCGCCTTCCGAGGAGACCATGGTGGCACCCAGAGGCGTTTGTGGTGTGCACTCCGTACCGAAAGCAGGACACTCATTGGGTTTTTTCACTCCCTGCAGCACCAATCCACTGATGCACACGCTCGATTCTTGTGGTGTTATGGTTTGAATCTCAGGGAAACGCAGTTCGGCATCGTAACCTTGAAAAGGCCCCCGAAGACGGTAGCCGCTGTTGGGGATAACGCCGATGCCGCGCCAGGCGCGGTCGCAGGGTTCGAAAACCTGTTTGATGATATTTTGCGCAGATTGGTTGCCTTCCTTTAATGCCGATCGAGCGTATGCATTTTCGACCTCGGCTCGACCCTCTTCGAGCTGTTTAACGCACATCAAGAGTGCCCTGGCGATGTCCACGGGTTCGAAGCCCATCACCACCACCGGCACATGGTATTTCTCGACCAGCGGATAGTATTCCCAATAACCCATCACCGTACAGACGTGTCCGGCAGCCAGAAAGCCATTCACTTTTACATGCGGTGATTCCATGATGGCTGTGATGGCGGGGGGGACGGTGACATGAGAGACGAGCATGGCGAAATTTTGAATGCCTTGTGTCTTGGCTTGCATGACTGCCATAGCGTTGGCAGGGGCAGTGGTCTCGAAGCCGATGCCGAAGAAAACCACCGTCTTATGCGGGTTGTCCCGGGCAATTTTAAGAGCATCCAGGGGGGAGTAGACGATACGCACATCTCCACCGGAGGCTTTGACACTGAACAGGTCTCGCTCAGAGCCAGGCACCCGCAGCATATCCCCATAGGAAGTGAAGATGATCTCAGGGCGAGCGGCGAGGGCAATCGCCTTATCGATCAGCTCCAACGGGGTGACACAGACCGGGCAGCCCGGGCCATGGACCAGGTCGATCTTGGGCGGCAACAACTGGTCCAAACCGCTCTTAATGATAGCGTGTGTCTGACCACCGCAGACCTCCATGATCTTCCAATGGCGGGTTACGGTAGCTTCGATTTCCTTCAGGAGTTTTCGGGTGAGCTCGCCATCGCGGTATTCATCCAGGTATTTCATGCTGGCAGCCCATCATCCAGTTCAGGCAGCTCATCAGCCAGCATTTCCATTTCACGCAGCATCTCCATGGTGCGCTGCGCTTCCTGTTCATCCAATTGGCTGATTCCAAAACCAACATGGATGATGGTGTAGTCGCCAATCTGGATATCAGGCAGGAATTCCAGGCAGGCTTCTTTGACCACACCGCCAAAGTCCACTTTACCCATCTTCATTTCTTGCTGCTGATAGATTTCGATCACTTTGCCAGGGATACCTAAACACATAATGCGCGTCTCCTTTTCAATTTCAATAATATAACGACACCAGTAGTAAGATCATTCGGTCAGAAATTATCCTTGTGATACAGGATGGCAACCTGGCCCAAAGCGATACCACCATCGTTGGTTGGAACCTGTCCGTGAAGGTACACAGTGAAGCCATCCTTCTCCAACAGGGGGAGAGATCTCTTTAACAGAGTCATATTTTGCCACACACCGCCACTCAAGGCGACTTCGCTGAGCCCGGTTTGGGCTCGTATTTGGGAACATGCCTGGTGAACCAGCTGGGCGATAGTGTTATGAAAACGACCTGCCAGAGAGGGGATCGGCAGCCCGCGCCTCAAATCGTGCACCAAACCCTGCAGCATGGGAGCGGGATCAAGAATTTGCCCTTCAATTATAAATGGATAAGCTCCGGATTCGTCCGAGTCAGCCAGGGCTTCCAGTTCGATGGCGGCCTGGGCTTCGTAGTTGGCAGTGTGACGAATACCAAGCAGAGAGGAGACGGCATCGAACAAGCGTCCCATGCTGGAGGTATCTGGAGCATTGAGACGGCTTCTTATCTGCCGTTCAAGCAGGTTGAGCGGGTCTGGGGTGGTTTTTACGGCGTTAATTGCGTGTTCCACCGGGGGAAGATCGGCCTCCCAGGGGATATCAGCCTCATGAAGATGCGCCAGCGCAGTTCGCCACGGCTCGCGGATGGCTTTGTCGCCACCCGGAAGGGGAACATAGTTCAGGTGAAAGATGCGTTCATAGCCAGCATAATCTGCCAAGATGATTTCCCCACCCCAAATGGCACCATCTTCACCATATCCCGTCCCATCGAAAGAGAGACCAATTACGGGGCGATCACCAGGATGATCGTTCTCCGCCAGGCAGGCAGCGATATGGGCATGATGGTGCTGCACTCCGAAGGCGGGCAAGGAATCTTGATCGGCTCGTTTGAGGGCATAGCGGGTCGCCAGGTAGTCCGGGTGCAGATCGTAAGCGATGGCCACAGGTTCGATGCGGAACAGATGCTGGTAATGCTCGATGCTATCTTCGAAGGCTCGCAGGGTCTCGTAGTTTTCCAGATCACCGATGTGGTGGCTGAGAAAAGCATAGCGATCGCGCGCCAGGCAGAAGGTATTTTTTAATTCGGCGCCAGTTGCCAGGAGTGGAGGCATCTCCCATAAGAGCTGGAGAGGATTGGGTGCATAGCCGCGGGCGCGTCGAAGTGGGTAGATCTGGGAAGGTGACTTGCTTGCTGATGGGCTCTCATCCGCATTCACGCGGGGGATCACTTTGAGGACCGAGTCATCACAGCGGGTGTGGATATCCCTGTCGTGCATCAGGAATGCATCAGCCAGATCCCCAAGACGCTGGCGGGCTTCGTCATTGCCGGTGGCGATCGGTTCTTCGCTCAAATTGCCGCTGGTCATGACCAATGCAGTGGGGGTTCCCGGCTCGACTTCAAGCAGCAGATAGTGCAGGGGAGTATAAGGAAGCATCACGCCCAAGGTGGATTGCCTGGGTGCGACTTCGGGGACGATCGATGAATCAGTTCGTTTCTCCAGGATGACGATCGGGCGCGGTCGCGATATGAGAGTCTCCCATTCTGCCTGGTTGAGATAACAATGCCCTGCAATGGTTTCCAGATCGGGCAGCATCAGGGCAAAGGGTTTATCTACGCGTAATTTGCGGCGACGCAGTTCGCCCACCGCGGCAGCGTTGGTGGCGTCGCAGGCCAGGTGAAATCCCCCGAGTCCCTTGATGGCGACGATCTTCCCCTCTGCCAATATCCTTCTGGTTTCTTCGATCGCTACCAGGCCGTTCGATGACCTGCTGTGTTGTGATGCTTGTGTACCCGTCTCCAACCAGACATGAGGGCCACACACCGGACAGGCCACAGGCTGGGCGTGAAAACGGCGATCCAGCGGATCGTGATATTCGGCCGCACAATCGGCGCACATCACAAAGGTCGCCATAGTTGTCTTGGGACGGTCGTAGGGGATATCTTTTATGATAGTGAAGCGGGGTCCGCAGTTCGTGCAATTAATGAAGGGGTAACGGTGTCTGCGATCCTGGGGATCGAACATTTCCTGCAGACAATCAGGACAGATGCTGACATCGGGAGAGATGGGGATAAAATCGCCAGCTTTACCCGCTGAGTGGATGATCTCAAATGAAGAGAAACCATTCACCGGCAGCCAATCCACCTGGAAGGAATCGATGCGTGAAAGTGGAGGTGCGTCCCCGCGCAAGGCAGTTATAAACGCCTCCAGGTTATCTTTGTGACCATCCACCTCGATCTCCACCCCGGCGGAAGTATTGCGCACCCATCCATTAAGAGACAAGCGGGTAGCCAGCCCATACACAAAGGGGCGAAATCCAACCCCCTGGACAATGCCAGTGATGTGGATGCGAGCACCTTGAAGGTTCATTTATTGGCTTTCAATAGGTTTATACGTTGTCACCCTTTCTTGCAGCCAGGTTATCCAAGCCTCTAGCCCCTCGCCTGTCTGGCAGGAGAGCGGAAAGGTGACCAAGCCGGGATTAAGCAGTTCGACTCCGCGCTGGAAGTATTCCATGTTGAAGTCGATGTATGGCAGCAGGTCGATCTTGTTGATGACCAGGGCATCCACACCGCGATACATGGTTGGGTACTTATACGGTTTGTCATCTCCCTCGGGGATGGAAGCGATGAGCACGTTCTGGTGGGTGCCCAATTGGAAGGAGGCCGGGCAGACCAGATTGCCGACGTTTTCAACCAGCAGCAAGTCGAATTCCCCCAGATCGAGTTGGCGGAGAGCACCCTGGAACATCACCGCATCTAGATGGCACTCACCGCCGGTATTGATCTGAACCGCAGCCGCGCCCGCGGCTGCAGCTCGTTCGGCATCGATGTTCGAAGCGATGTCACCATCTACAACTGCCAGGCGTAAACTATTGATTAATCTTTTGACGGTATGTTCGATCAGGGATGTTTTTCCCGCCCCGGGCGAAGCCATCAGATTGATGGCGTAAACGCCGGCGTTCTCCAGGTGGAAACGATTCTCCTCTGCTAAGCGGTCATTGGCGCTGAGAATATTCTCGACAACAGGCATACGCTGCTTCATAATACACTCCACCGATTAAGTGAAACGACTAATATGGCTCATAATTATAAAGGTTCTGACGAATATCGTGTTGTTATTTCTAAGAAAGGGTTAATTTCTTGTCAAGGGAGGAAAGAAAATTGGTCGATCCGATCAATCAATGGAAAAGGAGCCGCGGCTTCTCGAGTATTTTGGGTGCCGGGCTCCTTATGTTGAAAGTCTGGGATATCTAGGGAATTGATTGGAAATCGATCAATCTCCAATTAAAGAATCTGGGTGGGTTTGCAGAATCAGCGTTTTGAGATACTCTTCGATGGCATTCTTTAACGCAGCTGGGCTGAAACCATACGGACCCGGCCCACCGGCATAAACAACGCGTCCGCCTAGACCAACGAGATACAAACGGGTAGGTTTGGCTGCATAGGCTTTGCTGACCGCATCGTCCATCTCGTCCACATAGGTGCGGATACCGTATTGCAGTGTTTCAGAGCACTGCTTGGCTACTCCCCGGCGTTCTTCAAATGTCTTGGGATCATCGATATCCGTGGCAACGTTAGGGACACCGATTTTCATCATCGCGCCCATTAACCCGCCACCCAGCCACCAGCCGTCTTTTGGATGCGCTTCACGGATGTAGATCGATAGGAACTGCACCCGATCGTGATACTGTTCGTAAATGTCCCGGAGACTCACGATCCCCTTGACATAAGGCGGTCAGGTGAAGCTGCCAAAAATGAGCGCTACCGGTTTGCGACCACTGAAGTCTGACAGGCGCACGCGATGATCCCCATCGATGTCAATCAACTCAAAATCCGGGGCAAGATCCCCGGGTTTGGGCGCATTGGCTTCATACTTGCGCTGCCAGGCTTTCTCTTTTTTGATGTAATGGATGGTGTTGGGCAAGGAGGTACTCCATTGCGAGAATGAGGTATTTTGTTTAGTGATTTACACAATAATTATAGTGTTAATCACTGTGGGGATTATCAGATTTCTCACCTATCTTTGTTTTCATCTTCCAGTCGTTTGAGATACTTGGGAAGCTGGTGCAGATGCTCTAACTGGATAAATTCGTGATCACCGATTTCATCTTCACCAGCATGCTCATGAGACCAGGTCTGATCATTTGGAATGTAGACCGCCTGACCACCGATGCGCAGAACCGGCAAGATATCCGAACGCAACGAATTCCCCACCATCAGAAACCCCTCCGGATCGAGGTTGTATTTGTCCAAGATCCTCTGGTATGTGGCATCCGATTTCTCGCCGACTATTTCGAGGTAGCGAAAATACCCGGCTACTCCAGAGCGTTCGATCTTGCTATCCTGCTCGTGGAGATCCCCTTTGGTGATCAGCATCAAATCGTAAAATTTCGATAATTCAGCCAAGGTAACTTCAGTGCCTTCCATGAATTCCACATCTGCTGTTAACATACCCTTGACTATGGCGAGAATCTCTCGGATCTCGCCCCCGCTCACCTGACCTTCCGAAACATCAGCAGCAGCCTCGATCATCGACAGTGCAAAACTCTTGATGCCGTAACCATAATAGGGGATATTGTGTACCTCCATTTCGTCCAAGCGATCCTTTGCGAACTGCGATTCAGCGTACCCCGCCATCAGCTGGCCGAATTCAACTTTAGCACGGTGATAAAGGTGTTCATTATTCCAGAGGGTATCATCAGCATCAAAAGCGATAATTTCGATCAAGGGATTATCCTCCAAGGATGAAGTATGACAGGTGGCCGGTCCAGACCAAGAAACATTATACAACGCGGATAATGGATGGTCTTTGGGTTTGCATAGCGGGGTGTGTTCCGAGATGTATCAAGATAATGCCGCACGTCAGGTTTTCCCCTGTATAATCTAGTGGAATTAAGTACAAACAACACACACGATTCATTGAGGAATTTAACCATGCGTGAAATTTTCTACCCTTCAAGCATCGCCGTGATCGGCGTTTCTGCAAAACCAACTAATCTTGGGCGAAATATCGTCGCTAACCTGATCGAATATGGATTTACCGGCATCGTCTATGCAGTGGGCCCCAGCGGCGGGACGATCGAAACCAGGCGTATCTACCATTCGGTGGGAGACATCCCTGACCACATAGACCTGGCTGTGATCTTGACACCTGCCCATACCGTGCCAACCATTTTACAGGAATGCGGACAAAAAGGAATCCGCTGGGCAATCATCGAGACGGCTGGCTTCCGTGAATATACGGATGAAGGTCGGCAATTGGAGGATGAGATTTCCAAGGTGGCGGAAAAGTATGAGATTCAATTTGTGGGACCGAATTGTATCGGTGCAATTAACATGGAAAATGGGATGTGTGTGCCTTTTCCGCGCTTGACAAAGTTTGTCAAACAAGGTGAGGTCTCCATGATCACCCAGAGCGGTGGCGTTGGCATGAGCGCACTTAATCTGATGGCCAATGAAGGTCTGGGGCTGAATAAATTTGTCTCGGTTGGCAATATGCTCAACATCGATGCTGAGGATATGCTGGAGTATTTGATCACGGATGAAGGCACAGGATTGATCTTCATGTATCTGGAAAGCATTCGCGATGGCAGGAGGCTGATGAACATTGCCCGCAAGTCGCCGAAACCGATAGTGATCTTCAAAGCCAATATTGGTGAACTGGGGAAGAATATCGCCCTTTCTCACACAGCTTCCCTCACCAGTGATGATAAGATCGTGGAGGCAGCTTTTCACCAGGCGGGCATCATTCGAGTAAACTCTGCAACCACTTTTGGCAATAATCTGAAGATTTTGGGTTTGCCCCCCATGAAGGGCAAAAACCTAGCGATCATTTCACGTTCAGGGGGGCATGCGGTCATCGCGGCGGATGCGACCGAGCTGGCAGGATTCAACCTGGCTCATTTTCCAGAGATTTTTTTGCGTGAGATCGAGAAACACTTCCGCGCTTCGGTGATCAGGTTAACGAATCCTCTTGATCTCGGGGATCTGTTCGATTTGAATGTCTACGCTCAAATTATTGAACAAACCCTGCAGCTGCAAGATGTAGATGGGATCGTATTTCTGCACACCTCGCTCTCAGATGCGGAGAACCAGACCAGCCGGAAATTACTGGATCGCATAATCGAGTTGGTGAACAAGTACGATAAACCAGTCGCTTATTACATCTCCACTACGGCAGATGAAGTAAGTTATTTGAAGCAAAACTTCGAATTCCCGATATTCACTCAGGTGGTTGAGACGATCCGTGCTTTAGAGATGAGTCATCGCTACCATGTTCAATCGGGATGGGTACGAACCAAAGAAGAGATACCCCTTTACGAAATGGATCAATCCGGTGTGCGTTTGTTGATCTCGAGCGCCGCCCAGGAAAAACGCGATCTACTGCTCTCAGAGGCGCTGCAAGTTTTGGAATACTATGGTATTCCCACGGTACCCAGCGTGATCGCCATGTCGGCCGACGAAGCTCAATCAGCAGCAGAAGAAATCGGTTACCCAGTAGCAATGAAAATCATTGCCGAACAGATCTCTCACAAATCTGATGTGGGTGGCGTGCAGCTAAACCTGCGTAACAGCGCGGCGGTAGCTGAGGTATATGAAGATATGATGGCGCGGGTACAAAGCGCATATCCCCAGGCGAAACTGGATGGGGTCCTGGTTCAACCGATGGTAACCGGAGGCAGGGAGCTGATCCTTGGCGGACGCCAGGATGTCCAGTTTGGTCCGGTAGTCCTGGTGGGATTGGGAGGGATTTTCGTTGAAATATTTGAGGAAGCTGTTGTACGGGTGGCGCCGATCACCCGCAGCGAAGCCAAAAAAATGCTCGAGAACCTGCGCGGCTACCCAATCCTGGCAGGAGCTCGGGGGCACAAACGGGCGGATATTGAGTCGGTGGAGGAGACCCTACTGCGTTTATCTCAATTGCTGGTCGATTTCCCAGAGATCAAGGAGCTGGATGTAAATCCTTTGCGTGTTTTCCACAAACAAGGCGGTTGCCGCGCTCTGGATGCGCGCATCATTTTGGATTAATTTCCCTGAAAAAATATCTAAAACGGCCAGAAAATAGGCATAACCAGCACCACGACTACCAGCACCACCAGTGTGAGTGGTAAGCCGACTTTAATATAGTCGCTGAAGCGGTAGCCACCGGGACCCATGACCAACAAGTTAGCTGGGTGGCTCACGGGACTCAAAAAGGCGGCTGAAGCGGCTACTGCTACGGTCATCATCAGGGTGTAGGGGGAGATGCCCAGATCGTTTGCGGTATTAAGGGCGATCGGAGCCAGTAATACGGCTGCAGCAGGATTGGGCATCACTTGAGAAGTGAGCGAAGTCAATACATACAAGCCCGCCATGACAGCTGTTGGACCGTAAACACCGAGTATTCCCACCATCCAGGTAGCCACAAAACTGGCTGCTCCGGTTTTCTGCATGGCGATCCCCAGAGGGATCATGCCTGCGATCAGGAACACGGCTTTCCACTCTATAGCCCGGTAGGCTTCATCCATTGTCAGACAACCAGTCAGAACCATCAAGCCCACACCGACCACAGCCATGATGGCGATTGGCACCCAACCCAAAATAACTGGTAAGAGCACTACAGCCATGATTAACACCGCCAGGAGAGCTTTGTTCGTACGAGGCGCTTCCTGAGCCTCTTCGGTCAGTACCAAGAAATCCGGATCGCTACCCAAGAGTTGTATCCTGTCACGTGCACCGTGCAGCAGGAGCGCGTCACCAAAGCGCAGCGCTATCTCACCCAGATTTGAGCGGAAGGCGCGACCCTCACGCCAGATAGCCAGAACGCTGAGACCGTACTTGGCTCGGAAGTGGATCTCACGCAGAGTCCTTCCGACCAGAGTCGTATGCGGCGAGAGCACTGCTTCTACCAGACCGATATCCGCAGTTTCGAGGTCACTCAGTGCGGGAGGCGGTTCGGATTCGATTCTGAGGGTTTGCAAGCCATCAACCGTGAGTAAATCCTCTCGATTACCTTTGACCAACAGTGTGTCTCCGGCTTCCAATTGCTCTTGCGGATCAGGCATCAGGTGGGTCTCCCCCTGACGGATGATACCCATCACTCCTAATCCAAAGGATTCGCCTAACCTGCTTTCAATCAGGTTTTTCCCAACCAGAGCTGAATCCTCCGGTAGTCTAACCAACATCAACCGTTCTTCCAGTTGGTATACCTGAGCCGCCTGTGAGGGTGAGGAGACAAAGTCTTTCTCCGCACGAAGGGCGTCGAGCTGGGATTGATCACCTTGGACGAGCAGCTTATCTCCCGCAAGTAAAGGTATGCTTTCCAGATTGGTGCGCCAGACGGTTTCTCCGCGGCGGATAGCGAGAACGATCACGGCAAATCGATGGCGAAAGTCTATCTGACGCAGAGTGCGTTTGATAAGATGCGAATCTGGTGTAAGCTCCAACTCTACCAGCTGGATCCCGGCTGAGATTAATTTTTCGATGGCGATTTTTTCGTCCTCGATGACTAAGTGCTCCCGATCGTGAAATTCTGTTAATTGGTCAAGGTTGCCTTCCAAGAGGAGCCGGTCACCGGTTTGGAGAACGGTCTCCACAGATGGGGCCAATTGTGTTTGCCCGTTATGGATAATGGCGACCACGTTCAATCCCAGGATCGAACCCAATCTGCTTTTTCCCAAGGTTTTTCCAGCCAGGTTGGAGTCATCCGGTAGGTGAACCATGACCATCCGATCCTGAAGGTCGTAAAACTCTTTATAATCCTGAGCACCATTTGCAGTTTGACGGCTGATATCCCGGTCTGGCAACAAGCCTCGACCAAGCAAGGCGATAAATAGAATTCCTGCTACCATTACGACTATTCCAACCGGGGTAAAGTCGAACATGCCGAAGGGTTCCAGGTTGGCTGCACTCAGCGCTTCGCTGATCAGGATATTGGGCGGTGTACCGATCAGGGTGATAAGGCCTCCCAAGAGGGCGGCAAAAGCCAGGGGCATCAACAGTTTGGAGGGTGGTATCTTGGTGCGACGGGCGATATCGATCACCACTGGGAGAAAGAGGGAGGCGACGCCAATGGAATTCATGAAGCCGGATAGAGCACCGACCATCAGCATGATCAACAAGATCAACCGTGCTTCACCGTTACCTGCCAGACCCAGAACACGATGTCCAACAGACCCGGCCACGCCGGTCCGGGCTAAGCCTGCGCTGAGGATTAACACAGCCCAGACAGTTACCACGGCGGCGTTGCTGAAGCCAGACAACGCCTCGACAGGCGTGAGGATACCGGTTAGAGCCAGACTGGCCATTACCAGCAGGGCAACCAGATCCACTCGCACACGTTCAGTGATAAAAAGCAAGACAGCCAGGGCGGTGATGGCAAAAACGGTTGCGATGTCTAAAGTCATAAAAGTCCTATTACTGTTTGTGGTTTAGTATTTTACCGCGATTGGTAGAGGCCACCATTCCAATATAGTTTCATGCGATCTATAGGCAATGTCTTATGCTTGAAGGATTTTAATTTATATTTGTTTCCTGAACAGAAAAGGGATTTCTCGAAGATACCCGGATCCTGTTGATATTCTCGAGTCTTCCAGGTTAGTCAAGCAAAATTTAAAACGGCCAAAAGATGGGCATCACCAGCACTACGACCACCAGGACCACCAGCGTGAGCGGCAAGCCCACTTTAATATAGTCGCCGAAGCGATAGCCTCCCGGACCCATCACCATGATGTTGGCAGAATGACCAACGGGGCTCAAAAAAGCTGCGGATGCTGAAACAGCCACAGCCATTAATAGGGGAAATGGAGATATGCCCAGATCGCTGGCTGTGTTCAGCGCGATCGGAGCCAGCAACACAGCCACCGCCGGGTTGGGCATCACCTGGGAAGCCAGAGCTGCTAAGATAAACAATCCGGCCAGGATCGCTATTGGACCCCAGCCACCCACTAAATTGACCATTTCCTGAGCAAGAAAATTGGCAGCTCCAGTATTCTGCAGGGCGATACCCAGCGGCAGCATACCCGCGATCAGAAAAATCGCTTTCCATTCAATGGAGCGATGTGCCTCCTCGATGGTCAAACAGCCGGTGAGAATCATCAGGACGACTCCCACCACGGCTGCGATGGCGATGTTTAACCATCCAAGAATGACGGGCAGCAGCACAGCCACCATCACCAGCACGGAGAGAAGAGTCTTGTCCCGGCGTGGTGCTTCCTGCGCCTCCTCCGTGAGCACAACGAAATCGGGCTCTTTGCCTAACATATTTAAATTCTCTCGGGAACCATAGAGCAGGAGTGCATCTCCAAAGCGGAGAGCCATATCGCGCAGATTGGAGCGGTAAGCCTGTCCTTCGCGCCAGATGGCCAGCACACTTAAGCCATACTTGGCACGGAAGTGCAGTTCACGCAGAGTTTTCCCAACCAGGGTAGTGTGGGGAGAGAGTACGGTTTCAATCAGGCCAACATCTTCCGATTCAAGATCGGCGAGATCTGGGGGGGTATCTGAGTCGATCTCCAGGTTTTGTAAGCCCTCTAAGGTAAGCAGGTCTTCCTTTTTACCTTTGACCAGCAGGGTATCGCCTGCCAGCAGCTTTTCTTCTGGGGCAGGCATTAGATTTGTCCTGCCCGCGCGCACGATACCCATCACACCCAGTCCGAATGCATCCCCCAATCGGCTTTCGGTCAATGATTTTCCGACCAGTGATGAATCCTCAGGCAAACCGACGACCATCAATCTTTCCTCCAGATTGTAGACCTCAGCTGACCGGGGTTGTGAGACGATCAGATTGGTGTCTTCTCGCAGAGTATTGATCTGCTGGCGGGTACCCTGTACCAGTAAAACGTCATCGACTTGCAGAGGAATATTCTCCAGGTTTGTGCGTCGTGGAATGTTCCCGCGACGGATGCCCAATACGATCGCGCCGTATTGGTTGCGGAAATCCATCTGGCGAAGGTTCTGACCAATAATGGTTGATCCTGGGGGAATGGTTACCTCGACCAGTTCGATCTCAGCGGAAATCAGTCTTTCAATTGAGAGATTGTCCTCTTCCAGGATAAGATGATTGCGACCGCGAATATCTGATAATTGGTCAAGACGCCCCTCGACCAATAGTTTGTCTCCAGGCTGGAGAAGTATTTCCGGACTGGGGGCAAGTTTGGTTTGATCATCATGGATGATGGCGATCACGTTCAATCCAAGTGCTGACCCCAATCTGCTTTGGGCAAGAGTCATTCCGGCTAAAACTGAGTTGGTTGGGAGATGAACGGTACCCATGCGCTCACGCAGGTCATACAGTTGCTTGTAATCCTCACCAGAGAATTCCCTGGCGATGTCCCGATTCGGCAGGAGATGGCGTCCAATCAGCACCATGAATATAACTCCCGCTAACATGACGATTATTCCCACAGGAGCATAGTCGAACATCCCGAATGGCTTTAGACCTGCCTGACGGAGGGCTTCACTGATTAAGATGTTTGGAGGCGTGCCAATCAAAGTGATCAGACCGCCTAATAAGGCAGCAAATGCGAGGGGGATCAGCAGTTTAGAAGGCGCTAATTTCAAACGCCGGGCGATATCGATCACTACAGGTAAGAATAATGTCGCCACACCGATATCGTTCATGAAACCAGACAAAATAGCGACGGTTAGCATGATGATCGCCATCAGGCGGACCTCACTATCCCCGGCTAATCTCAGCACCCGATGTCCAACAAGTCCGGCCACACCAGTTCTAGACAGGGCAGCACTTAGGATCAAAACCGCCCAGACCGTCACAACAGCAGGATTGCTGAAGCCGGATATCGCTTCCGTTGGGGTGACCAGACCGGTTAAAGCCAGGATCACCAACACCATCAGGGCAACAACATCGACTCTTACCCGTTCGGTGATGAAAAGGATTATGGCCAAGACGGTGATGGCAAGGACAAGAGCGATCTCAATAGTCATTCAGGAACCGATTCTAATTTGTGGTTATTAGTATTCTACCTCGGTTGATGATTGCAAGCTTTTCATCTTGTAGTGTGAGATCCCTTCACAACGATAAATATAAATGAATCAACATCTTTTTCTTAAATGGATGAATGTTTATGCCAAGTTGGCAGTGTGACTACTATCCCCCATTTTTTTATGGGTACCGTTCAACCTGCAGATAATCCCCACTTTTTGAATTGGCGATCGTATTGCTCTGGGTAATCTTGATAGGGATCCATTTGGCAAGTCACAGTTAGGCCCAGAGGCTGAGGTAAATGTGCATATAGTAAGGTAATCTCGATTCGAATTGATTCAAATCTATGGGGCTGTGAACGGTTCCATCCCGTCAGCGACTATCACCATAGACTCAAAGCCATAAATATGCGCGTCAGCGAATTGGAAGGTGATGATTTTATTTGGATTGAATATTATTCGATTTCCACCAAATCCTGACATATAAGGAACCTGGAAGAGATCGCCGGCAGTACTCCGATAGGGCATCGACCAGAAAGACATATGGTAAGCGCCTTCACCATAATCGTTAAATTCCCCGGAAGGCAACCCAGTGACGTCGGTCTGACGAAGCGCTTCGGCCAACTTCCCGGCGTGGAGGAGTTGCTGCCCTTGATGCTGACCACCATTTTGCAGTAGAATGGCGACCTTAGCCACATCATCTACATTTGGGTATAAGCCAACCCATAATTGAGGGATGCCTCTACTTCCATCTGGCTCAATGGTGCGCATGATCGGGCTGTGATATATCCCGATCGGTCGATAA
>Ga0209742_10000417_pt1 | contig 22896 bp, 19 predicted proteins | sample DeeMarSeWOR38_10_FD_187462 | JGI IMG/M metagenome (GOLD analysis project Ga0209742, IMG submission 187462) | Marine sediment microbial communities from White Oak River estuary, North Carolina - WOR-3-8_10 (SPAdes) (version 2) | ecosystem: Environmental > Aquatic > Marine > Intertidal zone >... | reverse complement strand
CCTGAGTTCGGGATAAGCATGGATTATACAAAGAAGCTTGTCATTTCGAGGAGCCCTTCAGAACTTCAGGATAAACTTCGCGACGAGAAATCCCTACAAGGATCCTTTGCAATCCATCTCGATAGGGATTCCTCACCTCCCCGATCTGTCCGATCAGGGACAGGCCCGTTGGGGGTTCGGAATGACACATTAATTCAACGGACTCTTAACCCGAACTAATGTTATTTAAGAAATTATTACAGATTTTGATTTGAGGGGCATCCTAAGAGCTGAGAACGGCTGCTTGGACGGGTCTTGCACCAGAATCTAATCAATGCCAAACCGATATATCTCCTAATATAGCTAAGAGCTACGCAATTCATGTCATTTCGAGGAGCTTGCGACGAGAAATCCCTGAAAATACTGTTTGCAAGACACCTATTTAGAGATTTCTCGCTCCTTTCGTCGCTCGCCCAGCGAAGATCGCTGGAGTAAACAAATGACAATTAATCTTCCAACTGCGTTAGTCTTAATAGAAGAAACACTATCTCTATCCTACATGCTTAGCGAGTTGGGATTAGACCGTTGAGCTGTGTTCAAGTCGCGGTACTGGTAGAGCATCTGCCAGACCCGCAGGGCCGCCTCGACCTGGATGCGGAACGACATCTTCGAATCCCCCCATTGGCGGTCCGCAAAATAAAAGGGCACCTCGTCGAAGGTATATCCTAAGCGGTAGGCGATATAGGCCATCTCCACCTGGAAAGCATAGCCGTTCGAACGAACTCTTTCGAGAGGCATGCCCAGCAAAGTCTCCCGCCGCCAGGCACGAAAGCCACCGGTTGCGTCGTTAACTGGAAGCCTTAAGATATTTTTGGCGTAGATGTTCCCAAATGCCGAGAGAGATTTGCGCCAAGCCGGCCAGCGTTCATCGACCATACCGCCCGGCACGTAGCGCGATCCCAATGCCGCATCAGTCGCAGCCAGGGCAGCCAGCAAATCAACCACCTTTTCCGGGGGATGGGAGAAATCCGCATCCATTTGGATGATCGAATCCGCGCCAGCTTCAAGCGCATGGTGAAATCCGGTGATATAGGCGGTGCCCAAACCCAGCTTACCTGGCCTGTGCAAAACAGAGAAATGTCCTGGGTAATCCTGAACCAGATCATCGGCGATTTCCCCCGTTCCATCGGGGCTGTTATCATCGATCACGAGGATTTTCAATCCGGTGGAGAGGGAGAGTGAAAATAGTGCAGAGACCAAATTCTTCAGGTTATCTGCTTCATTGTAGGTGGGAATAATGATGTGGAGATCCATGAATGTTCCCATCACCCGATTATAACCAGTTCGGGATCACTTAAGTGAGCGGTTTTTTCTGAATGACAAATTCACAAACAGCATCCCCCATTGCGACACATTTCGATTCGTTTATGCGGAATTCTTTACCGCCCGACAACCACTTAAGCCCTTCTTGCAGCAGACCGACGGCGATAAAACAAACTGGCTTATCTAATTCGCGGCGACCCCAACAAACCGGGCAGCGATGAATGGTGTACACAAAAGTATCATCCACCTCTTTCGAAGTGCTGTATTGATCGCTCATCTGGGAAAATATGCGCGCCATAGCAGGAATGCCAATCCTCATCTTGGTGTGTAACGGTAAGATTTTAAATGCCATATCCCCGGCTCCCGCCAGGGCACCAAAATTCTTCAAGGCATCTGCAAAAGTGGATCTGCCCACCCGTAGCGCCAATCCCCTACCGCCGCGCGGCCCATACATCTCTTCCAAGGCCTGGTTGATCGCTGAAACGTCAGCAAAATCAAATTCTTTTTGCAAGTTATCCGGAGGGTAGTTGTCGATTAACTCGGGAAGATGGGCCAGATTCAAGACAGCCTTCAAGCCGTTTTCACCCATGATATCTGATAAGGCATCAAGTATGATCAAAGCAAATTTATTCGCGTAATAATACCCACTCTTTTCAATCGGTTCCATGATCAACACCCAATACTAGATCAGTTCAGCCAAAGCCTCTGTGGCCCGGCGCATATCCAGGAATATCAAGCCCAATTTGGCTTTCTCACGCGCCAGAGCGGTGAGAACCGCTTCCTCTCCGACAGACATCAAGATCACATAACCCTTCTCTCCCTTGATGTAAACCTGTTCCAAGCTTCCCCGACCCAATTCTGTGGCGATTCGTTCGCCAAGGGAAAGCATCGCCGCTGACATGGCGGACACCCGGTCCTCCTCCACGCTCTGGGGCAGCGCGGAGGCGATACTCAGACCATCGACACTGACCACGGCTGAGGCCTCGATATCGGGGGAAGAGGCCTGGAGATCTCTTAGTCGATCTACCATTAGTTGAGAACGTGATTTCATAAAGACAGCTCCTGTGATCCAATTACCTAATGTTAAGAAATTGAGGCTACTCTAGCACAGCCAAAAATCGATGTCAATGAAGGGGGCTGATAATATTGATAGCCTAACTAAAACTTTAGAATTCATAAAAATCTCCCAATTTTTTGAACTTTTTCGCGAAAAGAGGCAGCAGGTTCATTGATGGACAGTCCCAAGCACACAACAATCATGTTGGAAAGTGACTGAGAATGTAAATGGTCGAAAATTTCTAAGAAATTTGTCATCGCGCTGACGATCTGTGGATTTTATAGACGAATGTACATATTGGGCATGCTATAATCCACTCTGCCGCCGAGGGAAAATATCCAATGCCAATCAAAAATCTAGGTGAATTCATCCAATTACTTGAAGAACGCGATCAGCTGGTGCGCATAAAACATCCTGTATCCGCCAAGCTCGAGATCACCGAGATCACCGACCGGGTGTGCAAAGCGCCAGCGGAAAAGAACAAGGCTTTGCTGTTTGAAAATGTGGATGGTGGGAATATACCCGTCCTGATCAACGCATTTGGTAGTCGAGAGCGGATGTCCTGGGCTCTAGAGGTGGACGATCTGGAGGAATTAAACCATCGCCTGGCTGAGGTAATCGATCCGCGCCTGCCAAAGGGCATGCGCGAAATGATCGGGCGAGGTCAAGACCTATTAGATGTGCTGCGATCGATCGGTTTGGGACCAAAGAAAGTGAAACGGGCGCCGGTCCAGGAGATCGTCGAACTAGAACAGCCGTCACTAGACAAAATACCTATCCTGCAGTGCTGGCCTGAAGATGCCGGGCGGTTCATTACATTGCCCCAGGTGATCACCCGTGATCCTGAAAGCCAGATTCGCAATGTGGGCATGTACCGGCTGCAGGTGGTTGACGAAGGCAGCCTGCTTGTGCACTGGCAGCGCCATAAGGGGGGCGCTGAACACGAAAGAGTCGCCCGGAATACAGAGGCAAAGCAGATCCCAGCTGCGATCGTCCTCGGAGGTGACCCAGCCAGCATGTGGTGCTCTTCGGCTCCCTTACCACCTAACCTTGATGAATACCTTCTGGCTGGTTACCTGCGGGGAACACCCGTTGAATTCGTCGATTGTGTCTCCCAGCCTCTCGAGGTACCGGCAAATGCGGAAATCGTGATCGAAGGATATATCGATCCGCACGAGCACCTCCCCGAAGGACCATTCGGTGACCATACAGGATATTACACGCCAATAGAGCCATTTCCCGTATTCCACGTCACGGCTATCACCCAGCGGGCTCAGCCAATTTACCCCACAACCATAGTGGGCATCCCTCCGATGGAGGATGTTTGGATGGGAAAAGCGACCGAACGATTATTCTTACCGCTCATTCGTCTTTTCTTACCCGAAGTCCTTGATGTAAACATGCCCGCTGAAGGAGTTTTTCACAATCTGGTGCTGGTTTCCATCAAAAAACGCTACCCCGGACATGCCCGAAAAGTGATCTCAGGCCTTTGGGGGCTCGGATTGCTATCACTGGCGAAAGCGATCGTGGTGATGGATGATTGGGTCGATGTACAAAACGTCAGCCAATCTGCATGGCAAGCCCTAGGAAATGTCGATTGGTCCCATGATGTCATCCACATGGACGGGATGGTAGATCACCTCGATCATGCTTCCTATCAACATTCCTTTGGGGGAAAAATCGGTGTCGATGCCACTGCCAAACTGGCTGACGAGGGGTATTCACGTTCGTGGCCGCAAGTTGTCCAGATGGATCCGGAAGTCATTCGCAGGATCAACGAGATTTGGGATGAACTTGGCATATAATTGAGAGAATAACACTCTTATTTGAATTGGATTTAATACATAAGACAGGAGAACTAAACGTGAAGGTGAGAAGTCAATATTTATGGATTTTCATTACCCTGGTAGCACTGCTGGGATTAACCTTAACATCCTGTGCAACCTCCCCAGAACCGGCGACATTAAGGTTGGCCGTACTGCCCATCCTGGATGCACTCCCCATGTATGTAGCCCAAGAACAAGGATATTTTGAAGAGAACGGGGTTATGGTCGAATTTATCCCGGTTGGTTCAGCCGCAGAACGCGACCAGATCATGTCAGCCGGACAAGCGGATGGAATGATCAACGATCTGATTTCAACTCTATTGTACAACCAGGATACCACCCAAATCCAGGTTGTATCCTTCGCTCGCGTGGCCACATCGGAATTTCCCCAATACCGAATCCTGGCGGCTAAAGATAGCAGCGTCGACTCTGTGGAGGGGTTAAAAGAGGTCGAGATCGGCATCTCGGAAGGATCAGTGATCGAATACACAACTGACCGCTTACTAGAAGCCGAAGGTTTTGCTCCCGCAGAGATCAATACCATCGCTGTGCCGAGGATCGATCTGCGCATGTCTCTTTTAGATTCAGGAGAACTTGAGGCAGCCAATTTGCCAGATCCTTTGGCCTCCCTGGCCATCCAGGGTGGCGCGCGACCAATTTTGGATGATTCCAGCCATCCAGAATTTGGAAACAGTCTTTTCTCCTTCAGGAAGGCAGTCATCGATGGTAATCCGGACGCTGTTCGAGGATTTCTTGCCGCCATAGATCAGGCCACTCTGGATATCAATGCCGATCCATCTCAATGGGAAGAGCTGCTCACAGAACAAAAATTGGTGCCGGCATCCCTGATAGGAAGCTACCAGATACCCACCTTTCCAAGGAGGAGTATACCGAGCCAGACACAGTGGGATGATGTGGTTGCCTGGGGAATTGATAAAGGTCTGATTTCCGCTGAGGTCTCTTACGATGAATCCGTTACCAAGGATTATCTACCGTAAATGGATGCTTATTACGGAGAATCAAACTTGTAATAGACAAATGCATGATCCGGTTAGAATCGATCACCCAAAGCTATCAACAAGGGCCTCCGGTATTCCAGGAATTTGACTGGGTTGTCGAATCCGGGGAAGCCTGGGCTGTATTGGGACCATCAGGCTGTGGGAAGACTACCTTACTTTATTTGATCTCCGGGTTGGTACCCCCCACCACTGGCGAGATCATCATCGACGATCAACGCCTCGAACGCCCAAGACCACACACTGGCCTGATCCTCCAAGATTATGGTTTGCTGCCCTGGGCGACGGTCAGGCAGAATGCTGAGCTGGGATTACGCGTGCGCAGGTTCTATGGACCGGATGGAAAACATGCCCCAGAGGATATGCAGCCGGCTCAGGATGTCGATATGTGGCTTGATCGTTTAGGTTTAGGCGAGCAGGTGGATAAATACCCAGGTCAGCTTTCCGGCGGGCAAAGACAAAGAACGGCGATTGCCAGAACCCTGGCATTAAATCCGGACCTCTTGCTAATGGATGAACCCTTCTCTTCTCTGGATGCGCCTACCAGAGAAGGATTACAACTGCTCACTCTGGAATTAATGACTGAAGAGAAGATCACGTTAATCATCGTGACCCATTCCATTGAGGAAGCCGCCTTCATGGGTAAGAAAATCTTATTGCTGGGTACACCACCCAACAAAAAGGCTGATATGATCCCAAATCCGTCATCCGGAAGGCCTGAATTCCGCGATACGAACACGTATCAGGATCTATGCCGTAATCTCCGGGAGCGGATGGACAAAGAATGAAAATCCAAAGGCGCCACCTGTTTTTGGCTGTCCTAGTACTGCTGGCGATTTGGCAGATCGCAGCGCTGATAATAAACCGTCGAATCCTGCCCACACCCATCGAAGTTGGTCAGGTGTTCATCCAAGAGCTGAGCGACGATTTAATTGAGCACTTCATGGCCAGTTTATGGCGAGTCCTGGCGAGCACAGCATTGGCGATCGCCGCAGCAGTGCCGCTTGGTTTAATATTGGGACAGTCGAAAAGATTAAACGCGCTGATCTCGCCAATGGTTTACCTGATTTACCCGATCCCCAAGGTTGTGCTTGTCCCTATTGTCCTGCTATTCTTGGGAATCGGCGATCTGCCAAAAATCGCGATCATATTCTTGATCTTGTTTTTTCAAATCCTGGTGTTGGTACGCGACCAGGCTGCCGGTTTACGACCAGAGCTGATCCAAAGTGTGCGCAGTTTAGGAGCTGGAAGACGGGCGCTATTTCGATTCGTATACCTGCCAGCCAGCCTGCCAGCGATTTTAACCGCACTTCGCCAATCTGTTGGCACTGCAGTTGCGGTGCTTTACATCGCTGAGTTATTTGCGACACAAAAAGGGCTCGGCTACTACATCTACATCAACGGCAGCACGCTGTTCAATTACCCGGCAATGTACGCGGGTGTGGTAGCGATGAGCATCTTAGGTTTAGGATTATATTTTGGGGTTGACTGGTTAGAACGGCGGTTCTGCACCTGGCAATCCGTTTATTAGTACCCATTCATTTTCCCACCAATACCCTCTGATAGAATCAATCCATGAAAGCTGTGCGAGATTTCCTCGAATTGATCAAATTCGAACACACCATATTCGCACTACCCTTTGCATATCTCGGAATGCTGCTGGCTGCTGGAGGTTGGCCAAGCTTTCAGCAATTCTTCTGGATCACGGTCGCAATGGCTGCCGCGCGCACATTGGCAATGGGTTCAAACCGCTTGGCGGATAGATGGATCGATGCCCGAAATCCGCGTACTGCGAACCGACCATTGATCACGGGTTCAATATCACCCCGCACAGCCTGGACAGGTACAATCATGGCGGGGTTGATCTTAGCTCTGGCAGCCTGGCAGCTTGGTCGATTAACTTTCATACTGCTGCCGGGCGCGTATTTCTTCCTGATCGGATACTCCTTTACAAAACGCATCACCTGGATGTCGCATTTCGTCCTGGGCATCACCGATGGATTAGCGCCTTTAGGAGCCTGGGCAGCGGTCCGCAATTCATTGTTCACACCGCAGGACCTTCCGGCGTGGATTCTGTTGGGCGTGGTAACATTTTGGATCGCAGGGTTTGATATGATTTATGCCTGCCAGGATGTTGATTTTGACCGCCAGGAAGGATTAAACTCGATCCCAGCCAGGTTTGGCATCCCAACAGCTTTAGGTTTATCAACGATTTGCCATGTGGCAACTGTTGCACTATTACTTGCTCTAGGTCTAGTATCCAATCTTGGATGGCCATATTGGATCGGACTGACAATTGTCGCTGGTTTGCTGACCTGGGAACATCGTCTCGTGCGACCCGATGACTTATCTAAACTCGGCGTGGCATTCTTCAACATCAATGGATACATCAGCATCACGCTATTTTTTGCCATCCTGGGTTCACTTTACATCGCTTAGGAAATGAAATAAAATCTTAGATTACATTGTATAATTGTCACCAAATATTATGAAAAAACTGTTCTTATTGGTAGCAAGGTTTACCCTTTTTTCTGCCCTATTCCTCCCGACAACCGTTTCAGCAGCCAATAGTGATACGGGATTAAAACAGATCGCCGGTGAGGTGCTTTGCGTACCGGGAGCGATAAACTCGCGTAATACCAATTGCGCAAACCTAGGACCTTCAGCATATTTATCCCGCATGGCGGATATGGGTTTAACTTTCCCGCTGAATTCCATAACCGGCCAAAACCCGGATCCAAGTTTGACTTATGTGGATATCCGTTATGGTGAAGTCACACGGATAAACGCCAAGGTTTACGCTTCTCTCGAAGATGCTGTCAAGAATGGAGAAGTGATAAAAAAGATCGATTCTCCATACAGCTTTATCTCCTATACCGAGGAAGCGGTTGTAGAAGGCAAAAGATATTACATGGTCGAATATGGGGGTTGGATGACCGCCAACGATATTTCGCGTATCGGAACACCTTCATTGTTCCAGGGCAAGAGTTTTAGCAAAACACCCGAACGTACGTTTGGTTGGATCGCATTCCCAACTTTTACCAAACGAACTCCAGGATTTTCCAATGATGACTTTACGGACCATGAAGTATATCGATATGAAACTGTCCAGGTTTATGCCACAGAGTTAGTCGACGGGCTCGAATGGTATATGATCGCTCCAGACGAGTGGATACCCGAAAAAATCGAATGGCAGCAAATTATCGGTCGGGTGATCCCGAATACTACCCCCCCTGAAGGTGTAGAGAACGGTCGCTGGATAGAAGTGAACCTGAAAGATCAAACTGTGGCCGTCTATGAACAAAACCAAATGGTATTTGCGACCCTGATCGCGAGCGGGATTGAGCCGTTCTGGACCCAACCCGGTCTTTTCCAGATTTATCAGAAATATGACTCTACTCCGATGCGAGGTGCGTTCGAAGCTGATCGCTCTGATGCGTATTATCTGGAAGATGTCCCCTGGACGATGTACTATGATGAGGCGCGCGCCTTACATGGCGCATACTGGCATAATGGATTTGGTTCTCCACGCTCACATGGTTGCGTTAATATGTCTGTAGGCGATGCTCGCTGGCTGTATGATTGGGCAAGCGAGGGAGACTGGGTTTACGTTTGGGACCCGTCTGGAGAAACACCTACCGATCCAGCCATTTACGGGGAGGGGGGCGCCTAAGCTTACAAAAAGGACACCGTGCTAACATTACCTGAAAAGATCATCTTCATCGTGGCAGTCTTGGCCGCGCTGTATATTGCAGTTCGCGCTGGCGAGCGGATTATTCGTATTGTTGGGCGAGGATATGGAACTGTAGACTGGACGATAATCCCTGGACGGATAATTGAAGTCGTCTTAAAAACAGTATCCTTTCAACCAGTATTCAGATTCAGACCCTTACCCAGCCTTTTTCATGCCTTAATTGGCTGGGCATTCATTTTTTACCTGTTAGTTAATCTTGGAGATGTCCTCGAAGGTTTAATTGCGGATTTCGAATTTCTGGGGAGAGGAACTGTCGGTGACATCTACCGACTGACCGCAGACCTGCTATCTGTGGCGGCACTGGTGGGAATGGTTGCGCTGATCATCCGCCGCTTCGTGATGAAACCAGGTGCATTAACCACCCGGTCAGATGTACTGCTCTCAGATAAGGCGAGGAGCGGAATTCGCCGTGATTCGGCTATCGTAGCAGGTTTTATTTTGATCCACGTCGGTTCGCGATTTATGGGTCAATCCGTTAAGATTGCACTGACCGAGCCCGATGCATGGCAACCTTTTGCGAGTTCTCTAGCTGGAATATGGAGTGGAACAAGCGAATCGGCATTGATCTTCCTGGCGCACCTATTCTTCTGGTTGGCGATCGGGACAATATTATTGTTCGTCCCTTATTTCCTGTATTCCAAACACCTTCATCTAATCGTTGCCCCAATAAATTTCTTACTTAAACCAAAACGACTTTCTATTGGAGAACTGGACAAATTAGATTTTGATGATGAAAGCATTGAGAGTTTCGGGGCAACTTATATCGAAGATCTGGAATGGAAATTGATCCTTGATTCTTATGCCTGCATCATGTGCTATCGCTGCCAAGAGGTGTGTCCTGCCTACAACACAGGAAAAGTACTTTCCCCGGCTGCAATGGAGATCAACAAACGTTATTTCTTAAATAGTGCTGGGGCGAGATTAGCTAACGGAGAATCTAGCGAACAAGCCTTGATTGAATTTGCCATTCCTCCTGAGGCAGTGTGGGCATGCACAGCTTGCGGTGCGTGCACAGACATCTGTCCGGTTGGAAATGAACCGATGCGCGATATCCTCGATATGCGGCGGGCACTGGTATTGATGGAGAACGATTTCCCGGAACAATTTCAAACTGCCTTCCGCGGTATGGAGAGGGTGATGAACCCCTGGAATGTGCCCCCTACAGAGCGGATGAAGTGGGCAGAGGGTTTGGAAGTCCCCACTATCGACCAGAATCCTGAGACAGAGATCCTATGGTGGGTAGGGTGCGCACCTTCGACGGATGCCCGTGCCCAAAAAACCGCGCGCGCTTTTGTTGAGATCTTAAATACAGCTGGCGTAAATTACGCCGTCTTAGGTGAAAATGAACAATGTACGGGTGATTCTGCCCGACGTGCTGGGAACGAATTTCTGTTCAATGAAATGGCTTCGGCGAACGTGGAGCTGCTCAATGAAATTAATCCAAAGCGGATCGTCACTACCTGCCCACACTGTTTACACACCATTGGTAAAGAATACCCGGCCTTCGGAGGGAATTATCAAGTCATTCACCATACACAGCTGATCAACGAATTGATTCAAAACAAACAGTTGAATTTAAAATCTGATGATACCCGAAAATTGGCTTTCCACGATCCCTGTTACCTGGGCCGACAGAATGATATCCTCAGCGATCCACGGCAGATACTCGGAGAGATCGATGATGATTTAGCAGAGTTTCCACGTAATGGAAAAAAATCCTTCTGCTGTGGAGCGGGTGGGGCACAGATGTGGAAAGAAGAGGAGCACGGCAATGAGCGGATCAACATGAACCGATTTAAGGAAGCACAAAGGATCGGCACAAACACGATGGCTGTAGGCTGTCCATTCTGCATGATCATGCTCAACGATGCCCGAAATGATGCAAACAGTGATATGGAAATACTAGATGTTGCGGAGATTGTTGTTCAATCAATAGACAAGTCATGAAACTTGGGAGAGAAGACCATATTGAACTCATCTTCAGCCTCCTTCTACGCTGCCTAATCAAAGTAACCAGGGGAAATAAGTCATCCAAATTCCAGGCCTCTCCCAATCATTCTGTTGGTTTGCAAACTATAAATCGAACTAAAGTTGGATGGAACAGTTTACATTTCTCCACTCCTGGGATAATTTTCATCCAAAAGGCGATTATCCAGAATCTTTATTGAGGAGCGTAAATGACGGAAAAGGTTCCTGCAAAAAAAGAGACTTCCTTCAGCAGTGAGGAGGTCCTTAATGACTATAGACTAGCTTACTTAAGTCGCCAAATGAGTCTGATCGGTCGACGAGAAGTGATGAGCGGAAAGGCTAAATTTGGAATTTTTGGAGATGGAAAAGAACTTCCCCAACTTGCGATGGCAAAAGCTTTTCGCAAAGGTGATTTTCGTTCTGGGTATTATCGCGACCAGACATTCATGCTTGCCATCGGGGAATTAACTGCTAAAGAGTTCTTCGCGCAGCTTTACGCTCACGCTGATGTGGAAGCCGATCCTGCATCCGCTGGTCGATCCATGATCGGACATTACTCCACCCGCAGCTTGAATCCCGATGGAAGTTGGAAGAATTTGGCTGAACAATTCAATTCCTCACCAGATGTTTCGCCTACTGGTTCTCAAATGCCGCGCCTGGTGGGATTGGCATATGGATCACGCTTGTACAGGGAACTCAAAGAACTGCATAAATTCACCCAGTTCTCCCATCAGGGATCCGAGATCGCCTTCGGGACGATCGGCAACGCGAGTACAGCCGAAGGAATATTCTGGGAAGCAGTGAATGCCATCGGAGTTCTCAAGGCGCCAGTTTTGCTGTCTATTTGGGATGATGAATATGGAATTTCCGTGTCGAATGAGTACCAGATGACAAAGGAAAACATCTCAGAGCTTCTTTCTGGATTTAAGCGTGAGACCGGATCCGATCAGGGATTTGATATTTACACGATCCAGGGATGGGACTATCCATTACTCGTCGATACCTACCTTCAAGCAGCTGATATTGTTCGCCAGAAACATATCCCAGCCATCATTCATGTCATTGAACTCACTCAACCCCAAGGCCATTCGACTTCTGGTAGTCATGAAAGGTATAAAGATGAAGAAAGATTGAAATGGGAATCCGAGCATGATGGCCTGACCAGATTCCGGCAATGGATAATCGAAAACAATCTGGCGAATGCGGCTGATTTAGATCAAATTGAAGAGGAAGAAAAACGAAATGCCGAAAAAACCCGTCAGGAGGCCTGGGAAGATTACATCACCCCTATCCTTGCAGAAAGAAAATTTGTAGCCCAGGCCATTGACAAACTGAGCGAAAAATCAAGTTTCTCAGACCAGTTAAACGATGTCCTTCGTGATCTCCTCAAGAGTCCCAATCCCCTGCGAAGAGATTCATTTTCAGCGATACTCAAAGCCCTGACAATTACCAAGGATGAATCAATCCCATCTAAAAATGAACTGCGCGAATGGAAAGCGGATCAGGAGAAGATCAATAGCGAGCGTTATAGTTCTCATATGCACAGCCAATCTATTGAGTCAGCATTCAATGTCCCAATTGTCGAGCCCGAATATTCACCAGATTCGCCTTCGGTGTATGGTTTTGAAGTATTAAACGCATGTTTTGACGCGGCGCTGGCTCGTGATCCACGGATCATCGCATTTGGACAAGATGTTGGCAGGCTTGGAGACGTCAATCAAGGTTTTCGTGGTCTTCAAAAGAAATATGGAGAACTTAGAGTTACAGATACCGGCATCCGGGAGGCAACGATCGTTGGACAGGCGATTGGTATGGCTATGCGCGGCTTGAAGCCGATCGCAGAAATTCAATACCTGGATTACTTGCTATATGCCCTCCAGATCATGTCAGACGATCTGGCTATTCTGCATTGGCGGACAAAAGGGGGACATAAAGCGCCGGTGATCGTGCGCACCCGCGGCCACCGACTCGAGGGCATCTGGCATTCGGGCTCTCTTATGGCAGGGATCATCCACCTGGTTCGAGGTATGCTTGTGCTTGTCCCACGAAACATGACTCAAGCTGCAGGATTTTACAACACACTTTTGCTTTCCGATGAGCCAGGATTAATCGTCGAGGTCTTAAATGGGTACCGATTGAAAGAGGTACTACCAACCAATATTGGTGAATTCACATTACCTCTCGGCGTTCCGGAAGTGATACGACCAGGTCAAGACATCTCAGTGGTTACTTATGGGGCGTGCTGCCGCATCGTACTGGAGGCGGCCGAGCGATTAAGCCAGATCGGCATTGAAGCTGAAGTGATCGATGTACGTACCCTATTACCATTCGATGTTAACGGGAACATCGTTGAGTCATTAAAAAAGACAAATCGAATTCTATTTGTAGACGAAGATGTCCCCGGCGGAACAACAGCTTATATGCTTCAAGAGGTATTGGAGAATCAAAGCGGATATTACTGGTTAGACTCACCCCCGCGTACACTCCCTGGCCAAGCTCACCGTCCTGCATATGGTTCGGATGGGGATTACTTCTCGAAGCCGAATGCCGATCAAGTGTTTGAAGCAGTATATGAGATCATGGCAGAAGCTGATCCGCAGAGCTACCCATTCCCGCTCTGAGAATATTTTTATTATGATGGAGGTCCTATGCCCATTCAAGTGATCATGCCACAACTCGGAGAATCAGTTGATGAAGGAACGATCAGCAAATGGCTAAAAGGTATTGGTGACGAGATCAAGGAATTTGATCCGTTGCTAGAGATAAACACAGATAAAGTTGATTCTGAGATCCCCAGTCCTGGGACTGGAACGATTCTCTCGATCCTGATACCAGAAGGTAGCGTTGTAACCGCTGGAGCTACATTAGCCTGGATCGGGGAACCAGGTGAAGCTATCCCAGAAGGAGATGAACCTGTTCTGGAGAAAGAAGAGACGCAAGAATCCGAACCGATTTTAGAAGAGATGCCTCAGGTTGGTGAACCGGCAGTTATTCCATCACCTGGTCGGGATAAGGGCTTAGGATTTATTTCTCCGGTTGTGGCCCGAATTTCCAGTGAGGAAAATGTTGATCTGCAGCAAGTACAAGGCACTGGTCAAGGAGGCCGCATCACCAAGAAAGATGTTTTGGCATACATCGAACAACGCAGTAAAATCCCTGAAGAAGTCTCCATCGCTCCAGGTGAAAGACCGCCCACCACTCCGAGAACATCTCCTCCACCTGTTCCTGAAGCATTACCTGGAGAGATATTACCCCACACGATCGTTCGTAGATCTATCGCCGAGCACATGGTTAAGAGTAAGCATACTTCTCCCCATGTGACAACAGTGATGGAAGCTGATCTCAGTCAAGTGGTCGCCCACAGAGGGGCAAACCGAGAAATATTTAACCAAGATGGTGTAAAGCTTACTTTTACCGCCTATTTCATCTCTGCAGCTGTGAGAGCTCTGAAAAAATATCCTATTGTCAATTCATCCTGGACGGAAGAAGGGATTCGTATTCACAAAGATATCAACATCGGCATGGCGACTTCCCTGGGCGAGGAAGGATTGATCGTCCCAGTCATTCGAAATGCAGATCGATTATCGCTCTTAGGTCTCGCCAGGTCGATCAACGATTTAGCCGATCGCGCAAGAGGGCATACTCTTAAACCCGATGAAGTTCAAGCTGGGACATTTACCATCACAAACCACGGCACGAGCGGATCGCTTTTCGCATCCCCGATCATCAACCAACCGCAATGCGCAATTCTTGGAGTCGGTGTGATCCAAAAACGCGTAGTTGTGATCGATGATGCAATCGCCATCCGCCCGATGGTTTATATCTCTCTTACATTCGATCATCGAATTCTAGATGGCGCCATAGCAGATTATTTCCTCTTCGAAGTGGTAGAATCTTTGCAGAATTGGACGTAATTCTTGGGGATGAGTGCAGGTGCACGATTCTTCATCCGGATACAAATAATATTGTGATTGAAGTCTAGGAGACTTGCATGAAAAACTATGATGTCGTTGTTATAGGGGCTGGTCCCGCTGGGTATGTGTGCGCAATTCGCGCCGCCCAGCTCGGCTTGAAAACAGCTATTATTGATAAGCAGTGGTTAGGAGGAGTTTGCTTAAACATTGGCTGCATCCCATCCAAAGCTTTGCTAAAAAATGCTGAAGTCGCTCACACTTTACGTGAGCGTGGCAAAGAATTTGGGTTTTCCTTTGAGAATCTAGAATTGGATTATGGGGTCGCTGTGAAGCGAAGCAGGAAGGTTTCCGATCGTCTGACAAAGGGCGTCGGATTCTTGATGAAGAAGAACAAGATCGATGTTCACATGGGCTCCGCGAGAATATCCGCCAAGGATTCAGTAGAAGTAACAGACGCGGACGGTAAAACGGAAAAAATTCAAGCCAAGGACATCGTTATCGCAACGGGTGCCAGCTCTATCGTACCCCAAGGCTGGCAGGTCGATGGTGAGTATATCCTGACATATACTGAAGCGATCCTGCAAGAGAAGCTGCCTGAATCGGTGATCGTGATCGGTTCTGGAGCGATCGGTGTTGAATTTGCAACCATTTGGAACTCCTTCGGAGTTGAGGTCACCATCGTAGAAATGCTGCCGAATATCGTGCCCTTAGAGGATGAAGAGGTCAGTACTGAGCTGGCAAAAGCCTTCACGAAAAAAGGTATTAAGGTAATGACTGGTCATAAGGTTGAGTCAGTCGAAGCAAAAGATAAAGGCGTGCAAGTTGTCGTTTCCCACGAAGGTGAAGAACAAACTTTAAATGCGGAACAGGCCTTAATTGCTATTGGTGTTAGACCCAACAGTACAGAACTTGGACTGGAGGAATTGGGGGTAAACATATCTGATAGGGGTATGGTTGAGATCGACGATAAGATGGCGACCAATATCCCGGGAATATGGGCGATCGGTGATGTGACCGCGAAATTGATGCTGGCACATGTTGGTTCGGCGCAAGGGATCATTTGTGCTGAGAATATCGCTGGAGCGGAGACAACGATCCTGGATTATGAGATGCTACCAAAGGTAACTTTCTCCCATCCCCAGGTGGCCTCATTTGGGATGACAGAACAGACAGCAAAAGAACGTGGGTTTGAAGTCAAAGTCAGTCGCTTCCCCTTCCAGGCAAGTGGAAAGGCGCTCGGATTGGGTGAATCGACTGGGTGGGTGAAGCTGATCACCGATGAAAAATATGGGGAGATATTAGGGGCTCACATGATTGGACCGGAGGTCACTGAACTCTTGCCCGAGTTAACCCTGGCCCAAATGATGGAGATCACCCCAGCAGAGATCGCGCGCAATGTTCATGCACATCCCACATTGAGCGAAACGCTTATGGAAGCTGCCCACGCTGCTGAAGGTCATGCGATAAATATTTGATTTTGAAAATTTAGAATTTTTCTTATTCGTTCAACAAAATTTGGTAAAAATTCAATGCTCTTTCCATCGATGAATTGTATTCAGCGCGAGCATTTATTAGCTCCCGGTTGTAGTTTTGCGCCCCTGTGCGTAATTCGGATTGTTCAAGAGCATTGATGATGCTCGCACCTAAATCAGATGGATTCGCCGGATCGATCAGGAACCCGTTGACACCTGGATCGATCCATTCTCTTAGCGACTCCAGATCACCAGCAATAGGGAAACAGCCACAAGCCATAGCTTCCAAAAGCGTGTTCGGCGTACCATCATGAGTACTGGGGGAAACCGCGATAGCTGACTTGCGGAATAATCCAGCCATCTCCTTTCTGGACACCTTGGGCAGAAGATCAACCGCATGGTCAATTTTCAGATCGTTAATCCATCTCAGAGCCTGATCTTCACCAGCCATCGCTGGACAAAGGAATCTGGTCTGCGGGTGATGTTCCAATACCTCAGGTATCGATTTGAAGAAAGTGTCATTGCGGATATAAGATCTAAAACCGCGTGGATTGATCACAAAATTCTCACGGATGTGTGATTCACTATCAGGTGGGAAAAATAAGTCAGTTTGCACCCCGCCATTTCCAGGTGCAACGATGGATGGCTTGCCTTCGGTATATCCCCATTGAAGAGCTAAATCCAGATCGCGCTGGCAATCGGTGTGCAATCCAGCGGTTCTTTTTAGGGTAGAGCGGGTATATTTCGCCATCCAGGGCGTACTCCCAGCATGCAGGGTGAAATCATTTCCCCAAACAGAGATGACTAATGGTGGTGCGCTTAAATCCTCTAGAGCTTTTGAGGTGAGCATACCTTCGAAGGGGATGCGCATAGCATGAACAAAATCCGGATCCACTTTATTGATAATGCGTTTCAGCTGATCAGAAGCAGTAGAAATGGTTAATGGAGCAAGGATCCGTCTTACGGATGTCCTGATATTTACAAGGGAAGCGTTCCAGAAGATTCCACTCTGCGGGTCACTATCCCCAACGGAATTAGATTTCCGTTTCAACTGGCTAAAGGCAACAGGGACAAATTCGAAGGATTTCAAATTTAAGTTGGGAATAACGTCAAATGTTGAGACGAGATGCACTTCATGCCCTGCCTCAATAAAATAATCTATCCAGTTGATCGCGATCGGCGAGCGACCATCAACGACAAACAGGATTTTCACCGTGAGACAGGCTCCATTTCCGTCACCGAAGAAAGAGCTTCAACAAACACTTTCACCATCTGGTCGACATTTATCTCATCCTGAACTATTTTATAGGAATTGACACCCATTTGGATCAATCTCTCCGCATCCGAGAGAGCGTCTAATAAGGCCTCTTTCAAGGCGAGTTCATCATCAGCAGGGATCAACCACCCGTTGGATGGTTTTACAAGGTCTTCCTGAGTTCCATCCCCCTCAGCGACGATGATCGGCAAACCATGAGCCATCGCCTGCTGGACTGCCAATCCTCCTGTACCCGGTAAAACAAACAGATCCGCTTCAGTAAAAAACGTATCCAACTCGGAACCATGCAGCTCTCCCGGAAACTCAGCAGAAGGGTAAACTGATCTCGCCAATTGCTGGAATTCCCTTCTTGCAGGACCATCACCGACGATGCGAAGGTTCGGCTGTAAAGCATCAGGGATCTTCGAGCAAGCATGCAATAGGTTATCGATCCGTTTACGGTGTTGCAGGCGCCCAACAAAAAGCACGTTGAGGGGAGTGTGGCTATGCGCAGTTTTCTTCTGTATCTCTCCCGAAGGACGTTTAGTGACCGCGTTCGTGGCGACGAAAATACGTTGATTTGGTGAAGCCAAAGCCCGGTATTCCTCTGCGCCTCGATTGCTATATGCAATCAGCGCATCCATTTGTCGCAAGAATTTCGCTCTTGAGTTCCGCTGCCAATTGCTTGTCAATCTGCCCATTAAGGAAGAGCGCTCATCTATTAAAGGAGCTCCAAGACCCCACCCGATCACAGGCCTTCCACGCTTGTGCATCCACTGTACCGCCCTGCGTGTGCTGAGATAACGAGGATTTGCCTCCACCACCAAAACGTCAGGATGCCAATCTTCCAACCATTCGATCAGACCTTCCTGCCATAGAAAGTAATATGGAGATTCAACCTTCATGAAATGTCGGTTCTTCCCAGGAAAGAATTCAGCAAACTCGAGTTGATCTATGGATTGTATCGACTCCCTATCATGAACGCTACCAGCAAAAAGACTTAAACCTCTCTCGCAGGACTCTGCCAATGCGTCAAAAAAAACAGTACGGTAATCAGGAATAACCCGTTGCTGGATACCAACTTTTCCAGGAAAGAATATATTCTCGTCAATCATCAGGAAACGCAACCCAATAAGATTTCCAATCTATCTCCTGCAAAGCGAGTATTGGTGGAAAATCGGCAGCCATGTGGCAAATCCGGTAATTTTCCTTTGTTAAGAGGTCCCAACCAATCTGAGCAGCTTCTTGACCATGCAACTCAATCATCACGACAGGATGCTTTTCATGGAGCATCCTGCTCATTCCGGGTAATGCCAATACTTCTCCGCCTTCGATATCTATTTTGAGGATGTCTGGGGCAGGGTTACCAGCTTGATAAATGAAATCATCTATGGATATACCCTCAACCTCGATCGATTCTCGATACGTGATCGTTGAGCGACCGGCTGACTTTACCAATTTTCCTGTTCCAGGAGAAGGCCCAATGTAGAACTTCGTCGAACTAGATCGATCATTCACTGCTGCAGAAATAATGGTTACCCTATAATCGACGGCATTTATTGCGATATTGTCTCTCAATCGCTGCAGGTTCGCTGGTAAAGCCTCAAATGCATAAACGTGACCCGTTGATTCCACACATTTCGCGAACAATAAAGTCATGAATCCAATATTGGCACCGATATCATAAGCAATCTGTCCAGGGAGAACCAATTTTTGGATGGCAGCCTGGAGCTGAGGTTCGTAAGTGCCTAACCAATAATCCTTTTCGGCTTTTAAATCCAGGAACATACGCATTCCAGCTAAATTTCCGGCAGCGATAGTGGTTTCATTCAATCCTTCTGGAGCAGCCTGGTTCAAACCTTGGCGGATGGCTTTGGAAATGCTTGGATTCTTGTAAAGTGAGCTTCTGAATCTCACAGGAAGAATGCGTGCTACAAACGCAGCAAAGGATAAAATTATATTTTGCAAACCTGATCACTTCCCATTTGTTGATTATTTCTTTGATGCATAACTCTATCAAGCGGCTGCCCTCAGCGGCGAAAACACTGCTGAGAGCATTCGAGCCGCATTTCGTACCAAGGACTCAAAAACCAGCTCAATATTTTTACTAGCCGAGTAATATCTCCATATAACGGTCGACCATTAGCTCAACATCAAAATTTTCTTCCGCACGTAAACGAGCAGTTTCCTGATATTGTTTGATTTCTGCCAATATATTCGACGCAGCCTTAGCCAGGGCTGGAATATCGGGTGATTCTAATTTCCAAGGATCCTTTCCATATGATACCGTTAGCCCCCCACCCTCTCCGACCAGTTCTGATAAAGCACCGGTATCAAAAGATAACACAGGGGTACCACACGCCATCGCTTCTATCACAGTATTTGGGCAGGCGGCATTGATATCAGCAGAAAATAAAAAGTGAGCAGAGCGATCGAAATATGGGATACGCTCATATGGCACAATCCCCGCCCAGTTAATATTAATTTTTTCAGAAAATCCATTCTCACGAATCCATCGATCCCATTTACCCTGAGATGATTTGGACACTTTTCCTACAATCATCAATTCAATCCGTCCTACCAGGAACTGGCTATGCGCAATTTCGGTTAATAATTTTACTGCATTCTCCAATCCAAACTCATAACCTCCAAGAAGACTTCCTTCTACCATAAGTATTCGCTTAAAATCCTGCGGACGGTCCCCAGGACCAGCTGGAGAGAATTCGTTCAAATCCACTCCGTTATAGATAACCTCATTTGGACTTCGAGTCTCCCCCTTCACACGCTCCCACCACTGCCGAGAGAATGCACTTTGATATATAACTTTATCCGCGAAATATGAGCGGATAAATGAAAGGATGATGTTCCCATATTCCGCACGGAGCCAATGCCGCCATCCGGTATTTATCACGCGGTGAATCCAATTCATCCCATCCAAACGTTGTATGATGGGAACGCCGCTTCGCTTCACCTGCCATAAACGATGGATTTTACGGGTTCCCCCAATTACGAGTACCGCATCATACGGTTTTGAATCTAAATCAAAGCATACTTCTATATTGCGCGCCATAAGACCACTGGCGAGTTTCCTTTGAAATGAAACCATACCGCCAATTCCGGTTAATCTTGGAATAAGACAGATTTTTGAGCCTGAATAAATATTCATGGAACTGCTGTAACTCTAAATACCTGTTATTGCTCCCTGCTACCGATACATTTTGCCGGTACCCCAGCCCAAATCTCATTCTCCCCTGTTGAACAGAGCAAGACGGCATTTGCCCCAAGGACAGTACCACTGCTAACCTTTAACACCCCCTCTTTACCCAGCACTTTAGATCCTGGAGCCAGCAAGACATCATTCTCGATCAGAATCCCGGTGAATTTTGAATCTTGGTAATCAAGATGAACATCCGAACGTCCAAGTGTAACCCCTGGGTAGATTTTTACTCTATCACCGATGCTCGATTTTGAGTGGATTACAACTCCAAAACCTCCATGAGCCAGCTCAAAATCGCGGCCAATTTTCACTGATAAAGGGATTTCAATTCCCAATAATTTAAGGATCAGGTACGCTACCCGGCCAAAAATTGGCCACTGACGAGCATAAACCAGACCCGTATAAATGTCTCTTCTGCGCGACATTGCAAACCAATTATCCCATAGAATGATCGATGAATTTGAATAAAACTCGCCTTGACACAGAACGTATGTTCGTGTTATATTTATAGCACAAGTGTTTCGATTATTATTGATCAGGAGAGTTGAGCATGCCAAGAAAACGGAAAAAAGGATTGAGCGATCGGCAAAAGAAGATCTTGGAAGTGCTCGAGAGCTTTCAAAACCAGTACGGATATCCACCCTCAATTCGCGAAATATGCGATAAGGCTGTTATATCCTCCACTTCTGTGGTCAATTATTATCTCGAGCAGCTTGAAGAAATGGGATATATCGAGCGCGATCGACGAGTTTCGCGTGGCGTGCGCTTGTTGAAGCCTTTGGAGCAAACATCACAAGCCGTAAAAGCGCCGTTCAAGCAAGCTGCTCAAGCCGTCTCTGATTTACTGCGAATCCCGATACTAGGTCCCATAGCTGCTGGTGAACCTTTGCAAATCCCCACCTCAGATTTCGGTTACTATGACGCGGAAAGCACAATTGAAGTCCCTCCGAGTCAATTACCCGGTCGAGAAAAGGGGAAAGACTTGTTCGCCTTGGAAGTGCGTGGTGACTCGATGATCGATGCCATGGTAAATGATGGGGACCTGGTGATTTTGAAACCAGCGAGTGAAGCCCACAACGGAGAGATGGTAGCCATCTGGCTCGGTGATAAAAATGAAACCACGCTGAAGTACTTTTTCCGAGAAAATGGGCATGTTCGTTTACAACCCGCAAATCCCACCATGGAACCAATTTACATCGACGATCCTAGTGAGCTGGAGATAAAAGGAAAAGTTGTGATGGTCATCCGCCAGGTCTCAGGCTTACCTGCATAGGGAAAATTCTTCTCATCTAGTCTGCAAGCAACACCCGCTTCTCCTCCTTCGAAAAGTAATAGACCGCGCTGCTTTCGGCGGTCTATTACTTTTTAATCGTTCAATACTTTGACTCTGGAGAACTACTTCGAACAACCTGAAAATTGACCCCCATCAATGCGAGTGCCAGGGGAAAAGAGCGAACCACCAGAACCTGTCGCTGTGCTGTGTTTCACCAGAGGTTCACTTCCAAGAATATCCGGATCGCGAGTGATCGATTGATCATCAGCTCCTTCATCCCCAAAGGTATAACTAGCTAGAATATTTCCATTCTGGTTATAGAGATAAACAATATCACCATGATCATTCAATCCCAGTCTTCCGCTTGAGGCGATCTGGATAAGACTATTGCCGAAGCTTCCACCAGGATCTCCACCACCGAATACCAGGACGGCACAACCTGGAATGACGATAGTTCCCTGAGGAAACACATGTCTTATTCCAAATGCATCTCCCATTTCCCAATCGCTTATGTCTATTGGAGATGATGAGTCATTTACAATCTCAATGAATTCATCATCAGAGGTACCCACTACTCCGTCGGAATTCGCGTCACCAAGACTGGAATGAGGATCGGCGTGGATTTCATTGATCACCAAACCCGATCCTGACGGTGGAGTCGTCGACGTGGGGGTATTTGTCGGTGTTGGTGTGTGAACGGGCGGTGAAAAGTTAATTTCGCCCGGATCTGGATTGATTTGTTCAACCCAATCGTCAGCAGAATCAGAATCCTGGTCAGCAGGTCTCCTTTCCAGGGAATGACCTTCCACCACTCCAGGCACAGAGGGATCAAATGCGAAAGA
>Ga0209742_10000414_pt1 | contig 22995 bp, 23 predicted proteins | sample DeeMarSeWOR38_10_FD_187462 | JGI IMG/M metagenome (GOLD analysis project Ga0209742, IMG submission 187462) | Marine sediment microbial communities from White Oak River estuary, North Carolina - WOR-3-8_10 (SPAdes) (version 2) | ecosystem: Environmental > Aquatic > Marine > Intertidal zone >... | reverse complement strand
TGTCACATACATCCAGGTAATTCTGGCCCAGAGAATTAAACGGGGGCTGGAGATTATTGGCCGCGCCGAATTCCTGCCAGGACTTGTTTGTTTCAATTATCACGCCTGATTCATCCAGAATTGCAATCTGGGCAGACAGGGAATCCATTATATCTTTGTAGTGGGATTGTTCCTGGATCATTTCTCCGCCATATTAGTGGTTCTGGGGAATTATTAGTAGTTTTAACTATTAACAGACTACTGAATATCCCCTATTGTTTCAACAGCTTTTCGTGCATAATTTAAACCGTAAAGGAAAACAATAAATAATATTTTCATATAAGGAGGCACAACATGGCTTACTTAGAAAACAGCGGCGGCTACGAGTCAATGGTATGGCTCAATGACAGAAACGGAAGAGAATTTGCCTGTTATATTAAAGATATAAAAAATACCGAACACTTTGAGGAATTGCCAGAGCACGTTCGGGAAATGTGCCTTGATGTCAACAGTCTCATAGGAACCGAACGTTGGTAGGAGAAAATAAGAATCAGACCTTGAAAATTAATTAAAAAATTAATATTGAGTTTATAAGGGATAAACAAAAACGATAAATAAAACTAGGAGGGAAAATCATGGCTGAAGAAGAATACAACAAGGGCGGATATGAATCTCTCGTTTGGATCAGGGACAAAAACGGCAAAGAGTATGCCTGTTCAGCTGCTGCCCTGAAAGGGAATCTAAAGACCAAGGATGAACTGACTGAAGATGAAATGAAAAGTTGCATGGATGTCAGTCAGCTGGTTGGAACTGAACGCTGGTAATTAATCTGTAAATCATTCAAAACTCCGGTAAAAACTTGTGATAACAAGGGCAACCGGAGTTTTTTTATGGAATACCTTCCTGAATCTGGTATTTTAAAATATATTGTTAAATAAACCTGTGTGGCGAAAGCTCATCTTAGAACTATCGTGAAGACACTCTGACATGGATAAACGGCTTTTTTATGTAATTTTACTGCTGCCGCTTTTTTTCAGCGGATGTGCCGCCAAGAATGGAAATGGCATGAAACCTTTAGAAACTGTAAATTTTGTGGATCTGGCCCGTTATGTGGGAGAGTGGTATGAAATTGCCAGGTATCACCACAGGTTCCAGGAAGGATGCGTCGGCAGCAAGGCAACCTATAGCCTGCGTGATGATGGCAAGATAACCGTGATCAATGAATGTTATGACAAATCCTTTTCCGGCAAACTCCGTTCGGTAAAGGGGAAAGCCTGGGTGGTGGATAAAGAGACAAACGCCAGGCTGAAAGTTTCTTTCTTCTGGCCCTTTGCAGGAGATTACTGGATAATTGATCTTGGCCAGGATTATGAATATGCCGTAGTCGGCCATCCCAATCGAAAATACCTGTGGGTCCTGTCACGGTCGCCTGTAATGGATGAAGAAGTTTATAAATCCATCCTGGCGCGCTTGCAAAAGCAGGAATATGACACGGCAAAACTCATCAGAACAGATCAAAAAAAAGAGGATTAAAACCATGACACTCGGGGAATATCTGAACGGTGTTTCAGGAAAAGGGGTTCTGGCCACGGCGGATGCAGAGGGCAAGGTCGATGCTGCCATCTACTCCAAGCCGCATATCATGGAAGACTCCACACTTGCCTTCATCATGCGGGACCACTTAACGCACCATAATATCGGGTCTAACCCTTATGCCACCTATCTTTTTATCGAGGATGGTCCGCATTTCAAAGGAATCCGTCTCTTTTTAAAAAAGGTCCGTGAGGATACCGACCCTGACCTGATTGCCAAAATGACTAGACGCCACCTGACCCCTGAGCAGGACAAGGAAAAAGGCCCGAAATTTTTGGTCTATTTTGCCCTGGAAAAAATTCTCCCCTTGATCGGCAGCAACGAAACAGGAATCAAGGTATTATGATGATGCCAGGCAATACCGTATTTCCCGGCACCTCATTAATTGAAAACTTGCGGCTGTTGACTTTATCCAGACCAACCTGACAGGAGGAATACCAATGAAAACCTGCAGCCTGAACGACTTTATGGCAGAGATAAATCCCTGGCTTGACAAAGACTATATCAAAGAGGCCCACCTGGACGACAAGGGGCATTTCATTCTGCAGTTCAGGGACGGCATGAAAAATGTTTATTACATCGACGACTGCAACGAGGCCCAGATCAAAAAGGTCCTGAAAGACCTGAAAAGTAAAGGTATTCCGGTATCAGACTAGAGGCAGCCTCAACTGCTTTGCTCAGCCTGCCTGACAATTTTTTCTGCCAGGTCCTGAAACACCAGGTTGTGAAAAACGAGGGTCGAATACCAGTACAGTCTGCCCAGGACACCCCGCGGATAAAAATGTGCTGTCTGGATCAGCATGTTGTCTTCAATAATAAACTCCAGCCAGGCCTTGCCGGGAAGCTTCATCTGGGCAAGCAGCAGCAGCCTCTTATTTGGTTTGATATCAGCCACTTTCCAGAAATCAAGGGCGTCGCCTACACGTAATTCGCGACTTGCACGCCGGCCGCGGTTGAGACCGTACCCGCCGACCATTTTATCGATGCCTCCCCGGAGGCGCCATAATACATTGTACTTATACCAGCCCCTTTCCCCGCCAATGGCAAGAGCTGACTGGAATACCTTTTCCGGTGAAACGTTGGTGAATTCAACCACGCGCCTGTCCCGGATTATCGCACTGGAAGGATCATCCTGATTAATAATATCGCAAGTATCTCCCCCACTCGAATCACACCACCTGCTGATAACCTGTTCATCCTCAATTTCCTTGATTGCCCGGCGCACAGAGTCCTCAAATGAAAGGGGTTTGATTGCAGGAAAATAGCGCTCTGCGTTGTCATTCTGCTGCACGGTCTCTGATTTCAGGCCTTCCACCAGCGCTGCCGCAATTTTATAGGGAACCGGGGTAAAAAATATCAACCAGTAGGAAGAAAGTCTCGGTGTCAGAACCGGCAGGGGAAATACGAAGCGCCGCAGCCCCATGACTTTGCCGGCAGAAAGCATCATCTCCTTGAAATTCATGATTTCGGAGCCGATATCAACGATGATGTTCTCCCCGGTTTCAAGCCAGATGGATGCAGTGAGATACGAGAGTACGTCGTCAACGGCAATGGGTTGTGTCCGGGTGGTCACCCACCTGGGTGTGACCATTACAGGCAACTTCTGGGTCAGGTTTCTGAGTATCTCGAAACTCTTGCTGCCGGCCCCGATGATAACACCTGCCCTGATCCAGATGGTGACTATCCTGTCCTGCCGGGCAGAGAGCACCTCCCCGGTCTCTATCCTGCTTAACAGGTGTTCGCTGGCAGTATCCTTGACCCCGAGCCCGCCCAGGTAGATAATCTTCCTGACACCGGCTGCAATGCAGGCATCCCTGAAATTCTCGGCACTCTTCCGGTCAAGATCGCTGAAATCGCCTTCTGCCCCCATGGAGTGGATCAGGTAGAAAGCCACATCAATATTTGCCAGGGCCTGGGCAAGTTTTTCCTTATCGAACGTATCCCCCTCGACAATTTCAACCTGCTGCCTCGCTTTTTCCTGCACCTTCAGAGCATTTCGCACAAATATGCGGATCTGCAGTTCAGGGTAGTGCAAAAGCTTATCCTTCAGCCTTCTGCCTATATATCCCGTTGCTCCTGTAATGAGTACCCTGGTCCGGTTCATATGCTTCCGCCAAAAATAAGTTTCAGGCCCTGTTCCTGAGCTTCAGTTCAATGGGATGCGGGTTGAGGTAAGACTGCTTCTTCAGGTATTCCTGGCCGTATTTCCGCACATAATGATTGACAAGGGTTATCGGCACAATCAGAGGGGTATAACTCCTGTGGTACTGTTCAATAATTTCCTGCAGTTCCTGTTTTTCATCCCTGCTCAGCTGCTTCTTGAAATATCCAGACATATGCTGCAGCACATTGACATTTTTCTTAACCGTTGCTTTGAGCGACAGGGCCTGCATAAACATGGCTTCATACTGTTCATAGAGGGATTCCAGCGGGACCTCCTTCGCGTGGGCAACAAGTCGCCCCATATCCCTGTAATACTGCAGGCTGTGCGACATTATCTGCAGCTTGTGCTCTGTATGGAAGGCAACAACATTGCCCCGGTTCCCTTTCTCCTCTGCTACCTGCCGCCAGCGCTTGAGGGCAAAGATACGCTCGATAAAATTCTCACGCAGAACCTCGTCATGCAGCCTGCCTTCCTCCTCAACAGGAATAAGGGGAAATTTGGCCATAAAAGTCCGGGCAAAGAGGCCAACGCCCCTGTTGCTTCCGGGGAACCCCTTTTCTGTATAGACCTTGACCCGTTCCATCCCGCTGCTCGGTGATTTGCTTTTGAAGATAAAGCCGCAGAGATTTTCGTCCGCAAGCTCCTTGACTCTCTTCCGGGCCCAATTGAGCATAGTATCGGTACAATCCTTGCTGGACCTGGAGGTAAGCAGACGCGGTGATTCTGGATCACCAACCAGACGCAGCGTCTCGCGCGGAATGCCAAAACCTGCCTCAACCTCCGGGCAGACATCTACAAAGGAGAAGTACTTCCCAAGGGTCCCGGTAATATACCGGTCATGGCTATGTCCACCATTATAGCGTACTTCTTTGCCAAGCAGGCATGAACTGACACCGATCTTTATTGTTTGATCCATAGCGTGGCTCACTGGCTGAATAGAAATTATTGAAATAATTTTTACCTGATCAGGGCTTTCAGGGTACTATTGTTTGGCGCAAATGTACAAAAAGAAAATTTTACTTCCCCGGCATGATGCTTAACTTTTATGATCAACAGCTGATAATTGCTTGTATTATCTATGAAAACACTTGAGAACAACGCACTGGCATCAATGGAGTTTGCACTGAGCTGGCAGAGCGCAGAAGCAAAACACAGCGAACTGTATTGTGCGCCTCATGTGAACATGTGGCGGGATATTTTCCCTGCTGAAGTGGAAAAGGAAATTCTCGGCTCCAGGGAAAATGAAACATTGACCTTTAAATTCGAACCGGGTGTTGTTGTGCCGGAATTCTCGCCCGCTAAAGTCCTGGATCTTTCACCCTGGCAATTCAGAGGTGCCAATGTCTCTGGTCATAAGCTTGTACCCCGGTACGGCAGATTTTATCCCTCAGGTCTGCTGCGGAACGTTGCCGGGGTATTCCCCCAGACCCTGGCCCCATTCAGGGTCATAGGGCTTGAAGATGCAAGGATACGGGTGGACCTGAACCATCCTTTGTGCAACCACCCCCTTGAACTCAAAATACAGGTTTCGTCAATCCGCCAATCATCTGTTGAAAGAGGTGGGCGCTGCACTGACTGGCTCGAGGAAGTGACGCATAACGGCCCCGGTATGCAGTCCCGAGCCAACGGCAAAAAAACTGTTTTTACAAACGGGCAGAGCTATGAAAGGCAGGATGAAGGTGTCGATTCCAGGTTTTACACGGCACCCCGCCTAGTCGGTCATATCGATGCACAGGCCAGCTCAACGCTCTGCCGCATCTATACCATGTTCCTGAACAGGAATGACAGGGTTCTCGATCTTATGAGCAGTGTCCAATCCCACCTGCCTGAAAACTATGGCTTTGCAACAACAGGACTCGGATTGAACAAGGCAGAACTTAAAAAGAATCCAGCGTTAAAAAGCCATCTCGTTCATGATTTAAATGAAACGGGTTTGCTGCCCTTCAGCAATAATTCATTTGATATTGCAGTCTGCAGCCTTTCCATAGAATATCTCACTAATCCTCGCGAAATTATCAATGAGATCAGCCGGATACTTGTACCTGGCGGCAGGGTGCTGATCAGCTTCTCAAACCGCTGGTTCCCGCCGAAAGTAACGCGCTTATGGCTGGAACTTCATGATTTTGAGCGCCTGGGCCTTGTTCTTGATTATCTCCTGGATAATGGCGGCTTCTCAGAACTTCATACCTTTTCCGCCCGCAATTGGCCGCGACCTGCCAATGACAGGTACGCGGAAAAGATTGCAGCCAGCGATCCAATCTTTGTTGTTGCCGGCACAAAAAAACTCCAGTAAACCGCATTTCCTTTTCAGGCAACATTCCGCTGCCAGTTCACCTGTCGCGCTGACATATATGTTCAGGAGCTTTCCCGGCCATTTGTCATTCTATCCCAACTGGCTGAAAATTTTGCATTTTAATACTTGTAGTTGCTTTCATTTTTGGTATAAAGTCTCCTTCTCAGGGAGAATTTTCTATGCAAACACGGCCAGTAACTCCTGTCACCCAGGGTAATCTTCATCCCTCCACCACGGGACTACCGGAGGCATTCTTCAAGATGAAGGAAAACTCCATCCGGCACCTGCCCATGGCTGATGAGGACAATTCCCTGATCGGCAGCAGCAATTCTTTTTTATTACCGGTGGCATAATTGTTAATTAACTGACGTATTCACAGGGGAAAGAAATGCTTTTACATCATCGTTTTATAGATGTGGCAAAGAGGCAGGGCGAAAAACTGGCTTTTATCGACCGCACTGCAGGCAGGGAGGTCTCATACTCAAAAGCGCTTATCGCCTCACTTCTACTGGCGGGCGCATTCAAAAAATACGATAAAGGATTCCTGGGAGTGATGATCCCCACATCCGCAGGCTGTGGACTCAGCATCCTGGGCGCCCTGATGAGCGGCCGCACCCCGGTGATGATCAATTATTCGACCGGGGCGGAAGACAACTGCAGGTATGCCCAGGAAAAATGCGACTTTAAAACCATTGTCACCTCTAAGACGCTTCTGCAGAAGATAAACTGCCCCCATGTGGATGGCATGGTATACATTGAAGACATCATGGCCGGCCTGAGTACGCTAAAAAAAATAAGGGCCGCCGCAATTTCCAAGCTTCCGGCTGCAGCCATCCAAAAACTGGTTGCAGGCAACAGCAACCAGCAGGATGCGGTCATTCTTTTTACCAGCGGCAGTGAAAAGGACCCCAAAGCCGTTGAACTTACGCACCGGAACATAGTTTCCAATATCGAAAGTTTTTCCGACCGCTATAAATTTACCGAAAATGACATATTCCTGGCTAACCTGCCCTATTTCCATGTATTCGGGCTGACCGGCAACCTCTGGGTCCCACTTTACCATGGCATGAGCATTGTCACCTACGCCAACCCCCTGGATTACAGAAAGATCTGTGAAATTGTCCGCGATGACAAACCGACCCTGATGGTCGGCACCCCAAGCTTTTACTGGGGGTACCTGCGCAAGTCAGAACCGGGTGATTTTTCCAGCCTGCGCTATGCCATATGCGGGGCGGACAAGTGCCCTGATGCCCTGCGCGAAGGCTTTCTGGAAAAGCACAATATGGTTCTCTATGAGGGCTATGGGACAACCGAAACATCCCCGGCAATTTCAGCCAATGCCGAAGGCATGAACAAGCCGGGCAGTGTTGGCCTGCCGTTTGAAGGTGTCAAGGTCAGGATTGAACATTACGAGACCGGCGAGGAATGCGCTGTGGGCGAAAACGGCAAGATCCTTGTCAAGGGGGACCTGGTCATGAAAGGCTATTTCAATGACTTTGAAGAGACATCCCTGCATATACGCAGAGGTTGGTACGATACGGGCGACATGGGCAACCTGGATGAAGACGGCTACCTCTGGCATGTGGGCCGCCTGAAGCGCTTTGTCAAGATCGGCGGTGAAATGGTTTCGCTCATCAGGGTAGAGAATGCCCTGGAAAAGCACCTGCCGGACGATGTACTCTGCTGTGTGGTTGATGTGCCTGATGCAATCAAGGGTGCCCGCATAGTTGCGGCTGTGACTGCGCCCGTTGATGAGAAAAAAATCCTGAAAAAAATCGCAGCTGACCTCCCCAAAATTGCCCTGCCAAAAATCTTTACTGTCATAGAAGAACTCCCCAAGATGGGCAGCGGTAAAATCGATTTCAGGAAGGTAACTCTCATGGTTCAGCAGATATTAAACAACGAGTAAGACTGAAGAGATTACCCTGCCAAAACCTTCATATTACCTCTTCACTCAGGCATCAACCTGCCGGAATCATTATTTTTTATTTTTTCTTCTCCCTCCAACATATTGGGACAGGCCTTGGCTTGCAGCACAAGATATTGTATTAAAGAATTATCTAAAATGCCCAAAATTCAAACATATGGAATAAAAAGCTAAAAAAGTTCTTGACTTTTCCCTGCACACCATGCACCATGGGAGCGGAGATGAGAGATTTTTTTCTATAACTCAATAGAGTTAGACGGCCACATATCACTCGATGCAAAAATCTGCAGCTTTACTGATATTATTGCTAGTTATTGCCTTGTCTTTTCCTGCAGCAGGACAAACTGCCGAAGATGGTACGTCCTCCTCCGGAACAGCCACACTCACCTCGGACCATAAATTCATACCAGTGGAAGATCGGCTTTCGGAACTCCGCCTGGAGATCATCGCGTCCTACCAGCCCACCACGGATAAGGCGCCCGTTCTGCTGAACAGGCCGCCGGACATAAAGAAAAAGCATGTACAGCCTGTCAAGGTTTCAGACACTTCATTCCGTAAAAGACTTTCTGCCCGCAGCGCCATCATCATTGATGCCTTGACCGGCCAGGAAATCTACTCACATAATCCGGACCGCCCGGGACAGCCTGCCAGCACCATCAAGGTTCTCACCAGCCTGATTGCCATAGACTACCTGAAAAACCAATCCCTGGTACCTGTGTCCGGTCGGGCAGCAAGCATGCCGCGTTCCAAGATATATCTCAACAAGGGCAAATCATATTATGCCAATGACCTGATAAATGCCGTGCTCCTTGCCTCGGCGAACGATGCCAGTGTCGCCCTGGCTGAGAAAATAGCCGGGACAGAATCCAGTTTTGCCCAGATGATGACCAGGAAGGCCAATCAACTTGGGGCCCAGAAAACAGTCTGCAAAACAGCCTCCGGTTTAACGGCAAAGGGGCAGCAGACCACCGCCAGAGACCTGGCAATGATCTTCGGGGAAGCTATGAAGCATGAGGAGTTTGCCGAAAGGATAAAGCTGCCGAAGGCAAAAACCTCATACGGCAAAACCCTCAGGAGCCACAATAAGGCCCTGTGGCAGATAGCGGGAGCCCAAGGCGGCAAGACCGGCTACACCTGGGCCGCCAAACAGACATATGTCGGCAAATTTTCCCGCAACGGTGAAGAAATTATCGTGGCAATCCTCGGCAGCCGCAACATGTGGAATGATATTGACAGGCTGGTTGATTACGGCTTCAGCAAAAAACACGAGCTGGGGATAGCCGGCACGGAAGATGACAAGACAACAACCACGGAAGACTCCCTTTCACTCAAGTCCGATCTGGTTGTCCTTTCCGACAACAAAAAGTCTGAAAAACTCTAAAATCTGCCAGTTCTTCCCCATTAATTCCTTTCTTCTTCCCGCCTGTTTGTATAGCCTAACGCTTTAAGCTCTCCGCGATTAACGGGCTGCATCTGCAATATGTTGTGAACAAACTGTAACAATACATATGACAGACAAAGAATCCGCACGGTCTGCCTGGAGCAGAATCCTGGCTGTTCATAAAGCTGCACCACAGTGGGGCAGGGCTGCTGAAAAACTGAGGGGCACGCGGGAATACCGGGATGCTGCCACTGTCTTTGCCACCCCTGCCGACTCACTGCATCAGGCCCGCATCAACTGTCTTGCTGACGGCAAAAACCTCGTCATGCCGGCCCCTTCCATCCGCGCCGGCTTTTTCTTATTGGCTGCCCACGCAGTCCCCTTCAGAGAACGTTCAATTGCAGTAACCTACAAGGGTCTGGAAAAATACGGAATGCTGCTGAAAGGCGGCGCCATGGAGAAGATTTCGGTGGGGCTGCTGCTTACCGGCTCACTGGCGATAGATCTTGAAGGTGGAAGAATCGGGGACGGCAACGGATTTTTTGATCTGAGCTGCGCCCTGCTCCAGGAATATGGGGCACTGCCCCGGGACTGGGCTGTTCTGACCTTAATCCGCGAAGAGCAGATTTCCCGGGATCCGCTCCCCCAGGACACATGGGATATAAAAATGTCCGGCGCCGTAACCCCTTCCAGCGTACATGCCTTCAACCCGCCACGCCTGATACCGGGGGTCTTCTGGGAAGTGCTGCCCCGAGACAGAATCAAAAGGATCGATCCTCTGTGGAAGATTTACAGCGCAAGGGAAAAGGCCAGCGATTCCAAGGCTTGAGGGCCTGAGTAGAAGGCAGTTTTCGCAAATGGTTTTTTTAACCACATTATTAAGAAATATTCCTGCAGACCCGCCCGAACCCCCCTGGATTAAAGCCGGAGGCCCAAAAAACACGGGCCTGGGCATAATCAATAAACCAGTGCCCGCCCGGATCTCGTTTGTCAGAGGTAAAGACAAACGGCTGGGCTGCTGAGAAACAGGGATGCACGTATAATTCCTTGCTGCTCTTCGTTTTTACAGCCAGGGACAACGCCTCTTCAAAGGTGGGCAAACGCCAGTCATCATGGTCTGCAAATTTCGCCCTGTTCAACTCGCCAATCCAGTTCTGTATCGTGCGGATCGAGTTTATTTCGCTCCCTCCCCGCTGCCACATGAGTTTTGTGGTCAGATCGGTTACCGTCAGGCTGTCCCCATTATCCACGAGATAGCCTTCTGCATTACCCTCCGGGTTGTATCGCCTTTCAAACAGGCCTGAGTGTGTGATGAGGCCCTCCAGTTCACCTTCTTTAAAGGCAAGGGGGGCGCTGCGCAGGATCCGGGGATGAAGATCAGGCACAGGGTCTGATGGCCGCGGCAATCCTGTTTCCCGCATATCCTCTTCTTCTTCTCCCTTGATCGTTATGACCAGGGAATCGTCATCACTGTCCACGACATTTTTCTGCAGCCACAGTTTGATGGCATCATCAATGGCATAACTCGCATCCAGGGTGGTTGACTTGCCCTGCCCTGCGATACATGTATCGATCAATTGCCGGGGGGCTTCTATCCTGGCAAGGATCCTGGCATATTTTATGCCTCTCTCCATGAGGAGCAGCCGTGCCGGCGGCTGCCAGTTATCAATGTAAAAATAGTAAAACCGCTCGTTCTTGTTCTTTACCCTTTCCTTGCCGCCCCAGCTTTCAAACATGCCGAAGGTGTCAGCCGGCTGCAAATCCCAGTCAATGGAGGCCTGCGTGGGATCTATACCAAGTTTCGTAAAAAAACTCATGCTATCCCCCTGTTTTCGGAGTTAACCAAATTATATAAAACCACTTATAAGAATGATTCCCAATAAGAATAATTGGTCAGATTTTTCTGGCAAGCTCTTTTTTGGGCTCCAGCAGAAAAGCCCACCGCTCAAAATAATAAAAGAAACAGTGCCGGATTGGTTCCCATTTCTCAACTTTTAACATAATTGGATTATTCTTCAATCCCGGCTGTAAAGTTTTCTTGCAATAAGCAGAACTAGCCAATACATTCATGTACTCATAAACAATCTTAATAATAATATCGCATCCTGATTAACGCAAATGGCTACAACCATCATACCTGTCCGCATCGAGTTTCTGAGTTGCCGGCAAAAAATTGCATGACAGGATATGCCAAACCCGGAATCTTTCTGAAAAATGAAGGTTTCCGGCAGATACCGATGCAGTAGGCAACCCTTTTGAAGCAATATGAAAAAAGTTTTACTTTCACCCAAATGGACCTTTGAAATCACGCCTGGCTCCCCCATGCTGCCTGGTGCCACCATTATGCCTGAAGGCATTAACTTTGCCGTTTTTTCCCGTCATGCTGAACACCTGTGGCTCGTGCTTTTCACACCGGGGGGCAGAAGCATCGGTGAAATTGAACTGGACCCTGTCCATAATAAAACAGGGGATATCTGGCACATCCTTCTCAGTACAAAGAAACATGACCTGCAATATTGCTTCAGGGCAAGCGGCCCCCACGATCCCAAGGGCTCTGGCCTGTTTTTTGACGAAAGGGCCCTGCTGCTTGACCCTTATGCCAAGGCGCTTGCAGGCGGCGAGAACTGGAATGGACCAAGCAAAAAGCAGGCCGGCTTCAAACGGCGCTGCCTTGTCGTTGACAACCATTTTGACTGGGAAGATGACAGACCCCTGCAAATACCTCTACAGGATTCAATAATCTACGAGATGCATGTCCGGGGGTTTACGCAGCATCCAAGTTCCAAGGTAAAACATCCGGGAACGTTTGCCGGTATTATAGAAAAAATACCTTACCTGCTGGAGTTGGGCATTACGGCTGTCGAATTGATGCCCATCGCCGAATTCAATGAAAATGAAAATACCAATATCAATCCGTTAGACGGCCAGGAACTTCTGAATTTCTGGGGATACAGTCCCATAACCTTCTGCGCCCCCAAGGCTTCCTATGCAGCTGACAATAAAAACGGCAACCAGGTGCGGGAATTCAAGGAGATGGTCAAGGCACTGCACACGGCCGGCATAGAAGTTATTCTTGATGTTGTGTTCAACCATACAGCAGAAGGCGGCAGCGACGGCCCGCTTCTCAACTTCCGGGGGCTGGATAATTCCATCTATTACCTCCTTGCGCCCGGAACCAGGGAATACCTTAATTTCTCCGGCTGCGGCAACACCCTTAACTGCAACCATCCGATCGTCAGGCAGCATATTATCTCCTGCCTCCATTTCTGGGTCATTGAGATGCATGTGGACGGCTTTCGTTTTGACCTTGCCTCCATTCTGGGACGGGATCAGAACGGCGAACCCCTGAGCAACCCCCCGATGGTGGAGATGATTGCCGAGGACCCCATACTGTCCCATACAAAAATGATAGCCGAAGCATGGGATGCTGCCGGCCTCTACCAGGTGGGAAGTTTTTCAACCAGCGGCCGCTGGGCCGAGTGGAACGGTAAATTCCGGGATGACGTCAGGGCCTTTATGTGCGGTCATGAGGGCAAGGTCGCTTCCCTGGCGACGCGCATAGCCGGCAGTTCGGACCTGTTCCAGAAAAGTTTACGCAGGCCTTACAACAGCATTAATTTTGTTACCAGCCATGACGGCTTTACCCTCTCTGACCTGGTAAGTTACAACAACAAGCACAACCTGGAGAACGGCGAGGATAACCGGGATGGTTTTGACCATAATATCAGCTGGAACAGCGGCCTTGAAGGCAGGACGGACAATGAGGCGATAAACCTGCTGCGTGCCAGAAGAATGCGCAGCATGGCGGTCATTCTCATGCTGTCACAGGGGGTGCCCATGGTGTTGGCCGGTGACGAGTTCGGCCGGACCCAGAAAGGAAACAACAATGCCTACTGCCATGACAGTGCTCTGTGCTGGATTGACTGGGGCCTGAAGGAAAAAAATAAGGATCTTTTCCGGTTTTTCCGTCTTCTCATCGCTTTGCGGAAAAAACATCCCATTTTCAGGCGGTCTGATTTTTTCCCCGACCTGCCCCATGAACTGCATCATCCTATCAGGTGGCAATCCACCCAGCCTGACACCAGTGACTGGTCTGACTCCGCCAGAAGCCTCGCGTTTTTTCTGGATGGCCAGGGGGCGGAAGGAAAACCTGACAATGACTTTTTCGTTATGCTGAACGGGCATCCAGCAAAGACGGAAAAATTTACGGCCCCGAACCCGAGAAACAACCGCAGGTGGCGTAAAATTATTGATACAGCCGCACCGTCCCCCCTGGACATTTTGGAAGAATCAGAGGGAATTCTTATGGCCTCAAATAAAAACATCAAGGTAGAGCCAATGGGTGCAGTGGTTCTCATATCAGCTTTACAGTGACATGGCCAGGAAATTCCTCTTCATAGGCGACTCGTTGATCGAGTTTTTCAATTGGCAGCAGCGGTTTCAGGACGATCAGGTTTATAATTTCGGCTCTGCGGGTGAAACTGCGGAGGGCCTTCTTGCCAGGCTGCCAGAAATCATCAGGAGAACCCAGGCCCCTGACCTGGTCATGACCATGACCGGCACCAATAACATTGCCATGGAGGACTATGGCTTCCTGACCACCTATGGGAAAATTATCACTCTGCTGCAGAAAAATTATGCCCGGACAACTATTGTTATGGCCAGCCTGCTGCCCATTGAACTTTTTTTTCTTGGCGATGCCATTCCTCGGGTCAACAGGAAATTAAGAGAAATTGCCAGGGAGAGGAATATTGTCTACCTGGATTTGTACCCGTTATTTCTTGGCGCAGACTCGAAACCTATTGCCACCTATTATGAGGCTGACGGAGTTCATTTGAGCGGAGAGGGCTATGCGGTCTGGGCCAAGGCCTTGGAGAAAAGTGTTTTTCCCTCCATTGGCTGAACGTTTCCGGGCCAATCTTTATTGAGCCAAATGTTTTACCAACTTCGCCTTGCTGAAAAGAGAATAATTATTTATAGTCCCAAGCTTGTTATTCGCGATTCAAACACTTATTGTGTTTAAAATTTGCTGACGAAATCACGCTGCTTGCTTTGCACAATCTTTGCACCCGAAGAAGGAAAATTCTAATCAGGTCATGATTGGGCCTTGGAGATTTTTTACGCAACAAGAAAATATTGGCATTAAAAAATTTTGAGGAGGATGTTCCATGTACAGATTTATTTCTTTGTTATGCAGTATTGTTTTTATAATCAGTTTGTCTGCCTGCAGCCAGGACAAGCCAAAGGAGGAGGCCAGCACAAGTACACCTCAGCAGGCGACCCAGCAGCAGCCTGCTCCCGGCACGGCGGCTGCCCCTGGTAGTCCTGTCACAGGAAAGGTGCTTGAGACCATGGATTCCGGCGGCTACACCTATTTAAACGTGGAAACAGCTACAGGCGCCAAATGGATAGCTGTTAACCAGACCCCTGTAACGGTTGGCGAAGAGGTTACCTATATGGACGGCATGGTTATGCAGAACTTCGTCAGCAAGACCCTAGACCGGACCTTTCCGGAAATAGTATTCTCAGCCGGTCTCGTCGGCAAGGAACCCGCAGCCCAGGCAGCTGCGCCTCAAGGCACCGGCCCCGAATCATTTTCCCAGGCTCTAACAACTGAAGGAGCCCCATCTGCTCAGGGAGCAGGCATGGTAACTGGCAGCCAGAAAGCGGTAGTACCCTTTGCCGAGATCAAGGTAGAAAAGGCCCCGGGTGACAACAGCTATTCAGTGAGTGAGATTTTCAGCAAGGGAGCAGATCTTGACGGTCAAACCGTTGTCGTCAGGGGTAAAGTCATGAAAGTGTCCCCGCGCATAATGGGCCGCAACTGGATCCATCTCCAGGACGGAACAGGTAATCCTGCTGACAACACCCATGATCTTGTTGTGACCACCTCAATTGAACCAGATCCTGAATGGGACATCATCACGATGGAAGGGGTTCTCGCCGCCAACAAGGATTTTGGCTCCGGTTACACCTATGTCGTAATTATAGAAGACGCAAATCTTAAACAATAAGTTAATTGAAACAGATCACGGGCTCCCCTCCAAAGGAGCCCGTGATTTTTTTTACCTTTTAACACTCTGTTCTAACCCGGCATCTGTTCTATGAAAGTTGCAATAATCGGGCCCGGCGCCCTGGGCTGCCTGCTTGCTGCCTCGCTCACCATCAAGCTGAACCAATCGCACAAAATATTTCCCGCCTTTGACCTCTGGCTTTTGGACTACAAACCTGAACGGGCCCGATATCTCAACGAACACGGCCTGATTCTGGAAGAAGGGAGCCTGAGAAAAACCTGCAGTATAAAAGCAACTGTTGACCCGCAGGACATTGGCCCGGTGGATATCATTATTCTCTGTGTCAAATCGGCGCAGGTAGCTGCAGGCCTTCAGCAGGCAGCCAAACTTGTCCAGGCCGACACCCTGCTTGTTACTCTGCAGAACGGCATTGGCCACCTTGGGCTTCTCAAGGACAGGCAAAAACTGCCTGCAGTCGTTCTCGGTGTAACCGCCCAGGGTGCGAACATGTTGGCCCCGGGTCATGTGCGCCATGCCGGCGACGGTTTGACCAGGATCGGCTTTCTCAAGTCCGTAAACTTTACAAAATCACTCCTTCTTGCCAAGGTATGCAACCTGTTGAACTACGGGGGCATTGAAACGGTAATCGTTGATAATATTCTTGACTATCTCTGGGCCAAACTCCTCATTAATGCTGGAATTAATGCCTTAACTGCCATCAACCGCTGCCCCAATGGCAGACTGCTTGAATCAGCCGACACAGAGGCAACACTCTCTGCTGCGGTCAGGGAGGGCGAAGCAGTGGCCAGGGCCTTAGGGATAGCGCTTACCGGTGACCCGCTTACTATTACCCTTGATGTTTGCAGAAAGACAGCACAAAATCTTTCCTCCATGCTGCAGGATGTTAACAACAAGCGGCTGACGGAAATTGATTCCATCAATGGAGAAATTGCAGCAGCCGGGAGAAAGCTCGGCATACCCACCCCGGTTAACGATGCATTGATCAAGAAAGTGAAAGAAATCGAGCAAGCTTTTTAAATATTGATAATACCCATTTTCCCCGCATATGAAGAAAATCGACCCTGCACTAATCGGCTTTGATATTGACGGTGTCGTTGCTGATACTGGCGGCGCCTTCATACGGCTCGCTGCTGAGGAATACGGAATAAACTCCATCACCCTGGATGATATCACCAGTTTTGAGGTGATCGACTGTCTTGATGTGGGCCAGGAAATTATTGAAGAAATTTTTACCCGCCTGCTTGATGACCCTTTGAATGCCGGGCTGCAACCCATGGAAAATGCCATTCCCGTACTGCACAGAATTGCCGGGGAAGCGCCTTTGACCTTTATCACGGCCCGCCCCCATGAAAAACCGATCGCCCGCTGGCTCGAACATTTTCTGCAGCCTGCCATATTTGAAAGAACAAGGCTTGTGGCAATGGGTGTCCATGACAACAAAGCGGCCTATATAAAAGACATGGGCCTGAAATATTTTGTTGATGATCGGCTGCAGACATGCATGATGCTGGCACACCAAGGGATTACGCCCCTTGTTTACAGCCAGCCCTGGAACAACAACGGTCATGACCTGCCGACCGTCAACAGCTGGCAGGCCATCCATGACCTCTGTTTTGACTGATGCCGTTCGGCACCGAAACCCAATAATATTTATTGTTCTTTAAACTGAATGTTTACACATTAATAACAATATGTTAGATTATTAGCCCTTTGCTGATTTTCTGGCTGCTAAACTTCAGTCCCAGGGATCTTTGCAATGAAATGTCCCAAATGCGGTCACCCAATTACGAGTTATAAAAGCCCACTGCCAACAGTGGATATAATAATCGAAGTAGCAGGCGGCATCATTTTAATCGAAAGAAAAAATAAACCGTTCGGCTGGGCCCTGCCAGGAGGATTTGTTGATTACGGAGAATCCCTCGAGCAGGCCGCAGTGCGTGAAGCGCTTGAAGAGACCGGCCTCAATGTCAGGCTTATCCGGCAGCTTAAAACCTATTCCGATCCGGACCGTGACCCCCGGCATCACACGATATCCACTGTTTTTATAGCAACTGCGGCTGGCTTTCCCATTGCAGGGGATGATGCTGCCAGGACAGGGGTCTTTGCCCGGCATAACCTGCCTCTTCTTGTTTTTGATCATGCGCAAATTCTAGCTGACTATTTCACCTCCATACAAGAAGCCATCTGTCCATGACCAATCCCGGCACGAAAATCCTCCTTGTTGACGATGATCCGTCAGTACTTAAAATTCTGACTGATCTGGTGGCCATCTTCGGCTATGAATCTGCAACTGCCAAGAGCGGCTTTGAAGCCATAGAAAAACTGGAACAGGACTTTTTTGATATTGTGCTGACCGATGTGGTCATGGAGGGCATGGACGGCATGGAACTCCTGAAATACATCCACAGCAATTATCCCAACATCAAAGTCATGATCACTACCGGCTATGAACGCAAATTTAGCTATACAGATATGATAAGGGCCGGAGCCAGCGATTTTATTGCCAAACCTTTCAACACCGATGAACTTGAGGCCAAGATTAACAAGCTTGTCCGCGAGATAGAGCTCATGCACCAGCTCGAACTCCTGTCCATCTCCGACGTGCTGACGGGTCTTTATAACCGGCGGTACTTTGATACCAAGATATTAGAGGAGGTGCAACGGGCACACCGCCAGAACCATGATCTCTATTTGGCCGTGCTTGATGTTGACAATCTCAAGGAGATAAACGACAAATACGGCCACCTTGCAGGTGACAAGCTCCTGCAAACTGTAGGCATGACTATAAAACATTGCATCAGGGAAAATGTTGACTGGCCCTTCCGTTATGGCGGGGATGAATTCTGCGTTATCCTGACCCAGGTTTCACAGGACCAGGCCTTGATGACCGCCAAACGTTTCATACAAAACTTTGATGAGAAAAAAATGCCGTTGACCGGATTAAGTATTGGACTGGCACGATTTATCCGCTCCAAGGAAAAAGAATTATCCGGAGACATTGCCGACCTGGTCAGAAGGGCTGATATAGCCATGTATAAAGCCAAGGATAACGGCAGAAACCGTGTTGTAGTTGACCAGGAAAATAACAACCAGCAAGCAGGGCAATGATGTGAACAGACCGGTGGAAATAAGCCGGCTTCTTTCCGCTGTGCTTCAAAACAAAAAATGGCACTCAAAGCTGGAACTACACAGGGTTTTTGAGTTCTGGAACTCCACCGTCGGCCTGGAAATTGCTGCCGTTGCCCAACCCGCCCTTATCCGCGGCCAAGTCCTCTGGGTCAAGGTGACGGACTCGGTCTGGATGCAGCAGCTGCACCTTCAGAAAATGCTGCTGCTGGAAAAAATAAACCAGCAGCTTCATGGGGAAAAAATCAGCGATATCCGCTTTCAGCTCAACAGCTCCCTGGCCTCCCAGCCCGAACCTGAAGTCAGGAAAAGCAAACCTGTCTTTCTGGACAAAAAAGAAGAACAGAAATTTGACAATCTCATCAGCACCCTGGATAACGAAGATCTAAGGCTTTCACTTAAACGCCTCTGGGTGAAGATGCATACGAAAGGTAAATAAGAAGGGTTCAAGGGTCCTAGGGGTCAAGGTGTCGAGGGTAAAATACTGGCCGCTTATAGCTGACCGCTTATAACTCAGCATATCCTCGGCAGCGGTTCACCGTGAAGCATATCTATGATACGGCTTGAGCCGATACTGGTCTGCAACACCACCTGCCCGGGGTGGTCGGCAACCACCTCACCGATAATACAGGCATTTTCCCCGTATTCCGTTTTCTGCATAACAGCAAGCAGTCTCTCCATTGCCTCCGGCTCGACAAATGCCAGCAATTTACCCTCATTGGCCAGATAAAGCGGGTCAAGTCCCAGCAGTTCGCAGGCACCCCTGACATCGTCGCGCACCGGCAGGTCTGTCTCCCGGATGCGGATCCCTACCCCTGATGACTGGGCCAGTTCGTTTAATGTTGTGCCCACCCCGCCCCGGGTAGGGTCCCTCAGGACATGTATGGATTTCCCTGCTTCCCTGATCATGGCGGAAACCATGTGGTTCAAAGGGGCCGAGTCGCTCTTGAACCCTCCCTGGATCTGGAGACCCTCCCTCTGACAGAGAATTGTGGTGCCATGGTCCGCCATGGTCCCGCTCAGGATAATCCTGTCACCGGGGCGCCCGTTTTGGGCAGAGATGTCAAGCTCCTTATCAAGCAGGCCTATACCGGTTGTATTGATAAATATCTTGTCTGCTTTGCCGGACTGGACAACCTTGGTATCACCCGCCACAATCTCGACGCCGGCCTTTTCCGCCCCAGCCTTCAGCGAGAGAACGATTGTCTCAAGATCCGCATAGGAAAAACCCTCTTCAATGATCATGCCAACCGAAAGATACAGTGGTTTTGCGCCCCGCATTGCCAGGTCGTTAACCGTACCGTGGATGGCCAGGGAGCCGATATTGCCGCCCGGGAAAAAAATGGGATCCACGACATAGGAATCCGTGCTGAAAGCGATTCTCTCACTGCCTGCCTGCACGACAGCGCTGTCTTCCATGGCAGCAAGGGACTTGCTCCCAAAGTTAGCTACAAAGAGTTTTTCTATGAGTTCATGGGAAGCCTTGCCGCCGCTGCCATGGGCCAGTGTTATCTTTTTTGCCATATACCTTTCGTTTCCTTTACTCTCGATCCGTGCGAAAATTTACTTTGAACCGCGCTTGATCAGTACTTTAACGGATTCAGGTTCAAATTAGCCTTGAATCATCGCAAATTACACATTATCTTGCCACCCGACGTATTTCGCTGTATTGAATAAGGCTTTGGGTGCAAAATTTAACGGTTCCCATAAAAGATCTCTGCTGCCAGGGCTTCTGATCTTTCCGGGAACCAATACCATTATCAAAGCTCTATTTAAAGCAATCTCTTGGTTTCGCTTATTTTTTTTAACAAAACTTGAAAATTATGGCCCATCACAGCATACTTGAAAAAATCGGCAATACCCCGATTATCCTGATCAACCGGATCAATCCGGCAAAAAAAATAAAAATATACGCCAAGCTTGAATCATTCAATCCGGGCGGTTCGGTGAAAGACCGAATCGCCCTGTCCATGATAGAGAGTGCGGAAAAAAGTGGCGAACTGACACCTGACAAGATCGTCCTGGAGGCAACCAGCGGCAATACCGGTATAGGCTTGGCCATGGTCTGTGCCGTCAAAGGATACCGCTGCCAGCTCGTCATGCCTGAATCTGCCAGTATCGAACGCCGCAAGATCATGGAGGCCTACGGTGCGGAAATCCTCCTTACCCCTGCCAAGAAAAGCACAGACGGAGCCATTGAGCAGGCATATATCATGGCCCGGGAGCATCCGGATCGCTACTTCCTGACCGACCAGTTCAACAACGAGGCAAACTGGCAGGTTCATTACCGCACAACGGGTCCGGAGATCTGGGAACAGACCGGGGGCAAAGTAACCGACGTGATCGCTACCCTTGGCACGACCGGTACGGCAATGGGCCTCTGCAAGTATTTTACAGAACAGCATCCCAAGGTAAGGGTGACAGCGGTTGAACCCTTTCTCGGCCACAAGCTGCAGGGGCTCAAAAACATGAAAGAGTCCTACAAACCTGGAATATTTGATAAAAATCTGCCATTCCAGATCATCAACATCCCGGACGACGAATCATTTAAAATGTCCAGGGAGCTGGCGCACAGGGAAGGCATTTTTGTCGGCATGAGCTCCGGTGCCGCCATGTGTGCAGCCCTGACCAGGGCTGAGCAGATCAAGGAGGGGCTCATCGTGGTGATCCTGCCTGACGGCGGTGAAAAATATCTCAGCACCTCCCTCTTTTCTGCCAAAGAGGAGGAAAGGAAGGATGCCGTCCCGGAGGAAAAGCTGCGATTTTACAACAGTCTCACCAAAAAGAAGGAGGCATTCCGCCCCATCTCCGGGAAAAAGGTGACCTTTTATGCCTGCGGTCCCACTGCCCATGAGCATGCAAATCTTTCCCACTGCCGCCGCTTTATTGTAGCCGACCTTATTAACCGCGTCCTGGAAAGTAAGGGTTTCAAAGTCCAGTTTTACATGAATTTCACTGACCTGGACGACAATACGATCCGCGGTGCAGAAAAATCCAGGCAGCCCCTGCCAGAATTTACCGAGTCCTATATCAGGGAATTCAAGGCGGACATGGATGCTCTCGGGGTCAAGAACGCTACCGGCTTTCCCAGGGCCTCCCAGCATGTGGAGGCAATGATCGATATTTCGGCCAGGCTCATTGACAAAGGCTATGCCTACGAAAAACATGGTTCCATTTATTTCGATATCTCAAAATTCAAGCGCTACGGTAAGCTCTCCGGGATCGACCTCAGCAAGATCCAGGTCGGCAAGACCGTCGATCTGGACGACTACGAAAAAGATAGCCCGGTGGACTTCACCCTGCTCAAACGCTCAACTCTTTCCGAGCTGAAGCAGGGCATATTCTATAAAACAGAATGGGGCAATGTCAGGCCCGGCTGGCATATTGAATGCGCTGCCATGTCAACCCACTATCTCGGCGAGACCATTGATATTCACACCAGCGGCCGGGATCTTATCTTTCCCCACCATGAAAACGAGATTGCCATTGCCGAGGCTCTCACCGGCAAACCGCTTGCCAACTATTGGCTCCACTCGGAACAGCTCCTGGTGGAAGGCAGAAAAATGTCGTCCGAAAGCAGAAACCTTCTCACCCTTAAAGATCTGCTCAACAAGGGATACAGCGGCAGGGAAATCAGGTTCCTGCTCATTGGGACACATTATCGGAAACCCCTGCACTTCTCTTTCAGAAAACTGGACGAAGCCAGGAAGAACTTAAGAAGACTGGATGAATTTACCCAGAAACTTCTCTGCCTGCCTCCCGGCCTGCCCCATCCCAAAGTAGCTGCCTATCTCTCGGATATGGAAGAAAAGTTCTGCGGAGCTCTGGCCAATGACCTCAACATGTCACGGGCTTTGGGCGCCATCTTTGATTTCATGAAAAAGATCAACCCGATCCTGTCCAAGGGGCAGCTGGACCTGGAGCAGAAAAAATACATCCTTGAAGCCTTTGAAAAGATCAACTCCATCCTGAACCTCCTGAAACTTAAGGAATGCCCCCTGGCACCTGAGATAGACCGGCTTATCAAGGACCGGGAAGAAGCCCGCAAAAACAAGGACTGGGAACGCGCCGACACGGTGCGCAATGAATTGGCCCGGAAGGGGTTTGAGATCGTTGACACCCCCAAGGGCCCGGTGTGGAAGGAAATAGAAAAAATGGAGCAGTAATCTGCAGTCTGATGCCGTTTTCTTCATCGTTGCAGACTCTCCTTGCGCCCAGCTGAAATGGCTTGCGGATTGCGGACCTGCTGGCTATAGTAGTCGCCTTCTTTGCCTTGGCTTCTCTGCCTGGGAATGGTAATATTATTAAACATTATACATGTGCGCCTGTAGCTCAGCTGGATAGAGCAACGGACTTCTAATCCGTAGGTCGCAAGTTCGAATCTTGCCAGGCGCGCCAGCAATAGAAAGGGATTTGTCTTTTTAGACTAAGTCCCTTTTCTTTATATGGATTAAATTTCCCACCTATTTCCCACCTTTGTTAAAGATCGTCCGGGGA
>Ga0209742_10000413_pt1 | contig 23011 bp, 16 predicted proteins | sample DeeMarSeWOR38_10_FD_187462 | JGI IMG/M metagenome (GOLD analysis project Ga0209742, IMG submission 187462) | Marine sediment microbial communities from White Oak River estuary, North Carolina - WOR-3-8_10 (SPAdes) (version 2) | ecosystem: Environmental > Aquatic > Marine > Intertidal zone >... | reverse complement strand
GGGATGGCTGCATTTGTTCAACCGTCCCGATGATGCATTCAACCTGGCCTCCCAAAGCCGGGGAGGTGGATACATCGGTGGCGCTTTACTGGCAGCCCTGCAGCCCAACCTGGGATGGTGGGGAGCAGCTATCACCCTGGCAGCCGGGACTTTGATCGCCCTGGCGCTCTCCCTGGATAGGTCCGTTCCAGAGCTGTTCATCTGGTTAGGCCCGCCGGTCTCCAGGATCCAGGGGGTTCTGGGAAAATGGTCTCAAGACCTCTCGGAAAAAATCCGTGGCACACCACACCCCCAGGCACGAATCCCCTCAAATGGAGGTCCACCGTCAGGTCAAGAGCCCGCGCCCTCTGCGAGCGGGACCGGCGCCCCGTCGATGGGCATCGCTTCCCCAGATGCGCTGGGTGAGATCCGGGAGTGGACACTGCCCGCTATCGACCAGATCCTTGAGGCCGGGGGGGAGATATCCATCGACGACGAATTCGACCGCCAACGCGCCCGTTTGATCGAGGAGACTCTGGCTTCGTTCGGCGCGCCGGCCAAGGTAGTGGAAATTAACCGCGGACCGACCATCACTCAATTCGGTGTTGAACCGGGTTTCATCGAATCGCGCAGCGGGCAAACGCGGGTGCGGGTGAGCAAGATAGCCGCGTTGGCCGACGACCTGGCGCTGACGTTGTCCGCCAAACGCATCCGCATTCAAGCGCCAGTGCCCAACAAGGGGTTCGTCGGGATAGAGGTGCCGAACGAATCGATCGCACTGGTCGCGCTGCGTGATGTGATCGAGAGCGAGGCATTTCAACGCCTGGATTCGAAGTTGGGCTTTGCCCTGGGTCAAAATGTAGCTGGGAACCCGGCCGCGGCCGACCTGTCGGCATTGCCCCACCTGTTGATCGCCGGGGCAACTGGCTCCGGTAAATCCGTGGCCGTCAACGCCATCATCAGCTGCTTGCTGCTCAACAACACGCCTGATGACCTGCGCTTGCTGATGGTCGACCCGAAGAGGGTTGAATTGACCGGATACAACGGCATCCCCCACCTGCTAGCCCCGGTGGTGGTTGACCTGGAGCGCGTGGTTGGCGCCCTGCAGTGGGTGGCGCGCGAGATGGATCAACGCTACCAAAAATTAGCTCAAGCAGGTGCACGCAATATCAACGACTACAATGCCAAGCTGGAGGCGAGCGGAGAGAAAAAACTGCCATACCTGGTGGTGGTGATTGACGAACTGGCCGATTTAATGATGCTTGCCCCGGACGAAACCGAGCGCACCATCACCCGCTTAGCCCAACTGGCGCGCGCCACCGGCATCCACCTGGTGATCTCCACCCAACGTCCTTCGGTGGACGTGGTCACCGGTCTGATCAAAGCCAACTTCCCAGCGCGAGTCGCCTTCGCCGTGGCATCTGGAGTCGACAGCCGCGTGATCCTGGACCAACCCGGTGCAGAGCGCCTGCTGGGTCAGGGCGACATGCTCTTCCAGGCTCCAGACGCCGCTGCACCAGTACGCTTGCAGGGGACTTTCGTCTCCGATCCAGAGATCCAGCGCCTGGTAATCTACTGGCGCAGACAAACCGGAAACCTGGAAGCAGCTTCCATGGCGACCGGAGGGGTAGTGGATAGCTTGCCGGCAGGGGTGCCGCTCAAGCAGATCCCGCTCTTTGAGGAAGCGGAAGAGGATCTAGACCCGCTCTTCGATGAAGCGGTCGACCTGGTGCGGCGCCAAGGACGAGCCTCGATCTCGATGCTGCAACGTCGACTGCGCATCGGCTACACGCGTTCGGCGCGCCTGATCGAGACTATGCAGGATAAAGGTATCGTCGGTCCCTCCCAGCCAGGGACACAGGGGTTGGAGGTGCTGGACTACGGTCCGGCCGCGCCGCCAGCTGACCAGGACTGATTACAAAAATCGATTGACTGGGGATATTAAAGAATTAAAAACCTGGCTTTTGCAATCTTGTGTTCAATAATGAGCCAATACAGGTATGGAAAGCAGTCTATGGAAGGGCGACAAGACATCTAAGGAGTTCAGGGCACCCTGAACTCCTTATCAAGAACAATGTTATGGGAATCTTAACTTATAGGCCTTACGGCGAGGTTATCCGTTAGGTATCAAGCTAATTCCAGGCGTCGGGAGTGAATACGAGATAGGCTGCCCAATTTGCGCCTGGAAATTGAGTCGCGCCGAGGTTTCCACAGCGCACGGCCCACCCGGTCTCCTCGACACCGTCGGGGCCGGTCACCACCGTGTGCACCGCGATGAAGAGCGGGATTGAACTGTCTCGCCAACCAGATTCCAAGGGGATAACATACGTATGACCGTTTGAACAGCCGTGAGAACCTTTGTAATCAAATTGCCCGGGTTTTGGATTGCCATTCTTATTTTGAGGGATATCCCCGAGCGAGGTAGCGACGTGCACCTGGGACTTGTTCAGGCACCAGCCCGCCCCGCCTTTCATCTGGATCTGAACGTATAAATTATCTACATCATTCCAGATCTTCACGAATCCGGCGACTTCGTTCTGGCCCGCATACAAGGTGGCACTGATTGTATAACCTGCTAAGACTGTGCTGGTGAATAGAGTCGCCAGCATTCCTACGATGAGTAAGGAAAAAAAGATCTTTTTCATTGTTTAGCCTCCACCAAAGATTTTTCCTGATGAATTATAGAGACTCACTGTTTGAACAATGTTATCTCTATACCGAGGGATCAATTGCGATGTATGTTTGCTTATCTTACGGACCTTCACCTCCTTTCTCTCATTTTCTAAAACTACGAATGTTTGCCAGTCTGCATCCCTAAATCTGACATCGTGACAGGGATTAAACTAAAAGAAACCAGCGCAGTGGCCGGTTTCGCTATTGGCTTCCCAAAGATCCTCCCCAGACAATTTCACAAAGTAAAGGAGTCTAGCGACCAAATTCTATCTTTGGTTCTTTGCCTCCACTAGAGCGCAAATTATTGCTTATTTGATGATCTTGTAAACTTCCCACCCGAATCTGGGCTGATAAACCTCCATCAATCCATTTCTTATCAGAACTTAGTACACAAATTATATCTGATATCAAGATAATAATCAAGAAAAATGATATGTAATTTAAAGTTTCGAAGTAGTGGTATATAAAAGAAAAATTGCCACAGGGGGTTCGCTACTTGGTTGAGAGTTAACGTCTCAATGCAAGAATTAGAGCTGAATATAAGTGCCAATTTATTAACTGAAGATGTATTTTGAAATTCGATATAGAATAGTTTTGTCCCCCAATGTGCTAGCCGGATAGAAACATAACCGGGGATGAGAGAACCCGCATAGTTTGGTAGCGAATTCTCTTTGTTAATCTATACGCAGTTATAATCCCCGAAACAGGCTCATCAACCCTTAACCAAACCCCACGGGGTCGCTGGGGTATAATCGCCAGCATGGCGAAGCGCCTGACCGGCCTCTTCATAGCCGGATTCGTCCTGCTGTGCCTGGCCAGCATCGTCCTTTACAACGTGCCCCCCATTCACGAGAGGTTATCCCCGCGTTTGGCGGGCCTGCGCGTCCAGGCCTGGCGCTACTTCAATCCGCCGGAAGAGGTGGTTTTCGTGCCCGAGGAACAGATCGATGCCATCGTCCAGGCCACCTTGAGCGCCCTGACCCCTTCCCCCACGACAGACAGCGCGGAGACCCCTATTGAAGCAGTCGATCCAATCGAACCAGGTCCAACGATCACGCCCACCCCGTCGCCCACGGCAACGCCATTACCTACAGCCATCCCCAATCAAGTCTCACTAACTGGCATCGTGCACGAGTACCAGAGCTTCAACAACTGCGGGCCAGCTAACCTGTCGATGGCGCTCTCTTATTGGGGCTGGACGGGCGACCAGCGCGACACGGCGGCCTTCCTGCGACCCGGCGAATACGATAAGAACGTCAACCCGGCTGAGATGCAGGCCTTCATCGAAGAGCAGACCGATCTGCAAGTTATGCTACGAGTGGGTGGCGATCTGGAGATGATCAAGCGTTTCCTGGCGGCTGGATTCCCAGTGGTGATCGAGAAAGGCTACGATCCGCCTGACGACGATTGGATGGGCCACTACCAGACCTTCAACGCTTATGACGATGAAACCGGCCAGTTCATGGCCCAGGATTCACTGATCATGCCCGATTTCCCCGTGCCCTACCAGGTGGTCGAGGAACGCTGGCGCGACTTCAACCATGTCTATCTGGTGATTTACCCGCCGGATCGTGAAAGCGAAGTCTTGTCGATCCTTGGGTCGCAAGCTGATCAGACTTACAATTACGAGTACGCAGTTGATCTCGCCAGGAGCGAAATTGAATCGCTAAGCGGACGCGAACAGTACTTTGCCTGGTTCAACCTGGGCAGCAACCTGCTTTCCCTGGAAGATTACGTGGGAGCCGCGCAAGCATTTGATAACGCTTTTGCCCTTTATCCAACCATTCCAAATGATGAACGCCCCTGGCGGGTTATGTGGTATCGGGATGACCCATATGAAGCCTACTACCACACCGAGCGCTACCAGGACATCATCGATCTGGCCAACACCACTTTCTTCGCCCTGGGAGAATATACGCTGGAAGAATCCTTCTACTGGCGGGGATTGGCGCACGAAGCACTGGGGAAGATGAACGAAGCGGTTTTCGACCTGAAGAAAGCAGTGGAGCTCAATCCCAGGTTTGAGCCAGCGCGGCAGGAGCTAGCCCGGCTGGGTGTGGAGATCTCCTAATGCGAAGAACTGTTCTGATCTTCATCATCGTCCTGGTCGTGGGCTGCATCCTATCGTTTGGGATATATAACCTGCCCCAAGTTCATACCCGGCTTGCCCCGCGCGTCGATAACCTGCGCACACGCATTGTGTACGCCATAAACCCGCCTGAAGAGGCGGTCTTCATTCCCCAAGAACAGGTCGAGGAAGTAATCCAGGCGACGATGACCGCCATAAAACCTGAACCAACGAATACGCCCACCACCACGCCTACCTTTGAAGGACCGACCGATACTCCCATCCCCACGTCGACCATAACCATCACTCCCACGCCTTTGCCGGAATCGGTGATCCTGACCGGCATCAAGTACGAAGATCAGCATCACCGCTGGAACTATTGCGGTCCGGCGAACCTGTCAATGGCGCTCTCTTATTGGGGCTGGGATGGGAATCGCGATGTGGTCGGTGAATATGTCAAACCATCGGACAAAGACAAAAACGTCATGCCTTACGAGATGGAGGATTTCGTCGACACTCAGGTTGATGGATTGGCTGCCCTAACCCGTGTGGGTGGAGATATCGAGATGATTAAGGGCATGGTGGCAGCGGGTTTCCCAGTAGTGGTGGAAAAAGGGTATTACGAATATGATTACACCGGCAAGCTGGGTTGGCTGGGGCACTATCAATTCGTCACCGGGTACGACGATAGCCGGGAAATCTTTATCGTGCAGGACACCTATGTAGATGGGGGTGAGAACCACCAGATCAGCTTCGAAGAATTCATCGAGGGCTGGCGATCCTTCAATTACACCTTCCTGGTGATTTACCCGCAGGAGCGACAGGACGAAGTGCTGACCACGCTGGGACCTTGGGCGGACCCAGCCTGGGCGACTCAAAATGCCCTGGAGATCGCTCAGAGCGAGACGGAGACATTGACCGGAATTGATCAATACTTCGCCCAATTCAACGAGGGCACCAGCCATGTCAACCTGCAGCAGTACGCTGATGCCGCGGCCTCGTTCGATCGCTCATTCAGCTTGTATGCCGACCTGCTAGATGATGGCTTACGCCCCTACCGCATCGTCTGGTACCAGACCTGGCCCTACTGGGCATATTACTACTCCGGTCGTTACCAGGATGTGATCAACCTGGCGGATACCACCCTGTACGAGACGATCAGCGAACCAGTTCTTGAAGAGAGTTTCTACTGGCGCGGCCTGGCCCGGGAAGCCCTGGGTGATGCGCAGGGCGCGATAGATGATATGCGCGAATCTGTACGGTTGAACCCCAACTTCGCACCTGGCTGGGACCAGCTGGCTCGCATGGGAGCCCAAGGATAGCTGATATGCCTACCATTCTCCATTTTGCTGACGCCCACATCGATATGGCAAATTACGGCCGCCACGACCCGCAAAGTGGATTACCGATGCGGGTGGTCGATTTCCTGAAATCACTAGATACGATCGTCGATACGGCGATAGACGAAAAGGTTGACATGGTGCTGTTCGCCGGGGACGCATACAAGGACCGCAACCCTGCCCCAACCTTCCAACGAGAATGGGGTCGCCGCATCATCCGCCTATCCAAAGCGGGTATTCCCACCTTACTGCTGGTCGGAAACCACGATCTATCCCCAGCGATCGGCAGGGCGCACGCGGTGGAGGAATTCTCCACCCTGGAAGTGCCGCATGTGCGCGTGATCGATCGACCAGTCTTCCTGACCCCGCAAGATCTGGATGGTCTTCCGCTGCAGATCATAGCCCTGCCATGGATCTCACGCTCCGGTCTGCTGGCTCACCTGGGTCCGGGATCAGATGAAGAGAGTGTAAGTCCCGCCCAGATATATGAAGAGCTGGAGTCACGCCTGACCGAGCTGGTGCATAAGTGGTTCGAAAAGGTCGATCCCGATCTCCCCCTGGTATTTACTGCGCATGCCTCCGTCCAGGGGGCACAATACGGCGCCGAGCGGACCGTCATGCTGGGGGCTGACCTGGTGCTGCCAGGTTCATTAGTGCGCGACCCGCGCCTGGATTATGTCGCCCTGGGACACATCCATAAACCCCAAAATCTGAACGAAGACGGGAACCCCCCGGTGATCTACCCCGGATCGATCGAGCGCGTCGATTTCGGAGAAGCACAGGATGACAAATTCTTTGTGATCGCCCATGTGGAACAGGGCAAGACGGAGGTGGAGTGGCGCCAGCTGAAGGATATCCGACCCTTCATCGATCGCTCCCTGACATTAGCATCGAAGGAAAGCATCACCGAGCAGCTACGCGATGCATTGCCACCCCAGGGAGAGCTGGAAGGAGCGATCGTGCGCCTGGTGCTCGAATACCCGCGCGATTGGGAAGCTCTGATCGACGATGCCGAGCTGAGGGAATACGCCTCCAATGCATTCGAGTTCCACCTGGTCAAAAGGCCGCAGATGGAAACCCGGGTGCGACTGCCAGAAGACCAGACGGTAGGCAGCCTTTCGCCTTTGGAACTGCTCGACATCTACTGGCGAGCCAGCCACACCGAAGACCAGGATTTGGAGACGCTGAACCGGCTGGCGAAAGAAGTTATCGAGGAAGTGCAGCGCGAGGCGGGAGGCTAGCAGCATCGATGATCAAAGCGCTGGTGTTCGATTTTGACGGCCTGATCCTGGATACAGAGGGTCCCATCTTCCAGGCCTGGCAGGAACTCTACCAGGAATATGGAGGCCAGCTGACCCTGGCAGATTGGGAAAACTGCCTTGGGTCCGCGGAAGGAACACAAATTTTCTACGATAACCTCGAGGGTCAGCTGGGAGAGCCTGTGGATATGGAAGCCATTGCTCCTAGGCTGCGCGCCAGAGAGATGGAGATGATCGATGCCCAACCAATACTCCCAGGGGTGAGCGAATACATCCAGCGCGCCCGGCAGCTGGGCTTGAAGCTGGGCGTGGCCTCCAGTTCAACCTGCGCCTGGGTGACGGGTCACCTGGAAAAGCGCGGCTTACGAGAAAACTTCCAATGCGTGCTCGGTTCCGATGACGTGCAGGTCACCAAGCCTGATCCGGATCTGTTCCTGAGCGTGGTGGAATGCCTGGGGGTCAGCGCGCAGCAAGCGATCGCCTTCGAGGATTCTCCGCACGGAGTTACTGCAGCCAAGCGGGCAGGATTGTACTGCGTGGCGGTGCCCAACCCGGTGACCAGTCAGCTCAGTCTGGATCACGCCGACCTGCTGCTGAGGTCGCTGGAGGAGAGGTCCTTGGACGAGCTGATTCAGTTGGTTGAAGAGGGACAATTCAGGGAGAAGTGGGAATAGAGAGCGAGGGCGCGAGCGAGCTGGGGGAGAGTGATATAATTCGACAAACAACATCTTTGTTGTCAGAAATCAACAATAAATAGGAGTAGAACATGATCGTTGTACGCTTAGTATTTCAAACCAAGTGGGACAAAGCAGATGAAGTAGTCAATGGCTTCAAAGAAGGCGCAGAGATGATGAAGCGGGTAGCCGGTCCAGAGGCGCGGTTTCGCATCCTGACAGATTTGAGCGGGCCATTCTTCACTGTAGTGCAGGAGATGGAATTAGAGAGCCTGGCAGAGTGGGAGCGGATCAGAGCAACAACATTCTCCGATCCTGAGTTTCAAGGGGCTCAAGCCGGCGGGGATAACCCTTTTGAATCAGGGCGTACAGAATTCTACACGCTCGAGGCTTCTTTCTAGGAATTGAGAAACAAGATTTATATGACTGCCAATCTTTTAAGGATTGGCAGTCATGCCTTATTGTGAGGGGATACATCGCCAATTGCAGATGGCTAGATTGCAGCGATCGATAGCTTAAACGATCTGATAATAGTTAACTTCAACGCCCAAGATTTTGATCAATTCAGGGCATTCAGATCGACGAATGGTGGGATTAAGTGTCTACAACTTATATCCTATCTAAATTCGATAATTGAGAAATGTCCCACGTAATTCGTGGGACATTCTTTGGATTAACAGGAGAAGGATATCGATCAGCCCAGCAAACCCTCCGCCTCCAAGGCTTCCTGTTCGGAATCATACAGGTGGATGGCTTCGTTCAACTTGGTGAGCTCAAAGATCTGGCGGAAGTGATCTTTCAATTCAGCAGCCACCATGCGTTTACCTTTGCGGTTAAAACGGATCAGCGATGTGACCAGCAAGCCAATCCCACTACTATTCATGTAAGTCAGCTCTCGGAAATTGAGCAGGATACAACACACCTCATCGGCGCTGGCCTGATTTAACGCACTGGTCAGCTCGGCTTCAGCGAAGGAAGTCAACTCACCGCCGATATCGACAGCATTGACCTGGTCATTAATTTCGCGCACGAATATCGTCACATCGGTTCTCATCAAGATCAACTCCAAACAGAGAGATGGTTAATCGGGGCAATTCTACTCTTGGTCAGCACAAGCACAATATGATTATGCCATGATTTGAGAATCGCTCAATCTTCAGATCTAACCTCAGGTGAATTATACCTTTTTACCCACACAATGGTTATATCATCCTCTTGCTCCCAGTTATCGCCGGTGAAGGTGTGCAATTCTTTCAGCAGCTTTTCAATCATCACCTCTCCATCTGATGAGATCTCTGCGATCGAATTCATCAAACGGTTAGATCCAAACATCTCCCGTTGTTCATCATGGGCTTCGACCAGGCCATCGCTGTAGAAGATTATACAGGATCCAGGATCGACGATCGTCTCGTGAATGTCATATTCCACATCGGCGATCAATCCCAAGGGCATACCAGCAGCTTTTAGTTCTTTTAGCTTGGCGCCATTCTGCAAATAAGGCAGATTATGTCCCGCATTGGAGAATTCCAATTTACCGCTGTGTGGATCGAGGATGGCATAGAAGCAGGTGACGAACATGTTTTCCGGAATATCCCCCTCAAGCAAATTATTGACCCGCGCCAATACCTCACCTGTGGAGATATTCTCATGCGCAATTGCCTGGAGCAGGGTGCGCGTGGTGGCCATCACGATAGCTGCCGGGATACCCTTATCAGTGACATCCCCGATGAAAATCCCCAGGCGACCGTCACTGAAGTGTTTGAAATCATAAAAATCACCACCCACCACACGAGCTGGTTGATAGTAGGCAGCCATTCCCCACCCATCCAACTTGGGCAGTTCTTTTGGCAATAATGCGTTTTGAATGCGCCTGGCAACCAGCAGCTCCTGCTCAATACGTTCCCGCTCCACCGCCTCAGCCTGCTGTTTTGCCACCAGATGGGCCACACGCACCGTGGGCGCGACCTGCACGGCGAGTCTGGAAAGCAAGAGCTGATCATCCGTGGAGTATTTCTGACCACTCATGCGATTACCCAATCCCAACCAACCGGTGAGCTCACCCTGGGTGATCAGCGGAACGACCATCTTTATCCCAGAGGCGACCATTTTTTCATGGCTCTCAGTATCAATCTCCAGCTGCTCTAAATCCATGGTACCTGGGCTATCACGGAAATACTCTAAGAGAGGATCGTCGAGGCTGATATGAATATCTCCCTGCTGTGACTCGAAACCATCTTCAAGGTCTCTACCTTGAGTAAGGTAAACCTCAAATTCATCGCCGGTACGCAACCAGGAAGAGATTTGAGTGGGCAGAACTGTCTCCTCGATCACGGATTCCAGACGGCGAAGCACAAACTCAAGATCGACTTCATCGCGCAGCGAATCGCTGAACGACTCTATGGTTTTGACCGCATCGTACTTCGTACGATAAAAACGACGATCGACAAAATTTTGCACATAACCACGAACAGGAACAAAGAGTATTACTATCACCAGCGTCGAAACGACTGCCGCCAGATCGGATGTCTCACCGGTTAACGATTCGAAGGTGCGCTGTAAGATAATTATCGTCGCAAAATAAAGCAGCGCCATGACGAGAATCAACAGACCATATACCAGTGTGCGGTTGACGATGACATCGATATCCCAAAGCCGGTAGCGCAAGATGGCAATGGCGATGGCGAGGGGGAAAATCAGCAGGAATGGCAAGAATAATCCCGGATTCCAGGGGAGTGGGAAGCCAAGGAAAGGAGCCACCATCCATACCGCTACGGGCAGAAAAGCGAATAGACTCCCCCAAAGAACGATCCGAGCCTGTTGGCGAGTCTCGGCAGATGGATTGGTGAAACCCCGGTAGACCATCATGGCGATGAAGAAAAATATCCCCATTGCTGCAAAGATATAGCTGAAGCGCCAAGGGTTGACATAGGCCCAGGGATCACTTTGACCTGCCAGCGCGTAAACGCCCCAAATAGCCAGCCCCAGAGAGACAGCATAAGGGAGGTAGATCAGGTAATTGAAACGTTTCGAATCGGACCATTCTGCTGGGAATACTAAAGCCAGGACGATCAACGTTCCTCCCAGGAATGCTATGCCTACAGTCCATATGGCAGAGAGAACATGGGTGGAGACGAGATCGAAATACAGACCTGTGGCAAGGGCAGCACTGATGCCGAAATAAGCGAATGCATGGCTGGGCGCGATATCACCCCGCATGCGGTAGGTCCAAAACCCAATTGCCAGGTAAGCTAGACCGACCAAGATCGGCAACCAGAAGAAGCGCAACAGGTCAGCCGAGGGAAAAGCCGTCACTCTCACAGAGGGATAGACTCTTTGGGTTTGATCTGGAAATATCGTACGCACCGAAATTGGCTCTCCGACATAAAGTTCGGCTGTGGTATCCAAGAATTCCCTTGATGAATTCACAACACGGTCTCCAATCTGGATCACTCGTTCTGGATAGTTGAGCCCAATTTGCTGCGCGTTCCAGGAAACACCAGCCACATTTGAAACCACCAGAGTAGGTTCGACGACAAAACCTAGGAAGGGCTGTTTACTCCAGGCCAGAGCCAGAATGGCTGCGTTCAGGATAGCCAATAATGTGATGGCATACAGAGCCAACGTGATCACATTCCACAAGGTATATCTTCGCTTAGAAGCAGCATCCCCTGTTGACAGATTGGAATTTGTGAGCAACCAGGAACTCATCGATCAACCCTCAAGCACATCCGGATCCGCACTCAATTATTAATTCTACTACCTTCATGATGGCTAATTAGCACTTCTCTCCCACTCAGCGGAAAATGGCTTCCCTAAGGATCGCCACTGAGGTGCGAGAGGGACGACTCCGAGCTGGTGGACAAGTTTACGGGCGACCAAACCGACTATTGCTGTGTAAGTTGGATACGCCAGCTCCAATTCAGCCAGATGCTCGACCCACATATCCGCTGCCATCCCAGCTGCAACAATTTGGATGATCTCCAGAGCCTGCTCACCAACTACATGCGCTCCCAATATGCGATGAGAGTCTTGGGACACAATCATCTTGCAGAAACCCTCCTGGTGATCATCGATCACAGCGCGATCCAGGGCAGAATATGGGACCACTGCCACAGCACAGTCAGGCTCAAGGACACGTGCCCGGTTCTCCGTCAGACCAACGCTACCGTATTCCGGGTCGGTAAAGCCGCCATGCGGCACAATCCTGTGAGAATATGGTTGCCCAGCGCCCATAATTGCATTTTCAACGGCGATACGCGCCTCATATCCTGCACTTTGCACAAGCATCATGCGACCGGTAATGTCTCCCGCCGCGAAGATATGCGCGGCGGATGAGCGCAGATATTCATCGACGAGCACATATCCGTTCTCACTCTGCACACCGGCGGCTGGAAGATTTAGCGTGTCTGCGTTGCCGGGCCATCCGGTGGCCATGATCACTTTCTCGACAGAGATCTGCTTTAGCTGATCTTGAATTTTGTACCAGAGGATCGAATCCCCGCCATCGGATTCAACCCGTTCGACGCCCTGGATATCGGTAATCACTTCAATACCGCGTTGGACGAAGGTTTCGCCAATCGCCATTGAAACATGAACATCTTCCATGCCCAATAGATGCGGAGCGATCTCAAGCAGCCAAACTTTGGCTCCGAAAGCAGCCAGGATCGAAGCCAATTGACAGCCGGTCGCCGCGCCGCCCACGATGGCCACCGATTTGGGCAGCTTATCCAACGACCAGATATCACTGTGTGTCAATGCGAGCTCTGCCCCCGGGAAGGACAACCGTCGAGCATGCCCCCCGGCGCAAAGGATGAACTTTTCGGCTTCGAATTTCATTCCACCGGCTGTCTCAATCATGGTCGGTTCAAGGAATTGAGCTGCGCCAACATCAGTGAACACGTTCACCCCGAGCCCCTCGAGGTGGTTATTCAATTGTTTCTTTTCGTGGAGCTGATAGACCTTCCTTTGGGTATGACTCATCAATCGGGCATAATCGAGCTGCGGTAATTCGGCTACCAATCCATAATCAGCAAACTGTTCGGCTTCGCGCGCCAGACGAGCGGCATGCGCCAGCACACGGGTCGGCACACAGCCATCATTTGTACACGTTCCGCCCAAATTACTGCGCTCAACCAAGGCAACATTAGCGCCCAACTCCCTGGCCCTAAGAGCTGCGGTCACGCCAGCTGGACCACCGCCGATCACGATGAGGTCATACACTTTTCACCTCCGAGATTTCCAATTTCCACCTCTCATTACTCTTCAGGGAGAACAAACCAGGGTTATGCCCACCCGTGTTAAAAAGAGTATATACCCCTATTTTATCCTAATAGCCCGAAGATGGGATACGGATTTGAGGAAAATTATAGCAAATTGATGAGTTTTTGGTCAGGCACTGACCAATACAAATTGCGTGATCTCTGGAGGGCAATTGTAACGCACTGGCACGCTGATCACACCAAGTCCCCGGTTTGTGTAAAGCCACATGTCATTGATACGGTAAAGACCGATATCATATTTGCGTCCCAAATAGGGCAATATCAAGGCGCCAATACCTGGAATGCGAACCTGTCCTGAATGAGTATGCCCGGAGAGTTGGAGATCCACGCGGCCATCCAATGAATATTCATCGGCTAAATCCGGTTCGTGACACAAGAGCACAACGGGTGCCCCATCTGGCGCGCCATCGAGAGTGGCATCCAAATCGGGATTACCACTCCAGCCATCATCCAATCCTGCCAGATATAATGTCCCGTTCCCTTGAGTGACCGGAACGCCCTGGTTCTTCAATACCGGCAAACCAGCCTTTTCCATCGTGGCCTGGATCACATCGGCATCCTTCCAATAATCATGGTTGCCCAATGTGCTATAGACACCATGTTTGGCGTTCAGACCAGCCAAAATAGGCGCCAGTTCATCGATGGCATCCAGAAAATGCCAGACATAATCACCGGTCAAGGTAACCAGGTCTGCATCCAATTCATTGGCCATAGCAACTGATTTTTTGACCAGCTCCGGCTGAGTCATGGGATAAAGATGGATATCGGTCATCTGCAGGATGGTAAATCCTTCCAAACCAGGATGGAGACCCTTAATGGGAATCTGCACCCGATCAACAACCGGTTCCTGGGACTCATCATTGACAACCAAATAAGAGGTCGCGGTAACAACCCCGCCCCCTGCGGCCAATCCCGCAACCTTGAGAAATTCTCGTCTGTTCAAATTAATTACTCGCTATTGACATGCGCATCGTTGAGATGATCCGCAGGTACTTATTTATCTACTTATCCACTGTTTAATACAAATTGGTTCATCTTACCACTAATTTTTATACGATACCCATCAGGGAAGCAGATTCAAGGGGGAATTTATAAATTATTAACACTAACCTAATTACGAAAGAAGACCCGCAAGATTTTTAGTGTGGTGATCGACCGGTTTTCAACCTGACCTACCAGATGGCTCTAAATCTGGATTCAAAACCGAATTCACTTAAAAACAACTGACCAGCACAGCCATTCGATATGATGGCAGGCTGGTCAGGTAGTAGGAATCTGCAGTTAGGTGCTGACGAAATCTACATCCGCTGCGTCCGCGCCAGCTGGAGCTTTGCCTTTGAACTGGCTCATGTACAAGGCGTAGTAGAAGCTCTTGGCGGCCATCAATTCATCATGCGAAGCGTACTCGACGATCTCACCGCCGTTGAGCACCATGATCTTAGCAGAATCTCGAATGGTTGCCAGGCGGTGGGCGATGGAGAAGCTGGTCTTGCCCTCCATCAGCTTGCGCAAGCCCTCCTGGATCAATTTCTCGGTACGGGTATCCACGTTGCTGGTGGCTTCGTCCAGGATCATGACCTTGGGTTGGGCGACCATCGCCCTGGCAATGGTGATCATCTGGCGCTGCCCCTGGCTGAGGTTAGCACCTCGCTCAGTCAGCATGGTGTCATAACCCTGCGGCAAATTCATGATGAACTCGTGCGCATTGGCCTCCTTGGCTGCCTCGATGCACTCCTCGTCGGTGGTATCTGCGCGGGCGTATTTGAGATTGTTCATCACTGTATCAGAGAAGAGGAAGGCTTCTTGCAAAACAACACCAATCTGCTTACGCAGGCTTTCCTGGGTCAATTTGGACAAGTCCTGACCGTCGATCAGAATGGTGCCGCTGTCGATATCATAGTAGCGAGTGAGGATGTTGATCAATGTACTCTTACCAGCCCCGGTCGGGCCGCAGATTCCGATCGGCTCACCCGGCTGCACGACAAAAGTGTTGTGGCGCAGGATTTTGCGCCCGGGCACGTAACTGAAATCAACATCCACACATTCTACATGCCCACCCTTGAATTCATACTCCGCAGCATCTTCTGCATCTTTGACGGTCGCTTCTTCATCGATGATGCTGAACACCCGTCTCCCACCAGCCACTGCATTCAATGTGGTGCTGGTCAGGTTGGCGATCTCAGACAACGGTCGTGTCAAGAGTGCTGAATACCCGGCAAAAGCGATTACCGTGCCAAGCAGGATCTCACCACCTACCACCATCAGGGCACCGACGACCATGACCAGCGCAATTTGGATGCTGGCCAGAGACTGTGTCAGCGGGTACTGTAAAAGCGAAGTGAAGAAAGCTTTGCTGCCCACCTCATATAGATTTACCGCCAGGGCATCATTTTTCTCATCAGCCCAGTCCTGCTGACGTTTGCTGATGATCACCTTGTGACCCGAGAGAGATTCTTCCTGGAAACCACTCAGGGTACCCAGATCTTCTTGCAGCTTGGCGAATGCGGGGGTGGAGATGCGCTCGATCACGTTGGTCAGGATCAAGATCACCGGCACGATCAAAAGTGCCACAATGGTCAAACGCCAATCTATGAACAACATGACGATGAATGCCAAAATGATGGTGATCGAGGCACGGATGATCGGTCCTACCGCCTGCTCATAAAACAGTGAAACCACCTCGGTATCATTGGTTATACGACTAAGCAACTCCCCGATCGGTTGGCGATCGAAGAAGTTCAGTGAAAGCCCCTGCATATGGGAAAACAGGTGCGTCTGCAGCTTCTGCAAACCCCTGGTAGCTAAGTCGGCGAACATGCGCTCTGCCAGGAAAGTCATGATCAAGAACACCGCTCCGGCGATCACAGCATAGAGTATCCATCGCTGGAGTTCAGTGAGGTTGCCACCAGGATCCTGGAGCACATTGATCGCTTCACCAGTTATGGCAGGTAGGGCGATCAATCCAAGCAGGGCGATGACGCGCACAACTACCGCCAGGATGAATCTAGCACGCTTTTCACCACCAGCCATATAATTCAACAGCTGGGAGATGATTTTGACGGTATCATCCGGCTTATCAATTCCTTTTACAGTTCTAGTTTCAACCCGATCGGCTGATTTTTTCTCTAGGGTTGCTGTGGTCATTTGGCCACCTCCACTTCCAATCCAGCGGTGATACCGCTTCCTAACTGTGATTCATATATATCCTGGTATAAAGGACTGCTTTCAAGCAGCTCTTCATGTGTGCCCATGGCAACGATTTCACCGTTTTGCAGAAGCACGATCTTGTCCAGGTCGATCACCGCGCTGATACGTTGGGCGACGTACAATGTAGTGATGTTATCTGTAAAGCCAGGAATGGCTTCCTGGACACGCCCTTCAGTTGAAGCATCCAGGGCGCTGGTGCTGTCGTCAAGGATGATCACCTTGGGCCGGGCGGTCAAGGCACGCGACATCGAGAGTCGCTGCCGCTGCCCACCGGAGAAGTTATAGCCTCTGCGGGCGACGGGTGCATCCCATTTTTCAGGCAGGTTCATGATGAAGCCATAGGCATCGGCGGCTTGGGAAGCGCCGATCATCATGTCATCATCCGCATCGGGCTTGCCAAATTTCAGGTTGAAGTGCACGTCACCCTGGAAGAGCAGCGCTTCCTGGAGGGCGATGCCGACGATCTGGCGCAGGTTGTCCTGGGGGATATCGCGCACATCCACACCATCGATGGTGATTCTGCCTTCAGTGACATCATAAAAGCGCGGGATCAGGTTCACCAAGGCGGACTTTCCTGCTCCCGTAGCGCCCAGGAAACCAACCCGTTCGCCTGACTCGATGGTCAGATTGATATTCTTCAAAGCAGGCGGGTCGAGTTCACCATCTGGGCGGCGGAAGGCGAAAGAGACGTTATCGAATACCACTCGTCCACCAACTGCATCCATTTCCAACGGCTGGACGCCTTCCTTATCCTGAACCATCGGCTCATCATCGTAAACTTCGAAGATACGCTGGGCAGAAGCATCCCCGCGCAACATGAAGGGAAACACGATAGCCAGCATAGCCAATGGCGATACCACCAGGGAGAGGTACTGGGTGAAGGTGACCAGCTCACCGACATTTAAACCCGCATCGGTCAATACCTGCTGCCCACCCACCCAGAGCGACAGCACAATACCTAATTGAGTGATCCCGGTCAGCATGGGCGCCAGAAAACCCACCCTGACCGCGGCAGTATAGGCTGGATGGCGTAAGGCATCCGCACGCTTGGCGAAACGTTCTATTTCATAATCCTCTCGCACAAAAGCTTTTACCACCCGCACTCCGGCCAAATTTTCCTGCATGGTATTGTTGAGATCATCCAGCCGGTGCTGGCGGTCATCATATGCCCGGAAGACCTGCGGGATCAACAACGCCATGACGCCCAATACAACAACTGTCACCAAAATGAGCACCCAAATCAGAGAGGGTGTGTTGATGATGGTTAATATGTAGGTCACCAGCAGCATGAAAGGCGCATAAAGAATAAGCAAGGTCATATAAAGCAGTGCGTTCTGGACATTGACCACGTCGGCATTAAGACGAACCAGCATATCACTGGTGCGGAAGCGGTCGAAATTTCCAAAGGAAAAAGTTTGGATCTTCTGATAGAGGCGCGAGCGGACATAATAACCCGTCCCTTGGGAGAAGAAAACTGCCAGGTAGGCAGTCCCAGCCAGGCATAAACCTGAGATCAGAGATAACACCAGCATCCATAAACCAGTGCTAAGAATTATTTCAACATTTTCCGCTTCGATACCTTCATTGATCAGGCGCTGGTTGAGTGTGGCCACTCCGATTATGGCAGTGGCCGAGATCAACACCAGCACCTGCGAGATGATTAATCTGGCACGATATCTCCTATACATGCCAAACATACGTCTAAGTGATTTGATCATTTATTACACCTCCAGGATCTCGCCTTTTGAATAAACTGAATAAGAATTAATCAGACATCATTGCCTGTCGCCCGATCGAAAATAGGCAGCCTCGAAGAATTTCTTCTCTTTGATTTTTGGATAAACGATAGGTCGAATCATACCATTGACTATGGGTAAGACCACGCATCAAGATGTGAGCGCAGCTTCGTGTTCTGTTGGTTCGACTCTATGGCCACCGATGCCATACAAGGTAGCTTTTTCCGGGGGTGCCTGGACGGCTTCTTCCGGCTTGATGCGTTTGATCTGGAAACCAATAACGGCGTAGATCAATGATATGGCCACATTGATCAAATTAAAAAAGCAGTATGGCAGGTAAGCAAACGTAGCAATGCCCAGGGTAGCTGACATATATGCTCCACAGCTGTTCCAAGGGATCAACGGCGAGGTGATGGTACCGGTATCCTCAATTTGCCGCGACAATGTTTCCGGGGCAATACCTTTTTCGTTGTATATATCCCGGTACATCCTGCCAGGCAACACAATGGCCATGTACTGGTCGCCAGCGACGATATTGATGCCTATAGATGTCAACCCGGTAGCCACGAGCAGCGAGCGGTCGGTTTTGGCTGCTTTCAGAACCGGCTGGATCAATCTTGCCAGCAGACCAGTAGCTTCCATTACGCCACCAAAAGCCATAGCACTGATGATCAGCCATACCGTCTCCAACATACTGGCCATCCCGCCGCGCGAGAAAAGCACATTTAGCCCTTCGTATGGACTCTCCACCACAAATCCCGTCGCCATCGCTGACCAGATACCCTTCACCATCGCAACCGGTGTGCTCAAACCAGGATCATCGACAAACGCCAAAACTAGCTCTGGCTGCAAGATGACTGCCATTAGCCCACCAACCAATGCGCCGACCAGGATGGTGGAAAAAGCCGCGATCCTGCGCAAGGACATGATCAGCACCACCAGCAGCGGGATCAGGGTCAGCAGACCGACGTTAAAGATGCTCTCGATGGCTTCAAGCACAATCGTCAGGTCAAGCGGGGCGCTAAACACCCCTCTCAAACCGATAACTGCAAAGATAACCAAGGCAATCAAAATCGACGGCAAGGTTGTCCAAAGCATGTTCTTGATATGGGTGAACAGGTCACTTCCAGCGACTGCCGGAGCCAGGTTGGTTGTTTCCGAGAGCGGCGACATCTTATCGCCGAAGTAAGCACCCGAGATGACCGCACCGGCTGTGATTTCAGGGGATACTCCGAGCAAGTTGGCAATACCGATCAGGCCAACTCCTAATGTGCCAGCCACTGTCCAGGCGCTACCGATGCTGAGGGCTAACACGCCGCAGATAACGGCACAGGCGAGATAGTACCAGTTTGGATCCAGGAATTGCACGCCGTAGTGCACGATGGTGGCGATGGTGCCTGCCATCGTCCAGGTGCCGATCAGAGCGCCGACTCCGAGCAGGATGAATATGGCCCCCATCGCCTGAGAGATTCCATCCACGGCAGCCTTGCCCATCTCCGCCCATTTGTGGCCATTCTTGAGCCCGATCAGCCCGGCAATCATCATTGACAGCATCAGGGCGACCTGGATTGGCCCGCCTATCCCGTCCGCACCGTACAGGTAAACAGCAGAAGCAAGCAAGACGATCAGGAAGATGATAGGTATCAAGGCATCCAGAAGCGTTGGCGGCTTGATCCTATTTTGCACATTTCCCTCTTCAGACATTATGTAGCCTCCTCATTTTTCGCTTTAGTTGAGCAGCAGCAATGGAAACCCTTAATCAGGGAGAAGCCACGCAGAGAACAAGGGATAAGCCTCAACTACTGCTGCTTTTGGACCTTATCTCGAACTTTTATCAAATAAGAATCAGGTTCACATATCGACTGGATCGCGCAAGACCGGGCAGGTCATGCAGTGCCCACCGCCGCGGCCGCGGCCCAGCTCCGAGCCATCGATCTCCAAGACCGTGACGCCAGCCTGTCGCAGGCGAGCGTTGGTCCACTCGTTGCGGTTGTAAGCCACTACCAATCCCGGCGCCAAGGCGACTACATTGTTGCCATCATCCCACTGCTCGCGCTCCTGCTGGAACTCGTCGCCACCGGTGGGGATCACGCGCAGCTCTTTAAGTCCCATTGCCTCCTGTACAACATCCAGCCAACCCTTCTCTTCGACGACCACCTGCAATCCATCTTCATCATCAAAGGGGTAGTAGCTGATCGGCTGGATGCTGTTCACGACTGGTTCATAGATAGTCACCAGGTCCCGGTCGCAAAAAGTGAAGATCGTGTCCAGGTGCATACTGGCCCGATCGGGCGGCATCTTGGCTGCGATCACCCTTTCAGCAGCTTCGTGCTTAAAAAGGGACTGCGCCACCTGGCCAACGGCTTGATAGGTGGTGCGCTCACCCATTCCGATCAAGACCACCCCATTACCAACGGGCATGACATCACCGCCCTCGAGCGTGGCGTTGCCGTGGTCTACATCGGGGTCACCCCACCAGATGGTGAAGTCGCCATCTTTGAAATTGGGATGGTACTTGTAGATGGCGGTCAGGTGGAGTGTCTCTTTGCGGCGCGCCGGCCAAAACATTGGGTTTACGGTAACTCCGTTATAGATCCAGCAGGAGCTGTCGCGAGTGAAGAGCTGGTTAGGCAGCGGTGGCAGCACAAATTCTGTCCCGGCATAGACCTTCTCGGCCAATTTGCGAAAATCTGCGGGTAATTCAGCCACGGTAACACCACCGATTAAATGGGAAACCAATGTCTCCGAATCCATTTCATTCATCCAGGCACGCAGCTCGACTGCTCCACCTGGCCCGACCTCGTTCGGGACAAGCTTGCGATCCAGGATGTATGCCCGACCCTCGGAATCATCGACGACATCTTTGAGCAGCTCGTGAACGCGCCAGACCGTTATACCAAACTCGGCACGCATCAAGTCCACGAAGGCGTCGTGATCCTGACGAGCCTTGCGCGCCCAGATCACATCGTCAAAGAGCAGTTCCTCGGCATTAGTTGGAGTCAGACGCCGCATCTCCAGACCTGGACGATGGACGATCACCTTGCGCAGATTGCCCACTTCGGAATGTACACCAAATTCAGACATATTATTTACTCCTTTTGATCATTATTTGCGAAATTTACAGGTAAGTTATCCAGACTTTGAATGATTAAAATCGAGGCGTTGATCTAACGGTACATAATCCCTTTTATAATCTTGCTCCTAAATCAGCTCATAAGGGACACTTCACCGCCCTTGGCGGTATAGAGTGTCACGAATAAGGCATTCATTTACACCAAAGACCTGACAGGTTTCAAAAACCTGTCAGGTCTAAAAAATCTCAGTTGTCTCCGAGGACCCAGGCCCAGGCTTCCTGCAGCTGGTCGGGTTCAAAGATCTTCTCCTTCGTCCTCCTGGTGAAGGGGTCCATTATCTTTACGGTCCATTCCAGCCAGCGCTTATGACTGACGAAGGCGGCTTTTTCCACCTGCCGGTACTGGTGGGTGCCAAATTTGAAATCATCTTTAGCTGCCTCAAACCCCTCGAATTTAAAATCTTCGATCAATACCAAAAGGTTGATTTTTCCATGAGCGGCGATCGCCTCATCCAGCTTAGGCAGCAAGGTGTCATAATCTTCGGCAGTCACTTCACCGCTGATCTTGAAACCGATGCATGTGTCTGTGCTCTCGGGTAGTAATTCAAACATCCCTCAATCTCCTAACGTGGCCACCATTACTGCCTTGATTGTGTGCATGCGGTTCTCTGCCTCATCGAAGACGAGCGAGGCCTGCGACTCAAAGACTTCCTCGGTCACCTCCATGCTCTCCAGGCCGAACTTCTGGTAGATATCCTCACCGATCTTCGTCTCGCGGTTGTGAAAAGCGGGCAAACAATGCAAGAATTTTACATCCGGGTTACCGGTCAATTCCATCGCTTCAGCGTTGACCTGGTAAGGTTTGAGCAGGTTGACTCGCTCTTCCCAGACTGAATCCGGTTCACCCATCGAAACCCACACGTCAGTGTACAGGTAATCGACGTCTTTGACTCCCTCGGCCACATCGTCGGTGATGGTCAGCCGAGCGCCGGTTTGGGCCGCAATCTCGCGGCAAGTATCAACCAGGCTTTCCTCTGGCCATTGTTGTTTGGGGCCGCACAGGCGTACATCCATTCCTAGCTTGCAGCCGCCCACCATGAGCGAGTTACCCATGTTGTTGCGGGCATCACCCATGAAGGTGTAAGCGATTTCAGGCAAGTGCTTGTAGCTGTGCTCGGTCATAGTGAGCACATCAGCCAGGATCTGGGTGGGGTGGAACATGTCCGTCAGCCCGTTCCACACCGGCACACCGGCATACTCAGCCAGCGTTTCGACCGTCTCCTGGGCAAAGCCGCGGTACTCGATGCCGTCATAAGTACGCCCCAGCACCCGAGCGGTGTCCTTCATGGTCTCCTTGTGGCCAATCTGCGAGCCGCTGGGACCCAAATAAGTGACGTGAGCACCTTGATCGTAGGCGGCCACCTCGAAGGAAGTACGGGTACGAGTGGAGGATTTTTCAAAGATCAGGGCGATATTCTTTCCGGTTAGGGTTGGCTGCTCGTAGCTGCCGTATTTAGCGGCTTTGAGGTCCGCAGAAAGCTTCAACAGAAACTTTATCTCTCCGGGGGTAAAGTCCAGCAGCTTGACAAAACTTCGATTACGTAAATTGAACGCCATTTCATTTCTCCTTTATTATTCAGTTTTGGAAGGTTATCACGGTGCCCGGCACTTTGCAATAAACGGATTGTTCATTGAAATCCCATTCGAAGAAATGCCTGGCACC
>Ga0209742_10000408_pt1 | contig 23123 bp, 21 predicted proteins | sample DeeMarSeWOR38_10_FD_187462 | JGI IMG/M metagenome (GOLD analysis project Ga0209742, IMG submission 187462) | Marine sediment microbial communities from White Oak River estuary, North Carolina - WOR-3-8_10 (SPAdes) (version 2) | ecosystem: Environmental > Aquatic > Marine > Intertidal zone >... | reverse complement strand
CCGACCTCGATGCGATCGACGCAGAAGTGCTGGCGCTCATCGACGAGTCGGTGGCGGCGGCCCGCGCCGCCGCCCCGCCGACCGAGGCCGACATGCTCACCGACGTCTACGTCAGCTACTGAAGCGCAGGGGCGGTAAGGACATGCGACAGCTCTCCATGCGCGATGCGATCAACGAGGCGCTGCACCTCGAGATGCAGCGCGATCCCCGCGTCATCGTCCTCGGTGAGGACGTCTCGGGCGGCGCCGGCGGCACGTCCGGCGAGCGCGACGCGGCCGGCGGCGTGTTCGGCGTCACCAGGGGCCTGCTGCCGAAGTTCGGCGAGGACCGGGTCATCGACACGCCGATTTCCGAGTCGGCCATCATCGGCGCCGCCAACGGCGCGGCGCTGGCCGGCCTGCGCCCCGTCGCGGAGCTGATGTTCGCCGACTTCCTCGGCGTGTGTTTCGACCAGGTGTTCAACCAGGCGGCGAAGTTCCGCTACATGTTCGGCGGCAAGAGCACCTGCCCCATCGTCATCCGCACCGCCACCGGTGCCGGCATGAACATGGGGGCACAGCACTCGCAGTCGATGTACGCACTCGTGACCAGCGTGCCGGGACTGAAGGTCGTCGTGCCGTCGAACGCCTACGACGCCAAGGGACTGCTGCTGACCGCGATACGCGACGACGACCCCGTCGTCTTCTTCGAGCACAAGGCGCTTTACCCACGCAAGTGCGGGGTGCCGGAGGGCGACTACACGATTCCCTTCGGCGAGGCCAACCTCGTCCGCGAAGGCGAGGACGTGACGGTCGTGGCGATCGGCCGCATGGTCAGCTTCGCGGAGAAGGCGATCGATGCGCTCGCCAAGGACGGCATCACCTGCGACCTGGTCGACCCGCGGACGCTCTCACCGCTCGACGACGAGACGATCTACGAGAGCCTGGAGAACACCGGCCGGCTGGTGATCGTGGACGAGTCCCCGCCGCGCTGCTCGCTCGCCTCCGACATCGCCGGCATGGTGGCCTCGAACGCCTTCCACGCGCTCAAGGCGCCGGTCGTCCAGGTCACACCGCCCCATACGCCCGTGCCGTTTGCGCGCGAGCTCGAGCGCGCCTACGTCCCCGGGCCGCAGAGGATCGAGGCGGCCATCCGGCAGGTCATGAAGGACTGACATGGCGCGCGTCCACGCGATCACGATGCCCAAGTGGGGCATCGAAATGCAGGAAGGCACGATCACCGCCTGGAACTTCGAGCCCGGCCAGGCCGTGCAGAAGGGCGACGGGCTGCTCGACGTCGAGACCGAGAAGATCGTCAACTCGGTCGAGTCGCCGGTATCGGGTACCTTGCGACGCATCGTCGCCAATGCCGGCGACACCTGTGCCGTCGGTGCGCTCATCGCCGTATTCGCCGACGCGGACGTCGCGGACGGCGAAGTCGACGCCTTCATCGCGGCTTTCAAGCCGGCCGACACGTCCTTCGAGCCCGAAGCCGGCCCCGCGGGCGAGGTCGAAAGCGGCGGCGACGCAGGAAGCGCCGTCGCGGTTGCCGGCGAGTCGAAGGTGAGCCCGATCGCCCGGCGTCTGGCCGAGAAGCTCGGCATCGATGCAGCGAAGCTCAAGGGCACGGGCCGCCACGGTCGCGTGTCCAGGGAAGACGTCGAGGCCTACGCGATCGCGCAGGGGCTGATGCCCGGCGCCCGTACCCAAGGACAAGGTGCTGCGAAGGCCGCCGCCAACGAGCCCTCGCGAGAGCGTATGACCTCCATGCGGCTCACCATCGCCCGGCGACTGACGGAGTCGAAGCAGACCATTCCCCACTACCGGCTGGCGGCGGACATCGAGCTCGGCGAGCTGCTCGAGCGCCGCGAGCAGCTCGCGGCGCAGGGCGGCAAGGTCTCGATCAACGACCTGCTGCTGCGTGCCTGCGCGCTCACGCTCACCGGACACCCGCGCGTCAACGCACAGTTCACCGGCGAGGAGGTCCTGTCGTTCCCTCACGCCGACGTCGCCGTGGCCGTCTCGACGGACTCGGGCCTCGTCACCCCCATCGTGCGCCTCGCCGACACCAAGGACGCCTTGCAGCTCGCGGCCGAGGTCGCCGACCTGGCCGGTCGTGCGCGCTCCGGCCAGCTCAAGCGGGAGGAGATCACCGGCGGCACGTTCACGCTCTCCAATCTCGGTATGTTCGGCGTCGACCGTTTCGACGCCATCATCAACCCGCCGCAGGTCGCGATCCTCGCCGTCGGCGCGGCGCGCGACCGGGTGATCGCACGGAACGGCAAGCCGGCCGTCGCGCGTGTCGTGACCGTCGAGCTGTCCTGTGACCACCGCGTCGTCGACGGCGCTGCAGGCGGCCGCTTCCTGGATGCTCTGCGCACGCGGATCGAGTCCGCCGACGGGCTCTGAGCAAGGTCATCAGGCCGACATCCATCCCGGAGAACACGCCCATGCAGGCCCTTTCGCGCGGATCGCTGGTCGTCGCACTCATTCTCGTCTCGGCATGTGCCAAGCGCCCCGTTGAGGATTCGGCGGAGCAGGTTGCCAAGGCGCACGCCGGGGAGGCGGTCTATGCCTCGGCCTGCGCGGAGTGCCACGAGGGCGGCGTGCCGAAGGCGCCGCACAAGATGTTCCTGCAGATGATGGCGGCCGACGCCATCCTGACATCCCTCGACGAAGGCATCATGCGGATGCAGGCCGCGAAGCTCAGCCCGGCCGAGCGGCGCGCCGTAGCCGAGTATCTCTCCGGCCACTCTCTCGACGAGGCGGTCGCCGGTGCCACGGCGCCCGCGTGCGAAGGCCCGGCCGCCGAGTTCGACCTGTCCCGCCCGCCCGCCAAGGCCGGCTGGGGTGTCAGCCGCGAGAACCAGCGCTTCATCACGGCCGAGGTCGCCAGCCTCGCTGCGGCGGACCTGCCCCGGCTCGAGCTCAAGTGGGCCTTTGCCTTCCCCAACGCACAGCGTGCCCGCTCACAGCCCACCGTCGCCATGGGTGCCGTGTTCGTGGGCAGTCAGAACGGGACCGTGTACGCGCTCGACAAGGAGACCGGCTGCGTCCGCTGGACCTTCCGCGCGAGCGCGGAAGTGCGTACCCCGGTGATCATCGAGGGCTGGGATTCCGGCAATCCGCCGGCTTCGCCGCCGCTTGCCTACTTCGGCGACCTGATCGCGCGCGTCTATGCGGTCAACGCCCTGACCGGCGAGCTCGTCTGGTCCGTCAAGGCGGACGACCACCCGAATGCCACCGTCACCGGCGCCCCCGTACTGCATCGCGAGCGCCTCTACGTCCCCGTATCCTCGCTCGAGGTGACCTCGGCCGCCGACCCCAACTATCCCTGCTGCAGCTTCCGCGGCTCCGTGCTCGCGCTCGATGCGGCCACGGGTGCCACGGTCTGGAAGACCTACACCATCGACGAGGCGCCGATCGAGGTGGGCAAGACCACGGCCGGCACGCCGATCCTGGCGCCCTCGGGCGCACCGGTCTGGAACAGCCCCTCGATCGACACGGCACGCGGCGTCCTCTACGTCGGAACCGGCGAGAACTACTCCTCGCCGGCCAACGACCGCAGCGACGCGCTGCTGGCCGTCGACCTCGAGAGCGGCAAGCTGCTGTGGCATCGGCAGAAGACCGCGGGCGATGCCTGGAACGTCGCCTGCATGATCCTTGACAATCCCAACTGCCCCGAGGAGGACGGTCCCGACGTGGACTTCGGCGCTGGCACCATCGTCGCGCGGGACCGCAACGGACGGGACTTGCTGCTGGCGGGACAGAAGTCGGGTGACGTCTACGCGCTCGAGATCGCCGCGAAGGGTGAGCCCGTCTGGCGCAACAAGGTCGGCCGCGGCGGCATCCAGGGCGGCGTGCACTTCGGCATGGCCGTGGACGGGCAGCGACTGTTCGTGCCCATCTCCGACATGCGCGACGAGCACGTCGAGGGCAAGGTGTACGTGGACGAGGCGCGTCCCGGCCTGTATGCGCTCGACGTCACGACGGGTGAACTGCTCTGGTCCCAGCCCGCCGACGACGTGTGCCACGGCCGTGACTTCTGCGAGCCGGGCATCTCCGCGGCCATCACGGCCATCCCCGGCGCGGTGCTCGCCGGCCACATGGACGGCCGCCTGCGCGCGTATGACTCCGCGACGGGCAAGGTCCTGTGGGAATACGACAGCACGCGCGAGGTGCAGGCGGTCGACGGCAGCACGGCCCGCGGCGGCTCGTTCGGCGGCGGCGCCGGGCCGATCGTGCAGGACGGCATGCTGTTCGCTGCCTCGGGTTACGGAATTTACTTCCACATGCCGGGCAACGTACTGATGGCGTTCGGGCTCCCCGAAGACTAGTTCACCAGGGCCGTTCAGGCAGCGGAGCCCGCTCGGCTCGCGGGCGGACGTGTCAGCCGATCGAGTGTGGCGCGAGACCGGCCAGCAGGCGTCGCCCGAGGCGCAACCGCTCCTCGCGGTCGGCGTCGGCCTCGCTGCCGTCGAGCTCGTGCTTGAGCTCGAGCCAGGCCAGCCATACGGACTCGAAAAGCCATCTTGCATCGGCGAGCGCAGCGCTTCTGCCGATTTCGCCGGCGCCATCGTACCCGGCGAGCAGGGCGGACGCCGCGCCCGTGTCCAGGTCGTGGTACGCCGCGTAACCTGCGAGGTCCATGATCGGTGCGCCGCGGCCCGCGTACTCCCAGTCGACCGCCACGATGCCTGCGGGGCCTTCGATCAGGTTCAGGTGGTGCAGGTCGTTGTGGCAGAGCGCCGCCGCCGCGAACTCGGTCGCTCGGGCCGTGATCCGCCGCGCACGCTCGACGAGCCCGGCGGACATGCGACCGGGAGGGAGACGGCCGAAGTAGTGTGCAAGGCTCTCCGCGAAGTCGATCACGGGCAGCGCCTCCGGCACGGGGACGGCGTGCAACCGGGCGAGCCACGCGCCGATACGTGTGGCCGCCTGGACCGAGCGGGCGTAGCCGCGCGACCAAGGCTGCCCCGCGACGTACTCGCTCACCAGGACGCCGGCGCCGGAATACGTCGCGACTACGCGCGGGGCGAGTGCCCGGCGCGCCGCCGCTTCCTGGGCCATCCACTCTGCCTCCCGCAGGACCGAGTAGTCCGCGTCGTGCGAGCCGGCGAGGCGCACGACGACCGGGCCACGCTCGTGCTCCAGCCGATAGTTACGGTTCCGCGTGCCCCCTTCGAGCCTGTGTGCCTTTGCATTGGGCATGCCGAGACGCACGGCGATGTCCGCGAGTCGCACGGCATCGCTGTCGCCTCGGGAGTGCCTGCTCACGCGAGTCGGCTCCCGGACCGCCAGGCCCACCAGCCGGCGACGGCAAGCAGGGCGAAGGCAAGGTACAGGACCGCCGTGAACGCGAGCCCCTGCGACGCGTACAGCCAGGCGAGGCCTGCATCCACCGCGATCCACCAGATCCAGTTGGCGGCGACCTTGCGCACCATCATCCACGTGGCCGCGACGCTCGCCCACGTGCCCGCGGCATCGGCCCAGGGGGCTGCGGCATTCGTCCACGCCTGCAGCATCGGCGCGGTGAGCGCCGTACCCCCCGCCACGAGGCCGATGACGGCGGCATGCAGCAGGAGGCTCCAACGGCGTACGACGATGCCGGATCCGGCCGTCGCGTCCCTGCCCCACTCCCACCACCCGTAGGCGGCGAGCACGACGTACAGCACCTGCAGAGCCGACTGCAGGTAGAGACGCGCGTCGAGGAAGACGAGGATGTAGAGCGCCGTACTCAGTCCGCCGGCCAGCCAGCACAGCCGACGCTGCCGGATGGCCAGCGCGATGTATGCGAAGCCGAGCAGCACCGCGGCCAGCTCGAGCGGTCCCGTGGCCGCGAGTTGCCGGAAGAGGACGTCGATCGTGTCCAAGCGGGCCTCAGTCGCCGCCGCCCAGCACCTTCATCACGAACACGGCCCGGCGATCGCCATCGAAGGTGGTGGCGATCTCGGTCTGCAGGGCAGCCATGACCGTGGCGTAGTCCCCGCTGACCTGGGTACTCATCGAGTTGGTCTGCACGCGCAGCCCGGCGCGGGATCGGAGCCGATCGATGAAGTCCTGGATGGCAGGAATGAACTCGTCGGTCAGCGGGTAAAGGCTGATCTCTACGGCGACGTGCATGGCTCGATGTTCCTCCTGTCGTCGCGCGGCGCGCGGCTCTCAAAACCGGAAACGTGCGGTGACCCCTGCCTGGCGCGGATCTCCCAGGCGCACGTAGACCTTCGGCGGAAAGTCCGGCGGCTCGTTGCCAAAGTAGAAACCCCGCAACGGGTAGCGCTCGCCGAAGGCGTTGCGCAGCCAGACGTGCACGCTCCAGGCCTCGGCCTCGTAGCCGGCCCGCAGGTTGAGGAGCGAGTAGGCCCCGGCGCGCTCGTCGTGGCTCGCGTCGAAATAGAATGCGTCCTGGCCCGACAGGTCCGCCCGCGCCATCCAGCCGCGCGGGTGTCGCCAGGTAGCGGACAGGGAGTACTTCCAGGCGGGTGCGTGGGCCCACTCGCGCCCGTCGAGCACCCGGTCGGGCAGCGTGTAGCCGAGGTACTCGGAATCCATCAGCGAAAGCGAGCCGGACAGCCGCCAGCGGTCCGTGGCCTGCCAGTCCACGGAGCCTTCCAGGCCGTAGGCCCGGCCGCGCGCAGCGTTGTCCGTGTAGTACACGAAGGTCAGCGGGTCCTGGGGGTCGGCCTGGAAGGACGTCGCGACCTGCTGGTCCTCGCGGCGCAGGAAGAACACGCTCACGTCCGCGGCCAGGCCGCGACCGTCCCAGCGACCCTTGATGCCCGCCTCCGCGCTCCAGGCGTACTCCGGACCGAACTCGAGTCGCTCCTCGGGAATCGCGACGCCGATGTTGAAGCCACCGGCCTTGAAACCGCGCGCGAGCGAGGCCCAGGCATGGAGCGACTCGCCGAGCTCGCGGGTCAACGAGACCTGGCCACCCCACATGGTGTCGCGCGGCGAGAAGGCGAACCCGTCGGAGTCGCGGTAGGTCGCATCGCGCTGCTCCAGCCGCAGCCCCGCGGACAGCATCGTGCCCCGCCCGATCCGGCGGTCGACCTGGCCGTAGCCGGCGACGCTGGTCGCCCGGTACCGGCTGTCCAGCGCGCGTTCGAAGACGTCCCCAAGGTAGCGACCTTCGTCCCGCTGGGCGTTGTCTTCCTCGAGCCGCAGCAGGTAGGCGCCGGCAACCCAGTCCCAGTCATCGCCGGCGCTTCCGGTCACCCGGAGGTCCTGGCTCAGTGTGCTGCGCTCGCGCTCGGTCAGGGAGAAGAAGTCGTAGGGCCCGGCATCGTCCCAGAAAGCGTCGTTACCCCAGTCCCCGTCGAAGCTCGCCACGATGGACGAGTCCGCCCAGCCTGTGATGCTGCGCAGCACGAGGCCGTCCGCGACATCCCAGGAGAGGTCGGCGGAGGCGCCCGTGGAACGCTGCGCGTCGCGGCCGGGCCGATCCGATTGCGTCACCAGCGAGTTGTCGATGGCGAAGGCATCGTAGCCGTTGTCGAGATCGGCGTGCATGAGCGTCAGGTCGGCGGTCCAGCCGTCCGCGGGGAGCAGCCGGATGCGCAGACGGGCCGTCAACTCGTCGCGCTCGTTGGTGTCGTCGCGCTCGAGAAATGCGTTGCGCCGGAAACCGTTGCTAGCCGTCCGCTCGAGCGCGACGCGCCAGGCGGAGCCGTCGCCGCTTCGGCCCAGCGCCCCGCCTGCCACCAGCCCGGCGCCCACGAGGCCATCCTCGCCGCCCGTCGCCTCGATCTCGAGTTCCCGCTCCGGTCGCGGCTCACGGGTCTTCACCTTGATGAGCCCGGCGAGCGCGTTCGCGCCGTACCGCGTTCCCTGCGGCCCGCGCAGCACCTCGACCTGCTCGACGTCGAACAGGGTCGCGACCATGCCGATGCCGCTGAAGTCGATCTCGTCGACGAGGAAGCCGACCGAGGGGTTCGGCGCACCCTGGTACTGCTCGAGCTCGCCGATGCCGCGCAGCTGGAAGTACCGCGGGCGCGAACTCGCACCGGCCCAGGACAGCGACGGTACCTGCGGCAGGAGTTCTTCCAGGTGGTGGGTCGCCGCATCGCGGACGGTCTCGGATCCGAGCACCGAGACGCTCGCGGGGAGTTCCTCGACGGGTGTCTCGAGCCAGGTCGCCGTGACGAAGACTTCCTCCAGCCGCGTCGTCTCCGCCGCGAACGCGGGCCATGCCACGACGCAGCCGGCGAGGAGCGCGGCCGGCACGCAGGGGACCCGGGACGCCGCGGAGCCGGGAGAGACTTTCGGGGAGGATGCTTCGTGTTTCATGCCCGCTCCCTACGCCGGTACTAGCCGGATCAGGTTCAACGGGTTCGCCGGTGAGCTCCGCGGCTTGCGCGAGCGGCCGGCGTCTCAGGTCCAGTCAGACCACCCCAAGGCTGCTCGGAATGCTAGCACAAGAGCGGTCGGCCCCACCCGGGAGGACGGTCCCTCACCCAAGAGGTCACGCCGACACACGCTGCGGGGACTGTTCATCCACCGACTTGCAGCGCGGCGCTGGTCACGCTCGGTGGGAGCCTCGTCAGGTGGCCTCCAGCGCCTGGCGGAAGTCGGCCACGAGGTCGTCCGGGTGCTCGATGCCGATGGACACGCGGATCATGTTGTCCGTGATGCCGAGCTCGGCGCGACGCTCGGGCTCGATGTCGCTGTGGGTCATCGCGGCCGGGTGCGAGGCCAGGCTCTCCGTCCCGCCGAGGCTCACGGCGAGCTTCACGAGCTGCAGCGCGTCCAGGACCCGGAACGCGTCGGCCTCGCCGCCCTTCACGCAGAAGGAGAAGGTCGCTCCGGGAGCCAGGCACTGGCGGGCGTACAGGCGACCGTCGGAGCTGTCCGGGTCGAGGAAGCCCAGGTAGGCCACGCTCTCGACCGAGGGATGGTGGCGCAGGAAATCGGCAACCCGGCGGGCGTTGTCCACGGAGCGCGTGAAACGCAGCTCGAGCGTTTCGAGGCTGCGCATGATCAGCCAGGCCGTGTGCGGGTCGGTCATGGTCCCCAGGATCGTGCGCATCAGGTGCACCGGCTCGAGCGCCGCATTCGAGCCCACGCAGGCGCCGGCCACGACGTCGCTGTGGCCGCCGATGTACTTGGTCAGCGAATAGATGACGACGTCGCAGCCGTGCTGCAGCGGCTTCTGCCACAACGGACCCAGGAAGGTGTTGTCGACGATGACCGGCGGCCGGTGCCCCTGAAGGGCGCCGAGCTCGTCGGCGAGGGCCGCGCAATCTGCGAGGTCCACGAGCGCGTTCGTGGGGTTCGCCGGCGTCTCTACGTATATGGCCGCCACCCTACCCTGCGCGCGCGCGGTCTCGACGGCCTGCCGGCGCGGCCCACGCCCGGTGCCTGCCTGGAAGCCGACGGTGCGGATGCCGAAGTCGGGCAATACCTTCTCGAGCAGGTAGTCCGAGCCGCCGTAGACCGGCGAACTGTGCACCACCACGTCGCCCGGCCGGCAGTGCGCGAACAGGCAGGTCGATATTGCGGCCATGCCGCTCGAGAAGGCGAGCGCACGCTCGGCGCCGTCCCAGATCGCGAGTCGCCCCTCGAGGATCTCGAGGTTCGGATTGTTGAGCCGCGAGTAGATGAGCCCGGGTGCCTCGAGCGGGGCCGGCTCGCGCAGGCCGTAGGCGAGCTCGAAGAAGCGCTTGCCCTCCGAGGCGGACCGGAAGACGAAGGTGGAGGTCTGGAAGATCGGGCACTTCACCGCGCCCTCGGAGAGACCGGGAAAGTACCCGTAGCCCATCATGAGGGTCTCGGGATGGAGGCGATGCCCGCCGATCTCGGTGATGTCGCGGTTGATCCAGGTCATGGCCTTCCATCCGGTGCGGAGATGGCGAACATTATCAACCGGGGTCGCCGATGGTGCGACCCGGAAGAGGATGCCCACGGCTCATATCTCCACCTGTCCCCCGATCTCGACGACGCGCTCCGGCGGAAGGCCGAAATGCTGCGCGGCAAAATAGGCGTTGCGATCCAGGTACGTGTAGAGACGCTTCCGCCACCGTGCCATGCCCGCAGTCCGCACGATGACCGGGTGATCGCGCCCGAGGATGTAGGTCGTTTCCGACGGCCGGAACTCGACGCCCGCGCGCCCGGCCTCCTTGAGCAGATCGGGGACCCGCGGCGACTCCATGAAACCCGTCACCGCCGCAATACGGTACAGGCCGTCGCCGAGAGGATGGACCGACACGCGCTGACGCGGGTCGGTGAACGGCTCGTCGGCGGTCCGGACCGTCATCAGTATGATCCGCCTGGGCAGCGTGGACTGCGTTTCGAGCTGCATTTTCACGGCCGGCGGCACGGCCGACTCGTCGGCATGAAGGTAGACGCCGGTGCCGGGGGAACGGTGCAGCTTGCCTGTCTCGAGATCGGCGACGAGTTGCCTGACGGGCATCTGCCGGCGGGCGACGCGGCCGGCCACGAGCAGTCGCCCCTCCTGCCAGGTCAACATCACGAGCAGGATGCCGCCCGCCGCGGCGAGCGGGAGCCAGCCGCCGTACGGGATCTTCAGTCCGTTGGCCAACAGGAACACGAGGTCGACGACGAGCGCCGCGCAGATCGCCCCGAGCAGGCCCCATTGACGGCCTTCACGTCGCAGGAACAGCCAGGCTGCGACCAGTGCGCCATCGATGGTCATTGCGAGCGCGATTGCGATGCCATAGGCAGAGGCGAGCGACTCCGAGGATCCGAACCCGACGACGAGCCCGACGGTCGCCAGCAGCATCAGGCGATTCGCCGCCGGCACGTAGACCTGGCCGGCGGCCTCCTCCGACGAGTGCAGGATCAGTACGCGCGGCAGGAGACCGAGCTGCACGGCCTGCTGCACCACGGAGAAGACGCCCGATATGACCGCCTGCGAAGCGACGATCGTCGCCGCCGTGGCCAGCAGCACGAGCGGGACTACGGCCGCGGTCGGCACGAGATAGAAGAACGGGCTCGTCTCGGTGCCGGGCACCGCGAGCACCAGCGCCCCCTGGCCGAAGTAATTCAGCACCAGCGCAGGCATCACCAGGCCGAACCATGCCATTCGCATGGGCTTCGGCCCGAAGTGTCCCATGTCGGCATACAGGGCCTCGCCACCGGTGACGGCCAGGAAGACGGCAGCGAGCACGATCAGCGCGTCCCCGCGGTGTCTCGCCAGGAAGGACAGGGCGTGCGTCGGGTCGAGGGCCGCCAGCACGGCCGGGTTACGCACGATCCAGGCGAGGCCGATGACGCCGAGCGTGACGAACCACACGAGCATCAGCGGGCCGAACAGCTGCCCCACACGCCCCGTTCCCCGCTTCTGGATCGAGAAAAGCAGCAGCAGGACGATGAGCACCAGCGGCACGACGACGGCGCCGAAGTCATCGTCGATCAGCTCCAGCCCCTCCACCGCCGACATCACGGAAATGGCCGGCGTGATGGCCCCGTCGCTGAAGAACAGCGCCGCACCGAGCAGTCCGAGCACGGTCACTGCCGTCCGGGCGGCGCCGAACCGGCCCGGCGAGACCAGCGCCATGAGGGCCAGCGCACCGCCCTCACCATGGTTGTCGGCGCGCAGGACGATCGTCATGTACTTCACCGAGATGACGATCGTGATGGCCCAGAAGATCAGCGACAGCAGACCGAGGACGTTCTCCGGCGTCGGAATCGTGCCATGCAGATCATCGAAGCAGGTCCGGAAGGCATATAGCGGGCTCGTGCCGATGTCACCGAAGACGACGCCGAGCGCTCCGAGTGCGAGCCTCGAAACGGGCGTTTTCGCGGACGATGATCGGCGCAAGGCGGGAACCGCGGGAAAGACGGGAACCGGCTCTTATTCTACTCTGGCCGGCCGCCGCCAGCCGCTCGGCGCGGTGCAACCACCCGGTGCGCCGCTGGTCAGATCACGTAGTCGTAGAACTGCAGGTCCATCTCGCCGTCGACGCACTCCATGATGGGCGGGATCAGTCGGTCGTGCGCCTCGGTAGCCATGTGCTCGTCGAAGGCCGCCTGGTCGCGGAAGCGGGCGTAATAGACGTACAGCAAGGGGCTGTCCTTCGTCTTCAAAACGTCGTAGGCGAGGCAGCCGGGCTCGGTACGCGTCGCCTCGGAGAGCTCCGCCTGCAGCCTCAGGAAATCGCCCTCGCGATCGGGCTTGATGTTGAGCCTGGCGATGAAGCAGAACATGGATCGAGTCTCCTGCAGTACGTCTCAGCCGAGCTTGAGCTCGGCGATCAACTGGTCCCGCAACCGGAATTTCTGGATCTTGCTCGTCGACATCGGCCACTCGTTCACGAATCGCACGTGCCGCGGGACCTTGAACCCGGCCAGGTCGCGGCGGCAGAGCTCAATGAGCTCCTTCTCGCCGACCTCCACGCCGGGTTTCCTCTCCACGAAGGCGGCGGGCACTTCGACGTAGCGCGGGTCCGGGATGCCGACCACCTGCGCGAGCTTCACGCCGGGATGCTTCTGCAGACAGGCCTCGATCTCGGCAGCTGCGACGTTCTCGCCGCCGACCTTGAGCATGTCCTTGAAGCGGCCGTGGAACATCAGCGTGCCGTGCTCGTCCAGCGAGCCGATGTCGCCGGTGTGATACCAGCCGTCGGCGTCGATGGCCTCCGCGGTCTTCTTCGGGTCCTTGTAGTAGCCCTCTAGAGTGCTGTAGCCCTTGACGAGCACCTCGCCCCGCTGCCCGGGCCCGGCGTCCTCGCCCGTGTCGGGATCCACGATGCGCACTCCGAGCCCCGGCAACGGCTTGCCTAGGCGATTGATGCGCTGTTCGAGCGGATCGTCGAGGCGGCTGGTCGTCACGGTACCGGCGGTCTCGGTCATCCCGAAGGTGCCGACCTGGATCGCGTTCGGCATGGCTTTCTGCATCGCGTCCGCGATGCCCTTCGGCTGCACCGCGAAATTCGAGTTCATGAGCCGGATCCGGGACAGGTCCACCTTGTCGAAGTCCTTGTGGTAGATCAGGTCCGACATGATGGTCACGAAGCAGGGGTAGGTTGCCGTAGCGTTCTCGCGGTCGAGCATGTGCAGCGCCACGCCGGCGTCGAAGTAGCCCATCGTGACGTACGCGCCGCCCACGTCGAAGATTGCGATCATCGGCAGGATCGCCGCGATGTGGAACATCGGCAGCGGCGACCAGAACCGGTCCTCGTGCCTGAGCTGGTAGCGGTGGCGGCCCAGTGCAATCGAGTTGCGGACGATCGCCTCATGCGAAAGCAGACAGCCTTTCGGGTTGGCGGTGGTGCCGGACGTGTAGAGCATGAGCCCCACGTCGCGGACGCGCACCCCGAGGCGTACCTGGTGGATCTCGTCCTCCGGGATCGAGCCGGCCAGGTCCTCGAAGCGTCGCTGCGGCACGAAACCTGCGGGCGTGTCGCGGCCCATCAGGACCACGTTGCGCAGCCTCGGCGCCTCGGGCAGGGACAGGGCGAGGGGGTCCTTGGCGGCAGCCAGGCTCGGCAGCGCCTGGTTGAGCCGCTCCACGAAGTTCACGTGCTCGGCTACGCGATCCGTCGTCACCAGCGTCACGAGGTCGCCGTTCTCGACGACGTAGGCGAGCTCGCTCGGCTTGTAGCGGGCGTTCACCGGGACGATCACGGCGCCGGCGAGCGCGATGCCGAACATGACCTCGACGAAGTCGAAGGACGTCGGCATGAGCAGGCCGACGTGCTCGCCCGGCTGCACGCCCGCGGCACGCAGTGCGCGCGCCCACTTGAGCGAGCGCTCGACGAGCTGTCCGTAACTGAGCCGCGCCTCCGGGAAGACGATGGCGTCCGAGTCGGGATAGCGGTCGGCGGCGGTCAGCAGCAGGTCACCGATGGTGGTGACGCTGATGCGCATCTCACGCAGCGATTCGCTCCTCACGACGGCCTTTCTCTCTCAGGGGGCTTCGAATGGATCGAGGTACTCGCGTACGTACTCGCCATCGAGGCAGTCGATGATCCCCGGGCCGAGCTCCGCGAGGGCGGCCGAGTTCATGTGCGCTTCTTCGGCCTCCTGGCTGGCGAAGGACTCGATTACGGCATAGCGGCGGGGCTCGCGAAGCCTGAAGAACTCGTAGTAGAGCGTGTCCGGCTCGCTCGCGTGGACCTTCTCGGTGAGCTGCTTGCACAGGCGGACGAAGTCCGCCTCGCGTCCTTCCTTGACCGTCATCCGTGAAACGAAGGTGACTCTGGACATGTCTCTCCCCGCTCGGTTGAGTCGGCGTGCGGCGCCGCGGACGATGCGTCGAATCCTAGCCCCGGAACGCTGAAAAAGAAACAGTCAAGCCTGTTTCTTTTTGGACGGCTCGCGTACAGTCCCGGCCTGCCTCGCAGCATATCGGGACGGACTCATGAGCGAAACCTGGCACCGGGTCGCCGCAGCGGCCGACATCCCGGAGGGCAGGATGCAGGGCTTCGAGATCGACGGCCGCGACGTCGTCGTCTGCAACAGCCGCGAGGGCTGGTTCGCGCTCGACAACGTCTGCACCCACGCCTACGCGAGGATGCACGAGGGGCGGCTGCGCGGCTGCCGCCTCATATGTCCGTTGCACGGCGCCTCGTTCGATGTCCGCGACGGCAGCGTCCTCGGCGCCCCGGCCACGACCCCCCTCGCGACCTATCCCGTCCGCGTCGTCGACGGCCAGGTCGAAGTCTCCCTGCCCTCGCCGGCCGACTGACCGGCCGGCTGTTCCCGATCGGCCCGCCCGGCCGTTACTTCGAGATACGTATCGGTCGCTCGCCGTTCCACTCGCGCGCGGCGCGCTTCATGTAGTCGAACGCGGAGAGCATCGCGTCGTTCTTCTCGATCAGCTCGATCATCGTCCCGCCGTGGCTGACGGTGTCGACGTAGGCGGCGCGCATGCCGGCGGCCGTGACCACGCGTTGCACGACCCGCTCCTGCCACCCGCGCGCCGCGATGACCGCCTCGAGATCGTCCACCAGCGCACCGACGTGCTGCAGGCCTTCTGGCGAGTTCGAGAGGAAGTCGCGGTAGATGGAAGGCGCGTCGTCGTACTGTTCGACGAGCTCGATCTGGTGCTCGCCCGAATACGCGATCGCCACGGTCATGTCGATGGCCGACGGCCGGCCGCGGTAGCTGCACTCGCTGAAGACGATGTGCTCCATGACGAAGAACGGCCCGACGCCGAGCACCTCGCTCCAGTGCTCCGCGGCCCTGCGCCAGTCGCGCACGACGTAGCCGTTCTGCATGATCGGTCCGAAGTACCTGCTCATCGCTTCAGTCGATCCTTCCTGCGCCCCACATCCGGGCACCCAAGTTGTCCGGCGACTGCACCTGGCGCGCCGGCTTGCTCGGGGGTGTCCCCCGCTCGCTCCGGGTCGATCTTAGTCGCTCGCCGGGAGACACCCGCCTCGCGTCCGGCACGCCTGCAAGGCGGCGGAACGGATCGGGCGTGCTGGCGGCGAGTGGTGTTCCCCGCAGCGCGAGTTTCGAGAAAAGTGGACAGCTCGCGGGAAGTCTCATCCGCACTGGCAGGGCCGCGCCACGAGATGTCGACTTTTCGAGTGTCTGAGCGCCAGGGGAACACCCGAGCGAAGCCAGTACGCCGGGCAGCCCGTGCAGTACGACATACCGGGGGCGCCATGGAACCGCCGAAATCATCGTGTGCGCAGCCGACGCCGGTCATCGCCGCTGGTCGAAGCGCCTGCCGACCATGGCCGCGGCGATGTTGACCTTCTGGATGTCGATGGCACCGCCCGCGATGCCCCAGCCCCAGGCGTCGCGCAGCCGGCGTTCCATCGGGTACTCCTGCGAGTAGCCGTAGCCGCCCATGAGCTGCACGGCGTGGCCGCAGACCTCGCGTGCGATCTCGTTCGCGAAGCACTTGGCGACCGAGGAATCCAGGATCGAAGGCAGCCCCTTCTCGGCATTCGCCGCCGCGCGCCAGATCAGCAGGCGCGCCGCGTCCACCCGCATGCGCATCTCGGCCAGCCTGATCTGCACCGCCTGGAACTCGACGATCGGCTTGCCGAACTGCTTGCGCTCCTGCACGTAGGAAAGCACGTCGTCGAGCGCGCCGGCGGCCTGGGCGAGCGCCATGGTGGCATTGCCGCAGCGCTCGAGGTCGAAGGCCTCCATCAGCTTCTTGAAGCCGCCGGCCGGCACGACGACGTTGTCGACGGGCACCTCGCAGTTGTCGAAGTAGATGTCGGAAGAAGGCACGCCGCGAAAGCCCATGAGCCGCTCCCGCGCGCCGAAGGTCATGCCGGCGGAGTCCTTTTCGACGTAGACGGCACCGATCCCGCGCGGACCCGGATCGTCGGAGAGACGGCAATACACGACGTAGCCGTCCGCGTGCCCGCCGCCCGAGCACCAGCGCTTGGTGCCGTTCAGCACCACCGTGTCGCCGCGCAGCTCGCCGCGCGTCGTCAGGTCGGTTAGCGCGGATCCGGCGTTCGGCTCGGACATGGACACCGCGACCATCTTCTCGCCCCGGCACACCGCCGGGATCACGCGCTGCTTGAGCGAATCGCTGCCGAAGTGCTCGATCGCCCGGACCGGTCCCACGCAGGACTCGAACACCGGGAAGGCGACGGCGCCCGAGACCTTGGCGAGCTCCTCGATGACGATCAGCGCCTCGACGTTACCTAGGCCGAGCCCGCCGTAGCGCTCGGCCACGTTGATGCCGAGAAAGCCCATCTCGGCGAACTCGCGCACCACCTCGTGGGGAGGCGCCTCGTCCTCTTCCTCGCAGCGTCGCGCCACCTCCGGCAGCTTCTCGGCAGCGTACTTGCGCGCGGTTTCCTGCAGCGCGTGCTGCTCCTCGGTCAGGCTGAAGTCCATTGCAAGCTCCCTTGGCCCGTGTGACCCGGCGCGGTTGCACGCGCCGCGGCCTGTGTCATGATCCCTCGCGCGGTCGCCGGCCCCTGGACATCGCCATGAACGACGAGACTCCCATCCTCGCAGGCATCCGCGTGCTCGACTTCGGTCGCTACGTCGCGGGCCCCTACTGTGCGACCCTGCTCGGGTACCTCGGTGCCGAGGTCGTCCGCGTCGAGAAGCGCGAGGGCGGCGAGGACCGCTACATCGCGCCGGTCTGCGACGGCGGCGAGGGCGGCGTGTTCTTCCAGACGGGCTGCAACAAGAAGTCGATGACGCTGAACCCGTCCTCCGACGAGGGCCGCGACATCACGCGCCGCCTGGTCGCCACCGCCGACGTCGTGGTCGCCAACCTTCCGCCCGCGGCGCTTGGCGCACTCGGGCTCGACTACGGTTCCCTGGCGGCGATCCGGCCGGACGTCATCCTGGTAACGCAGACCGCCTTCGGCGACGGCGGCCCCTATGCGCAGCGGGGGGGCTTCGACGGCGTCGGCCAGGCGATGTCCGGGGCCATGTACATCACCGGCACGCCGGGACACCCCGTGAAAGCGGCCGCCCCGTACGTCGACTATTCCACGGCCGTGCTCTCGGCCTTCGGGGCGCTCGCCGCGCTGATGGAGCGCGCCCGCTCGGGGCGCGGCCAGCACGTGCAGGGCGCGCTGCAGGCGACGGCGCTCGCCGTGTTCGGTTCGCACCTCATCGAGCAGGGTGTGGCCCGGCTCGACCGGGTGGGCACCGGCAACCGCGTGCAGACGTCCGCACCTTCCGACGTCTTCGCCACGCGGGACGGCTTCGTGCTCACGCACGTCGTGGGCAACGGGCTTTTCCGGCGCTGGGCGAGGCTCATGGGCGACGAGCAGCGCTGGCTCGGCGACCCCCGATACGCGACCGATGCCTCGCGAGGCGACCACAGCGAGGAGATCCTCGCGCACATGCGCCAGTGGTGCGCGGCGCGTGCGACTTCGCAGGCCATCGCCGAGCTCGAGGCCGCCGGTCTTCCGGCGGGCCCCGTCTACACGCCGCAGCAGGCCCTCGACGATCCCCAGGTGAGAGCCATGTCCTACCTGCGCGAAATCGCGGACTACCCCGGCCTGCCGCGACCGGCGCCGGTGCCAGACCTGCCTGTCCGGTTCTCCCGCTCCCCCGCCGGCATCGCGACCCGCCCGCCCACGCTCGGCGAGCACACCGACGAGATCCTCGCGGAACTCGGCTATTCGCCCGACGACATTGCGCGCTTCAGGGAACACGGCGTGATCTGACCCAGTTGCGGCGCCGTCAGAGCGGCCGGACGCGGTAGCCGAGACGCGGAAAGTGCACGACGACCTCGCCGAGAGCCTCCTGTGTCCGGCGAACGGCGATGCGGTTCGGCGCGGCGACGACGACCTCTCCCTGCACGGTGCCACGGCGGGTGTCATCCGGCGTCACCTCGACCCGCTGGCCGATGCGCAACCCCTGGGCATCCGCAGGATCGGCCTCGGCGGCGGCAACGGGCGAGGCCGCGCGGGCTATCGCGAAGGCTTCCTGTGCCGTGGTCGCCGTCCGCGTTCCTTCGCCGATGGCGGCCATGGCCTGCTCCCACTCCTGCAGCCGGCCGAACCCGTCGACGAGCTGGGCGGCGAGTTCCGGGAAGCCGCCGCGCGCGAGCCACAGGAAGGGGTGGGCCTGTACGTCGGCGAGCCCGGGGCGCGCGCCTGCGAGGAAGCGCCGCCCGTCGGCGAGCTGGGCTTCCAGCACGGCGGCGTGCGCGCGGAACTGGGACCTGGCGTGCTCGAAATCCTCGCCGACCGTCTCGAAGTCGATGTCCGGGAACAAGTATTGCCTGTCCTGGCGGAACTCGTCCGGCCAGTCCGGCAGCATCAGCGCGAGCGCGATCTTGAGCCCCGAGCGGAAGAACGCGTCGCTCCACTTGACCAGGGCGAGCTCGATCCCTTTGCCTGCCGGGAACAGGGTCGGCTGCGGATGCCGGCGCTCCAGCTCGACGGCGATCAGTTGCGAGTCCACATAGACGTCCGCGCCGACCTGCAGCACCGGCGTGCCGCGATAGCCGCCGGTGAGGGACGCTAGATCGTCCTTGGGCGGCATCATGGGCGTCTCGACCCAACGCCACGCGAGACCCTTGATGCCGAGCATCCTGAGCGCCTTCTGCGTGAACGGCGAGGCGTCGTAGCTCCACAGGATGCTGTCGCTCATCGGTTCGCCCCCCTCTCGCGCCGCTCGGCCTCCACCGAACCGGCCGTCTGGCCATAGAGATACCGGTAGGCCTCGCGGTCCGCGTGGCGCTCGTGGCCGAGCGCGAGCGCACGGGTGACCGCGGGCCGCGCGCCGACCGCCTCGAACCAGCGCCGGAGGGCGGGGAAGTCCTCGAGTCGCTGCCCCTGACGCTCGTGCGGCTGTACCCACGGCCATGCGGCCATGTCAGCAATGGAGTAGTCCCCCGCGAGGTACTCGTGGCTCTCCAGGGCGCGGTTCATGACACCGTAGAGGCGGTTGCACTCGTCGGTGTACCGACGGATGCCGTAGGGAACCTGCTCCGTCGCGAACGCGCGGAAGTGATGGGCCTGGCCGGCCATCGGCCCCAGGCCGCCGACCTGCCAGAACAGCCACTTGAGAACCGCATAACGGCCATGGATCTCTGCGGGAAGGAACCGGCCGGTCTTCTCGGCGAGATAGAGCAGTATTGCGCCCGACTCGAAGAGCTCGAGGGGACCGCCGGCGACGGCGTGATCGACGAGCGCCGGGATCTTGTTGCTCGGCGAGAGCTCGAGGAAGGCGGGGTCGAACTGATCCCCGCGCGTGATGTCGACCGGCACGACGCGGTACTCGAGGCCGCACTCCTCGAGCATGATCCCCGCCTTGATGCCGTTCGGCGACGGATAGAAGTACAGGTCGATCACGCCGCGCGCTCGATGCGATATCCGGTGCGGGGAAAGTGCACGACCACCTCGCCTACTTCGGGTGCGCTGCGCCGAATCGCGACCTCGTCGAGCGTCAGCGTCACGAGTTCGCCCAGCACCGGGATCCGCCCGTAGTCGTCGGGTGTCACGCTGACGCTCCTCCCCGCCGCAAGCCCGAGCGGGTCGTCACGATCCACGCCCCGTCCCGCGGACGGTGAAGCGTCCCGCGCCACTACGAGCGCATCGGTCGCGTCGATGTCGGTGCGGTGGCCGTTGCCGATGGCCTGCATGCGCCGCTCCCAGCGCAGCAGGTGGCCGAAAGGCCCCAGCAACGATTCCGCCTGGCCGATGTTGCCCCGGGCCATCCACACCGGGAAGTAGGCGTCGACGTCGGCAAACGTAGGACCCTCGCCGAGGACGTAGTCGCGCCCATCGGCGAGCATCCGGTCGACGAGGTCGAGGTGCGTCCGGAACTGGGTGAACAGGTGCGGGATGTCCGACTCGAGCTGGTCGAAGTTCATGAAGTTGAAGAAGGACTTGCGGTCCTCGATCACCTCCGTGGGGATCATCGACCTGTTCAGTCCCATCGACAGCCCCGCGCCCGGGTCGAAGAACGCCCGGTCGCTCCAGGCCGAGAGCGCAAGCGCGAGACCTTCGCTTCCGGCGCTGAAGATCGACGGCTCGGGATGGCGACGTTCCAGCTCGCGCGCGATCAGGCGCGTGTCGCAGTAGATGTCGGCGCCGAGCTGCAGCACCGGCACTTTTCGGTATCCCCCGGTCAGCGGCATCAGCTGCGGACGGGGCATGATCATCGGGATCCGGACGGACCGCCAGGACAGCCCCTTGAGCCCGAACACCAGCCGGATCTTCTCCGCGAACGGAGAGGGATCGTGGTGATGCAGGATCGGTGTGTCCATCGGCCGTCTCCGCGCTGCCCCGGGGCCACGCCCGACTCTACACGGGACGCCAGAAAAAAAACAGTCATGCCTGTTTCTTTTCTGGCGTCCGGTTCCTATAATCCGGCGACGGGGATCCGCGCGTCCGGTGCGCCCTCCCCCGCCCTCCCGGCTTCCATTCCCGGCGACGAGAAAGGCCCCCATGGATGCAGCGACGGTAGCAAGACTCAAGGCAGGCATGCGCTACGAGGCGGAGCGGACGGCTCCGCCCGAAGGCTTTCCCAAGCTGCCCGTGATTCCGGGCGGCCGCTACACGGACCCCGAGTTCCTCGCCCTCGAGCGGGAGCACCTGTGGCGACGCTCGTGGCTGTTCGCCTGCCACACGGACGAGATTCCCGAGCCGGGCAGCTTCTACCTGTTCACGCGCACCGGCTCGCCGATCCTGGTCGTGCGCGGCAAGGACGATACGATCCGCGCCTTCTACAACACCTGCCGTCACCGGGGCGCGCCGCTCGTCAAGGAGTGCCGCGGCCGGGTCGACGGTCTCGTCTGCGGCTACCACGGCTGGACCTACGCGCTCGACGGCCGGCTCGTGAACCTGCGCGACAAGCGCGACTTCGTCGGCCTCGACATGTCCGAGCACTCCCTCGTCCAGGCGCGCTGCGAGCGGCTCGGCAACTGGGTCTTCGTCAACGAGGACCCTGGCGCCGAGCCGCTGCTCACGCACCTCGGCCTGATCCCCGAGTACCTCGAGCAGATCCAGCCGGAGCAGGTGCGCTTCGTGGACCGGCGTTCGTATCACGTGAAGTGCAACGTCAAGGTGCTGCTGGACGCCTTCCTCGAGGTCTATCACCTGAAGTCGATCCACCAGAACACGGTCGACCGGTTCCTCGATCACCGTGGCACCAGCATCGCCCTCTGGCCGAGGGGACACTCGCTGATGCTGACCCCTAACCGGCGTCCCGACTGGCAGGATCCGGGCACCCGCGGGATGCGGCGCATCGAGACGGCGACCGAGATCACGCTCAGCAACAACCCATCCTTCAACTTCTACCCGAACCTGGTCACGCCGGTGGACGCGACGGGCAACCCGTTCATCCTGTTCTGGCCGACCGGCGACCGGGAGATGGACATCGAGATCGTGTGGTTCGCGCCCGACTGGGGCGACGGAGAGCCCGACCCGCTCTGGGAGACCCGAATCGCCAATTTCGAGCGGATCCTCGAGGAGGACACGCAGTTCGCCGAGCAGATCCAGCAGTCGGTGGAGTCCGCGGCCTTCCGCGGCATCACGCTCAACTACCAGGAGCGACGCATCTACCACTGGCACGAGGAACTGGACCGGCGCATCGGGCCGGAGCGGATTCCCGAGCACCTGCGCGTCCAGCCACGCCTCGCGGAATGGATCAGCCGCTGACATGGCCGGCATCGTCGCCTGCGGCTCTTTCGTCCCCCGGCTGCGCCTTGGGCGCGGGAGGATGGCGGAGGCGATGGGCTGGTTGAACCCTGGCCTCGCCGGGCTCGAGGGGGAGCGCTCGGTCTGCAGCTGGGACGAGGACAGCCTGACCATGGCCGTCGAGGCGTGCCGGACCGCACTCGCGAACGCGGGCTCGTCCAGCGTCGAGCGCCTCGGGTTTGCCTCGACCACTTTTCCGTTCGCCGATCGCAGCAACGCCACGGTGGTGGCCACGGCGCTCGGCCTCGAGGGATCACTTCGGACACTCGATCTCGGCGGCTCGCAGCGCGCCGGGACCGGTGCACTGGCGCAGGCGCTCGCCGAATGCGACGCGCCGGCCGCGGGTCGGGCGCTCATCGTCGCAGCCGATCGTCGCCTTGCCCGGCCGGGCAGCGCGCAGGAAGCCCGCTACGGCCACGGCGCCGCCGCGTGCGTCGTGGGCGCAGAAGACGGCATAGCGAGGCTTGCCGGCGCCCGGCACTACGCCGCCGACTTCGTCGACCACTATCGCGCGGCCGACGGCAGCTTCGACTATGCGCTCGAGGATCGATGGGTGCGCGAGGCCGGTTGGCTCGAGCTGGTGCCCAAGGCCGTGACGCCCTTGCTCGCGGAAGCGGGCGTGGAGGCGGCCGCCATCGACCACCTCGTCGTCGCGGCCCCGCACGATCAGGAACGACTCGTCGGCCACGTCGAAGACGAAGAAACCCGTGGCCAAGGCGAAGAAGTCGGTCGGGAAGCCGAAGAAGTCGGCGGCCAAGACTTCGAGTCGGCAGCCAAAGGGCTCCAAGTCTACGGCCAAGAAGACCTCGGGCAAGAAGGGCGCCGACTACACGGCCGGTAAGATCCAGGTCCTTAAAGGGCTCGAAGGAGTCCGGCGTCGGCCGAGCATGTATATCGGATCTACCTCGTCTCGTGGTCTGCACCATCTCGTCTTTGAAGTCGTCGACAACTCCATCGACGAGGCGATGGTAGCCGAATGCGATCAGATCGATGTCACTATCAACAAGGACGATTCCATTACGGTGTCCGATAACGGACGCGGCATCCCCGTCGACATCCACCCCAGCGAGAAAGTTCCCGGGGTCGAATT
>Ga0209742_10000407_pt1 | contig 23173 bp, 35 predicted proteins | sample DeeMarSeWOR38_10_FD_187462 | JGI IMG/M metagenome (GOLD analysis project Ga0209742, IMG submission 187462) | Marine sediment microbial communities from White Oak River estuary, North Carolina - WOR-3-8_10 (SPAdes) (version 2) | ecosystem: Environmental > Aquatic > Marine > Intertidal zone >... | reverse complement strand
TCAGCATCTATAAAGCCGACAAAGTCTTTTTTAGCAGCTATAGCCATTAGCATTGCAACTATCATACCTTCGGCTTTCCCATCCTTTATCAACTCATCCTCCCCCAAAATATCGGGATAACCAGCCTCAGCAATAGCCCGGGCTAGTATGGGATCTTTCTGGTGAATAATCAGGGCTTTACGGTGTGTAAAATGACAAAACTGCTTTAATGCGTCTTTCTCTACTCTGAACCGGTCAACCCGCTTTCTCTGGCTGTTGGAGATCACGATTATCAGGCACTCATGAGGAATTCCACTAATAACACCTTCGAAGAGCTTGAGTTTTTCATCCTTGGTAGGTATGACAATAGCCATTCTCTCTTCAAAGTCCTTGATAACTTCCTCCTCAATTTTTTGCACGGTGATATTCTCTTGAACGGGAAGTTCTTTGACTCTGCCAGAGTCCAATTCCAATACCTGCTGCACATGATTAATCCGTACTGAACCAAGACATTCGGTGTATCTGGGGCTTTCTATTCTCATTTTCCTTCGCTTATGTCTTGAGGCATGAACCAAAATGCTATTTCAAACATTTGTCCACATTGCGATCTAGCCTAGGCTTCGTACCTATTTAAGTTACGATTAAAAAGATATCAGCAGTCTATCAGTTTGGACTACTAAGGTCAAAGTATCGGTCGTACGTTCAAAGCAATGTAGTTGAGCATAGTTAAGTATACTCAAGTGCAGCTTTGAATAGTCCGTATTCCCTCTATGACTTACCAATATCTTGGCGTCTATCAATTTAAGTAGGCTCGAAATTCCCTTAACTGGCTGGAGGAGTCAATATTCCAGCTAGGTATTTAAGCACAATAGAACCTTTTTCAGTTGATGGACAGTAGACCAAACATCAGTGTCCCTTTGACTGTAAAGACATTATAGTGCCTCCTGAAGTGTCCTTCTTACTTACTTAACCGCTTGTAGCCCTTTGGGCAGGCATGTTAAAATCGGTCTGGGAAGTGGTAGGAGATAGAGAATGGTCAGCTACCTGATTTAGTGAATAGAAAAGAGGCGGTCCTTTGCCACTTGTCACACTGAAAAAATGCGGGAAACAGGAGTTCTGGCATAACTACCGTTATTTTCTACATAAGGTATCAAGGGTTAGAATCGCATCTCCCGATTGATATTATTGATTACCATGAAAGGTAATGCTTTTCATGGATAGAAGTGGGGGCTCGTAGCTCAGTGGCAGAGCGGCCGGCTCATAACCGGTTGGTCGCAGGTTCGAATCCTGCCGAGCCCATTTTGAAACAAACCAAATGGGAAAGCAGTTCAGCTAGCAAATTGTGCTTGATAACCTTTCTCGTATTGTACCGTCCAGCTATTTAATATTTACTGTATATGGCATAGGTTGATTTTAAGTCAATTCTGACGGCACTTAAGTCCATTGTTAATAAGTAGTAATAACAGGACAATGTTGACAATAATCATGGGCAGTGTATAATGTAATGTACATAGCATACCGATGTATCAGGAACTAATCACATGCCGGACAGAGCGATAAGCTATGAAGAGTTGACACCCGGTTACAAGTTCCCTCCCACCACCTTTGAACTGAGTGCCTCCTTCGTTTCCAAGTATCTGAAAGCTGTAGATAGTGAAAGTGATGGATTTGTACCTCCTTTGGCTATTACAGCTTGCGCCATAGCCGCTACCACAAAATCTGTTCCACTACCGCCTGACACTACTGCTATACATGCGTCACAAGAATTAGAGTTTTTCAAAATGGTACCAATTGGAACTACTATAGAGTGCCGCATAGGGGTATTACAGAAAATAAGTCGGGGCAAGATGAGCATGTTAATTCTAGAGCTAGAGATTTTTGACAAAGATAAGGAAAAAGTACAATCAGGGAAGGCAACTATAGCGTTGCCCACATAGGGAAGAGATGCTGACAGAGATTCAGGAAGGTAAGGCTCTTAATCCGGTGGTAAAACATATCACCCAGGAGAAAATAAATGTTTATGCTGAAGCATCGGGTGATTTTAATCCCATTCACATAAACGAATCTTTTGCTGCTAAGACGCCCTTAGGCGGAACCATTGCTCATGGTATGCTTAGTTTGGCTTATGTATCGGAGATGATGGCTTCGGCTTTTGGTCGAAACTGGCTGTCCGAAGGTAAGCTTCGCGCCAAGTTCAAGGAGCCGGCACGTCCTGGAGACACCCTAACTGTAGATGGCAGAGTCGATTGCATTGAAAAAAAAGATGATGTATCATACGCAAATTGCGTTTTTGAGTGCCGTAATCAAAAAGGAGAAATGATAGTTACGGGAGAAGCAATAGTAAGATTATCAAATGATAAGAAATAACGATATAGTTCGAAATGGCAAAGTAAGAGTGGCTGTGGATGCCATGGGTGGTGATTACGCTCCTGAGGAAATAGTTAAGGGGGCAGTCCTTGCGGCTCGAAAGGATGATGTAGAAATCTTCTTAGTAGGCACTGTAAACATTCTGGAAAAAGAATTAGCCAAGTACAAACTCACCAATGGTGCATCTATCAACGTTATTGAAGCCAGCGATGTTATCAAGGAAAATGAATCGCCGGTTGATGTAGTCCGCCGCAAGTCTAATTGTTCTGTTGCCGTAGCTGCAAAGATGGTGAAATCGGGCGAAGCAGATGCACTATTGAGTGCCGGATCTACTGCAGCAGCAGCAATAAGTGCCATTCAATTTATGGGCATGGTGGATGGAGTTTATCGTCCGGCACTTGTTGGTTCTCTGGGAAGCTTTGCACCGAATACCGTGATGGTAGACCTCGGGGCTAATGTAGATTGCAAACCACATCAGTTTCTAGCTTTTGCTATTGCTGGCTCGGTCTATGCCAAGAGGTTTCTCAACATCAGTGATCCGAAAATAGCTTTGCTAAGTACGGGGACTGAAGAAAGCAAGGGTAATGATGCGGTGCGTGAAGCTTATTCACTTCTCAAGAACAGTGGGTTGAACTTCATTGGCAATATAGAAGGCAGTGGCATTTTGAGCGGTAAGGCTAATGTAATTGTCTGTGATGGCTTTGTAGGCAATGTTCTTTTAAAATTCTATGAAAGCATTGGGGGTTACGCACAGGTCTGGACAGAGCAAAAACTGAAAAAATATCCGCCCCTGCGTGCTTTGGCAAGATTATTATTTAAGTCATTGTTCCCGGCAACCAAGATATCCAGGGAAACAGAGAAACAAGGTGGCGGTATTTTGTGGGGTGTTGACGGTGTTGTGAAAATAGCTCATGGAGCTAGCCGGGCTCCTAATATAGCTAATGCTATAGAAAGCGCCAAAGAAGCTGTTAAAGCCGGGGTTGTTGAAAGTTTGAAGTCGGAATTAGCAAAATTTAACCAAGGAGGTAAATTATGACCGTTGAAGACCAGGTAAGGGACATCGTAGCCAAGATTACTCGTGTCGATAAGAGTATTATTACACGACAAAGCACATTCAAAGAGATTAAGGCGGATTCCCTGGACGTAGTGCAGGCGTTGGTTGCAGTGGAAGAGACATTCGGGATTGAAATCCCTGATGAGGAAGCCCAGAAGTTTCAGAACTTCGGTGACTTTGTCTCCTATGTAGAGAGTAGGGTAACACAAGAGGAGAAAGTTTAGCATGTCCCTTCAGGGGAAGCTGGCATTGGTTACTGGAAGTGGGCGAGGCATTGGGAGGGCGATTGCTTTAAAACTCGCTTCCCAGGGTACAAATATTATTATCAATTATTTTCGCCACCGCGAAAGCGCTGAACAAACAGCCAAAGATGTCGAGTCTCTCGGTGTAAAAACTGAGGTGATCAGAGCTAATGTAGGAGACCCAGAAAAAATCGACGACATGTTCGATATGGTCGGCAATAAATTTGGGTGCCTGGATATCTTGATTAACAATGCTGCTTCGGGTGTGGGCCGTCCTGTAGCAGATATAGATGTTAAAGCTTGGGAATGGACTATGGACATCAATGCCAGGGCGCTGCTGCTCTGTGCTCAGAGGGCAGCCAAACTGATGGAGGGCAGAGGTGGTAAAATAGTCAGCATCTCTAGCCTGGGTTCACGGTTTGTCTTACCCAATTATACTGTTGTTGGAGTTTCCAAAGCTGCTCTAGAAGCTTTAACTCGTTACCTGGCAATAGAGCTGGCACCTCAAAATATTTGTGTTAATACGGTAGCTGCTTCTGCGGTAGAGACGGAGGCTTTGAAATTCTATTTCAAAGAGGGTCTTGTAGAAGACAGTCGTCAACTGACACCAGCGGGCAGAATGGTGGTCCCAGAGGATGTCGCAAATGTGGTAGCTTTTTTATGCAGTGAAGATGCTTTTATGATAAGAGGGCAGACTGTTATTATTGATGGAGGTACTTCCGTAGGACTATTTGCCCTCGCCGGAAAGTGAGAATAATGAGCGATACTGAACTCTATATGGATACGATAAAAATACCGAGGGTTGTAGTTACCGGTATGGGGACTGTCAACCCTCTGGCTTTGAATGTGAAGGAGTATTGGGAAGGGCTGGTTGCTGGAAAGTCAGGCATTGGTGTTATTACCCACTTCGATTCCAGCAACTTTCGGGTAAAAGTAGATGCTGAAGTACGTGGCTTTGATGCTACGAAGTATATGGGCTTGAAGGTAGTCGACCGGACGTCAAGGACCATTCAATTTGCTATTGCAGCTACCAAAGAGGCAATACAATCAGCCAACCTAGATATGGCCAAGGAAGACTCTGAGAGAGTCGGTGTCACAATCTCTACTATGACAGAGCAGGGTTATGTTGTCTGGGGATGGGAACAATACAAAAAAACTGGACCGCGGAGAGGTGCCGACCCACTTTTCATTAACAAGTCAACTGCTAGCGCAGCATCCATGCAGGTGGGGATGATGTTGGGGGCTAAGGGACCCAACAACGCGGTAAATAGCCTTTGTGCCAGCGGTACTGACTCCGTAGGCACAGCGGCCAATTTCATTCGCCTAGGATATGCTGATGTTATGATAGCTGGAGGGTCTGATGCCAGTTTGGAACCAGTGGGCATGGCTGGTATAGATATTCTGGGAGCCCTGACTCATGAACCAGACCCGGCCAAGGCTTGTCGCCCATTCGACCTCAATCGCAATGGTTTCGTCTATGGCGAGGGAGCGGGACTACTTGTGCTGGAAAGCTACGAACATGCCAAGAAGCGAGGCGCACCTATCCTGGCTGAATTGGCCGGTGCAGGCTGGTCCTTCGATGCACATGATGCAACTGCTCCTGCCCCTGAATCAGAAGCTTATGCTATGCGTACAGCGCTGCAATATGCCAGGGTGAAGATTGAAGAAGTTGATTATGTTAATGCTCACGGCACCAGCACGAAACTGAATGATGTTACTGAAACCAAGGCTATTAAACTGGTGCTTGGAGAACACGCTTATAAGATTCCCATAAGCACCACCAAGTCCATGATTGGACACTGCATTACGGCGGCTGGGACTATTGAGACCATCGCCGCTATATTAATAATGAATAAGGGGATTATTCACCCGACCATAAATTATGATACCCCTGACCCAGATTGTGATCTAGACTATGTCCCCAATGTAGCTCGTCCGGCTCAGGTGAATGTATGCATGAAGAATAGTTTTGGTTTGGGTGGAGAGAATTGCTGTCTGGTATTAAAACGTATTGATGGATAGGCACCAATAATGGAATTGGAAGGAAAGGTCTCTCTGGTTACCGGTGCTTCTCGCGGCATAGGTAAGGCTATTGCCCTAAAGCTTGCCAACCTTGGATCCAAAGTAGCAGTTAATTATGTGGCAATTGAAGATAGCAATAAAATTGATGCCGATGATTTAGTAGAGAGCATAACGCATAGTGGTGGGGAAGCCATAGCGATTGAGGCAGATATTCGGGATAGTGAAGCAGTGAGTGCTATGCTAGAGCAGGTGATTAGTAAATGGAGCAGAGTTGATATTCTGGTGAACAATGCTGGGATAAATAGAGACACCCTTTTGTTGAGGATGTCTGATGATGCTTGGGATGATGTAATCAACACCAATTTAAGGGGAGCTTATCTGTGCACAAAGTTTGCCCTGAAGCATATGATGAGACAGGAATGGGGACGTATAATTAGTATATCTTCGATTACTGGAATAGTAGGGAATGTAGGGCAAAGCAACTATGCTGCGTCTAAAGGGGGAATTATTGCTTTTACAAAAAGTATAGCCCGAGAGGCAGGTTCTCGTAATATTACTGTAAACGCCGTGGCTCCAGGTTTCATAGTTACCGGAATGACGGATAAGTTATCTTCGGAAAGAAAAGAAGCTATACTGGCAATGGTTCCGTTGAAACGCTTTGGCCAACCTGAGGATGTAGCGGAATTAGTAGCTTTTCTAGCCACTGAGAGAGCAGGCTATATCACTGGACAAGTCATCACTATAGATGGGGGAGCATTTCCTTAAGTCTGTTGTAGTTGTAATGTGAGAATAATTATGCTGTACAGTTTTGCCAGCTATCTAGCTGTACTGCAATAGAGAAGAGGTATTGACAAAAAGGTTCTTTATGTTCATAATGCTGCGGATTGTAATAGAGAGCTATATAAAATATAACCTGAACTTTGTCCCTTTCTATCCAGTATCAACGTCTTTATTGAAGGGATACCAGTTTAGTTCCATGGTGATAAAACGTAAAGCAGTAACCTAGTTAATTTGGGGGTATTGACAAAAAATCTGTTTAAATTCATAATACATCGTATCACGATATAACATATGGTTTCGCTAAACACGAAGAAATATCTAAAATTAGGTACATCTACCCTGCTTTACATCAGTGTTATGTGCCGTAGCGAGGTGTCATGAAGTTACTAGTACCAACGAATTGGGATCCAGGCTTGATATTGCCCTTAAGCAAACTGGACGCCGAAGTGCAGATATATGGCGTATTGCCCACCTCAATGATAGGTAGTGGGGGGCGAGGTGCAGATAATATTCACATGGTAGAAAATCAAGCAGAGGAATACATCGAAAATGCTCATTCCGCGGGTCTGAAGTTTGACTATATCTTAAATGCTCCCAGTATGGGTAATATGGAGTGGAATGAGAATACCCATCGAGAATTGTTGGAGCAAATTAAATGGATAAGTAGTATTGGCGTGGACAGCGTTACAGTAAGTATTCCTTATCTGATCGAACTTATAAAGAGTCAATTTCCACAGCTTGAAGTAAGGGTGTCAACTATTGCTCATGTAGGCAGCGTTGCTAGAGCCAAATTATTTGAATCTTTGGGCGCTGATTCTATTACTCTGGACATTAATGTAAACCGGGACTTTACTGTGCTCAAGGCAATCAGGAGTGCTGTAAATTGCGAACTTACTGTGCTGTGTAATAATCTCTGCCTCTATCAGTGCCCCTATGAGTATTACCACCATGATACTCTGGGGCATGCCAGTCAAAGTTATAATCCGCTTAATGGTTATTATGAGGACTATTGTGTACTACACTGTACTCTAGACAGGCTATGGGATATCTCGCAGGCCATTAAATGCCGCTGGGTGAGACCCGAGGATATTCATGTCTATGAAGATATTGGTATTGATATGTTCAAAACCAGTGGCAGGTCAATGCCCACCGAGAGAATTTTGAATGCTGCCAAAGCATATTCATCGCGTCGTTATCAGGGGAACCTATATGATATTTTGAATGTTATTACTCCTAAAGTTGGATTTGGTCATGCTGATTTACCGGGTGTACAAAACGACGTTATTGAATCACCTCCCGGATTATATATAGATAACCAAGCCCTAACAGGTTTTATAGATTTCTTCAAGAAACAAAATTGTCTAGCGGGATGTAGCCACTGTAATTACTGTCAACGAATAGCCAATGAAGTCATACAATTTGACCGTGAAGAGGTAAATGAATACGTAGGTATGCTCAATACCTATTTAGGTAACCTCGCTAATAGCGGAATGTTGAAAGTAAAAGCGGGAGTAAGGGGACACCTGCGGTAGTAAATAAGACGTTCGAGATATCTTTAACAAGTAAGCTTGTTCTAAAAAATCATCTCCTTTCTATTTCTGAGTTTCCGACTTGTGGTTTAGTGCTGAATGATATTTTCTCAGACCATATCCATTAAATGTAGAATTCAAAGGACTATTATCCCCCATCTTGTTTTAGGGTTTTGTATCAATTTCAATATGGACGGTGATATGTAGTACCTTGCTAGTTGACACACTAATTGCCTTGTGTTAAATTAGTAAGTTGGCGTCTACTAGAAGGTAAAAACGTAGAAAATTTTAAAGAGCCGGCTGGCTGAAGCCGAGCAAATTTTCCTGGAGTAGACCGGCAGATGACCAGACGGCTTTTTGATTGCCTGAAATAGAGGAGTGTAGTAATGCCTACAGTTAATCAACTTGCTCGTAAGGGACGGAAAAAAACGGGAAAGAAAAGCGATGTCCCGGCACTGCATTACACCCGAAACACAATGAAAGGGGAAATTAAGTGGATCGAGGGAGCGCCTCAAAGAAGGGGTGTATGTGTGCAGGTTAAGACTGTTACACCTAAGAAACCCAACTCGGCACTGCGTAAAGTTGCTAGGGTTAGGCTAACAAACGGCATGGAGGTAACCGCCTACATTCCTGGAGAAGGACACAATTTGCAGGAACACTCGGTGGTGTTAATTCGTGGCGGTCGGGTTAAGGATGTTCCTGGAATTCGCTACCATATTATCCGTGGTACCTTGGACACTGAGGGAGTGTCTGATCGTAAGCGAGGTCGCAGCAGGTATGGAGCTAAGGCACCAAAATAACGAGGATATAGAATGCCAAGAGGATCTAGAAAAGTAGTAAAGAGAATACCGCCACCCGATGCGAAATATGACAGCACTACGGTAGCCAAATTTATTAATAGAATTATGATACGAGGACAAAAGTCTACTGCCGAGCGAATTGTCTATAATGCGTTACAGCTAACGGCTGAGCAAGTGAATAGCAGTCCTGAAGAAGCATTAGAGCGAGCGATTAGAAATGCTACGCCACTGCTCATGGTTAAATCACGCCGTGTTGGTGGGGCTACTTACCAAGTCCCAACGGAAGTAAGGGAAGATCGAGGGCGTGCCCTTGCTATGAGATGGCTCATTGCTTCAGCACGAGCTCGTCGTGGCAAATCTATGGAAGAAAGGCTGGCAAGCGAGTTGGTTGATGCTGTCAATGGTAGGGGGACAGCAATTAAGAAACGTGATGATCTTCACAAGATGGCAGAGGCTAACAAAGCCTTTGCTCACTATCGCTGGTAATAAGTCGTGTTAAAAACAGTAATTGAGGCAAAGGATAAACTTATGTCACGGGCTTTCCCTCTGGAAAAGATACGGAATATAGGGATTATTGCCCATATAGATGCTGGCAAGACCACAGCTACGGAAATGATATTACATCACACAAGGCGAACTTATAAGGTCGGGAGCGTAGATGAAGGGACTGCGGTAATGGATTGGATGGAGCAGGAAAGAGAACGAGGAATTACCATTACTTCAGCGGCTACGACATGTCATTGGCGCGAACATTGTATAAACATCATAGACACCCCTGGACATGTAGATTTTACTGCTGAAGTGGAGCGTAGCCTCCGTGTGTTAGATGGTGGTGTGGTGATTTTCGATGGCGTAGCCGGAGTAGAGGCTCAATCGGAGGCTGTATGGCGCCAGGCAGATAAATATGGCGTCGCCAGGATTTGCTTTATCAATAAGATGGACAGGATTGGCGCTGATTTTTATCGTACGGTGGCAATGATTAATGAAAGGTTACGAATCAAAGCATTACCCATACAGATCCCCATAGGAAGTGAAAAACTCTTTCGGGGTATTATTGACCTTGTCGAAAACAAAGTCGTTTCTTTCCCTGTTGATTCTAATTCAACTCCAGTTGAAGAAGATAGTGAAGCTTTGCTCACCAAGCATCGCCAAATATTGATTGAAACCTTAGCCGAGCTCGATGAGGATATTATGATGATGTACATTGATGGACAAGACGTATCCGCATCTCAAATTAAGTCGGCTATAAGAAGGCTAACACTCGCTAACTGCATCGTCCCTATCCTCTGCGGCAGTGCATTAAGAGATAGAGGTATCCAGTTATTGCTTGATGCTATTGTAGATTACCTCCCTTCGCCGCTGGATATTCCGCCAATCTCAGCCACTGATCCTAGAAGTGGAAAAGAAATCCTTCGTCCGGCGAGTGATGATGAACCTTTTGCTGCGTTAGCATTTAAAACGGTTTTTGATCCGTTTATGGGCAGGTTAGTTTACTTGCGTGTATACTCGGGCAGGGTTAAAGCCGGAGCACAAATTCTGAACTCCAGCATAGATCAGAAAGAGAGATTAGGAAAACTATATGTTATGCATGCCGATCACCGTGAGGAAATAAATCATATTGAGACCGGAGGCATTGTAGCTAGCCTGGGACTTAAAATGACCTCAACAGGTGACACTATTTGCGATACGACGCGACCAGTGCTTCTTGAGGCTATACGATTTGTCGAACCGGTGCTTTCCATGGCTATTGAACCCAAAAGCAAGGTCGACCAGGACAAGTTAGATGATTCTTTGGCAAAACTTACTATGGAGGACCCTACCTTCAAGGTTTACCATGACACGGAAACAGGTCAAACTTTAATTTCGGGAATGGGCGAACTTCACCTCGAAGTATTAATGGACCGTATATTTCGGGAATATGGTATAAAGGTTAATGCTGGTAAACCTCAGGTTGCTTACAAGGAAACAATCACCGTTCCTGTGGAATCTGAAGGGAGATTTATACGTCAATCCGGTGGTAAAGGGCAGTATGGGCACGTTTGGCTTAGAATTGAACCGGGTGAGCGTGGAAGCGGTTTTGAGTTTAGTAACCAGATTAGAACCGGGGCTATACCTAAGGGATTTATTCCCTCGGTAGAAGCCGGTGCCAAGTCATCTTTGCAAAGCGGCGGATTGGCTGGGTATCCTGTAATAGACGTAAAAGTGACTTTATATGATGGAAGTTTTCATGAAGTCGACTCTTCAGATGTGGCTTTCAAGATGGCAGCTTTCATGGCTATGAGGGATGGGATAGATAAAGCTAAAGCGATTATTCTAGAACCAATTATGGAAGTAGAGATAACAACCCCCAATCAGTTCCTCGGGGATATTATTGGCGATTTAAACTCTCGAAGGGCTCACGTCGAAGGCATTGAAAATCGAGACGAGTTATCCACTATCCTTTGCCTTGTTCCTCTATCGGAAATATTCGGTTTCGCTGGAGATTTAAGGTCGCTCAGTCAAGGTAGGGCGACTCATACTATGTGCTTTCATCGCTATGAAAAATTACCTCAGGATTTAGCTCAGCAAATTGCGACTAGAATGGGGAGAAGCAGATGATTGACCAGAAAGTTCGTATAAAGGTTAAAAGCTTCGATCATAAATTAGCTGATCAAGCAGTAACACAAATACTGGAAACAGTGGAACGAACCGGGGCTATAGTGGTTGGCCCGGTGCCTCTACCTACGCATATTGAGAAATTTTGCGTTATTCGCTCCTCTAATATCGATAAAGATTCCAGGGAGCAGTTTGAAATCAGGACTCACAAGAGGTTAATAGATATTCTGCAGCCGAGTTCAAAGACTATAGATGCGCTGAGTCACCTTGACCTAGCATCTGGAGTGGAGATAGATATTAAGTTATAGTTTAAAACTATGTTTCCAGGCATTATTGGTAGAAAAATAGGCATGACGCAACTGTTTGAGGAAAGCGGACAGGCGGTGGTGGTAACCGCTATCCAAGCCGGACCTTCCGTTGTAACTCAAATAAAGAGCAAAGAAAGGGATGGTTATGATGCCATCCAGGTGGGCTTCATTGAGAACAAGGTTAGGCAATCTCAGCTTAACTCTGCGGAAAATGGGCATCTTCAGGGCTTAGAGAATGTTCGCTATCTTCGAGAATTCAGGACTGATGATATTAGTTCGGTCAAGAGGGGTGACAAGGTAGATGTGGGCTTTCTGAAGCGAGGTGACTTGATAAGTGTAACAGGCTTTTCTAAGGGGAGGGGCTTTGCTGGCGTGGTTAAGAGATACCACTTCGCAGGCGGCCCAAAAACGCACGGCCAGACTGACCGGCATCGCGCGCCCGGTTCAATAGGAGCTACGACTTTTCCCGGCCGGGTGCTTAAGGGGAAACGCATGGCAGGACATATGGGAAATAGAAGAGTGAAAGCGCGTAAGCTTGAGGTAATTCAGGCTGACTCAAAGGACAATTTGCTTTTGGTGAAGGGTGCAGTACCCGGAGCCACTGGTGGGTTGTTAATAATTGAAAAAGTAAGGTAACAGGAAGTGCAAGTGCCAGTTTATGACTTAAACGGTGAAGTTGCTGACCGGATAGAACTTAGCCCAACAGTTTTTGATATTCCCTTTAATGGGGCGGTAGTTCATCAGGCAATGGTCAGCCAATTAGCCAACAAACGCCAGGGCACCGTGTCTACCAAGACCAGGGGAGATGTTAGAGGGAGCACGAGAAAACTCTACCGGCAAAAGCATACCGGTAGAGCGCGAAGGGGCGATGTAAAATCACCGCTGCTTAGAGGAGGCGGGGTAGTTTTTGGGCCCAAACCGCGTACTTATCGCCAATCGATGCCCCGGAAAATGAGGAAGTTAGCTTTGAAATGCCTCCTCTCCGATAAAGTTAGAGAAGGAAATATCAGATTGTTGCAGGAACTTGATTTTGAGGAGCCAAAGACAAAAGCCATGATAAATGTTATGTCTTCACTTGGCATTGATAACTCAACTTTAATTATTACTGGTCAATCGACACCGAATGTGGTTAAATCAGCGGCTAATTTACCTAAAGTTAAAGTCCTACCTTCGGACTTGGTTAATGTATTAGATCTACTTTCTTATAAAATATTGATAGCCACTGTACCGGCAATACGCAACATTGAGCAAATTTGGGGTAAATAAATTGCATCTTTACGATATTTTACGGCGTCCTTTGATTACTGAGAAAGCCACTGCACTTAAGGAGAAAGATAAATATGCCTTTGAGGTAATCAATAAGGCTACGGAGTCCCAAATTAAGGAAGCAGTAGAGCAAGCTTTCAAGGTAAAGGTGAGCAAAGTTAACGTGATGATGGTGCCTGGCAAGACAAGAAGATTTGGTAGAAGGCAGGTAACTAGGTCGCCTTGGAAAAAAGCAATAGTCACCTTGGCGCCGGGAGATAAAATTACTTTCTTTGAGGGTGTTTAATGGGTTCAGTTATTAAGTGGAGAAAAAAGAAGATGTCTAAACACAGACATAAGAAACTTCTTAAGAAAACTCGCTGGCAAAGGACGCATAAATAAGGAGCGATTGGTGGGATTAAAGACTTATAATCCAACTTCTCCGGGCAGGAGATTCATGTCTGGTGCTACTTTTGAAGAGTTAACCAAGGTATCTCCTGAGAAATCCTTACTAGCACCGCTGAAAAAGAAAGCAGGCCGTAATAACCGAGGTGTTGTAACTGTGCGTCATAGAGGTGGTGGGAGTAAGCGGAAGCTTCGCCTGATCGATTTTAAAAGAGACAAAATCACTGTACCTGGGAAGGTAGCTTCCATTGAATATGACCCCAATAGGTCAGCTCGCATTGCCCTGATTCATTATGCTGACGGAGAAAAGCGCTACATAATCGCCCCTTTAGGCATCAAGTTGGGCGAAATTATACAGGCAGGCAACGATGTTGATATAAAACTTGGGAATGCTCTCCAGTTGGAGTCTATTCCCGTGGGAACCTTGGTGCATAACGTTGAGTTTGAGCCAGGTAAAGGAGGAAAGCTTGTTCATAGCGCGGGGAGTTCTGCCCAAATCATAAACAAGGAAGGCCGGTATGTTGTGCTAAAACTCCCTTCGGGTGAACTGCGCCGATTTCATCACAAGTGCTGGGCTACGGTTGGCCAAATAGGCAATGTTGACCACGAAAATATAAAGTTGGGAAAAGCTGGCAAGAAACGCTGGTCAGGTTGGCGACCTTCAGTAAGGGGTTCTGCTATGACTCCTCGTGATCACCCGCATGGGGGAGGAGAGGGTAGAGCTCCGCGAGGTATGTCTCCGAAAACTCCTTGGGGAAAACCCGCTTTAGGATATAAAACACGTCGCCGCAAAGTATCAGATAAGATGATTCTCAAACGGAGGAAAGAAGATGTCACGGTCGCTTAAAAAGGGATTCTTTTGCGATGCCAAATTGCTTAAGAAAATAGAATCACTCAATAATTCAGGCGAGAAAGCAGTGATAAAGACATGGTCTCGCGCATCTACCGTTTTACCTGAGATGATAGGCCACACTATCGCGGTGCATAATGGTAGGAAGCATGTGCCCATTTTCATCACGGAAAATATGGTGGGGCATAAATTGGCAGAATTTGCGGCTACTAGAACATTTAGAGGACATATCACTAAAGCTAAAATAACTGAGCAGGCGAGGAAAAAATAGGACGCGATGAAAGTAAAAGCAGTAGCTAGGGAAGTAGGCATTTCGCCTCAGAAGGTTCGATTGGCGCTAAATATGGTTAGAGGCAAGAGAGTTGACGAAGCATTAAATATCCTGCGTTTTGTGCCTACGCCCACAGCCAAAGCTGTGTCTAAAGTCATTAAATCAGCAGTAGCAAATGCTGAAAACAATTTTCAAATGTCGCCTACTGAACTTAGAATCACTGACATATTTGCTGATAAAGGACATACATTGAAGAGATACCGCCCTCAGTCGAGAGGGAGGGTAAACCCTATTCTGAAACGATCTAGCAATATTACAGTTTTCGTTACGGAAGAGGAGGAATAATTTTGGGACAAAAAGTTCATCCTTGTGGTTTCAGGCTCGGAGTTAACCAAGATTGGCGAGCTAGGTGGTATGCTGAGAAGAATTATACACAATTTTTACTGGATGATTTAAAGCTCCGTAGAGTTGTTGAACAAAAATGTTCTGGAGGAGCAGTCGCTCGCGTAGAAATTGAACGGCCGGGAGACGAGGTACATTTGACTCTTTACTCGGCTCGTCCTGGCATTTTGATTGGTCGCGGGGGACAAAATGTAGAAATACTGAAGTCGGATTTGGAAAAAGTCAGTGGGGATAAGATTAGGTTGACCATTAGAGAAGTTGATCACCCGGAGCTTGAAGCTCAGTTGGTGGCTAGAAGCATAGCTGAACGGCTTGAAGAGCGAATCCCTTTCCGCAGGGCTATGAGGCAAGCAGCCTTCCGAACTTTGCAGGCTGGCGCTCTGGGAATAAAGATAAACTGCGGTGGAAGACTTGGTGGGCTTGAAATTGCCAGAAGTGAAACCGTACGTCAGGGGCAAATGCCCTTACATAAATTACGTGCCAATATCGATTATGGCCTTAGTGAAGCTCATACATTAATGGGAAGGATTGGAGTAAAAGTATGGATTTACAGGGGCGATTTTGTCCCTGAAAAGAAGGAGAAAAGTGCTACAACCGAAACGGGTGAAGTACCGCAAGGTACATAGAGGCAGGATGAAAGGTAGCGCCCAGAGCGGGGATACCATTGTCTTTGGTGACTTCGGTATCAGGGCTGAGGAATCCGCTTGGATAACAGCGCGGCAAATTGAAGCAACTCGTCGTGTATTTGTTCGCCGCTTACATCGCGGTGGTAAGCTATGGATACGAATTTTTCCCGACAAAGTTGTGACAAAGAAACCGGCGGAAACGAGGATGGGTAGTGGTAAAGGTGCTCCGGATCATTGGGTAGCTGTAGTTAAACGAGGCAGGATCCTGTTCGAACTGGCTGACGTAAAGGAGGATTTAGCTTCGGAAGCCGTCCGTCTGGCTTCGTACAAGCTTCCTATAGCTACTAGTTTTGTAAAAAGGGAGAGGCAAAGAATTGAAAGTTAGCGAGATACGGGCTCTCAATAATGAAGAGTTATTGACGAAGCTTACAGAAGCTCATGAGGAACTTTTTAACCTCCGTTTTCGCCTGGCTACTAGACAGCTAGGAAATCATCGGGAGATCCCTAGGGTGAAGAGGAGAATTGCTAGGATGAAAACTATTTTGAGAGAAAGGGAACTTGGCGTAATAAAATGAGTGATCTCAGTAGAAGAAAGGTAAGAGAAGGATTGGTGGTGAGTGACAAAATGGATAAAACTGTGGTAGTAGCCATAGAAACTAAGAAAGTCCATCCACTCTATAAGAAAGCAATCAAAGTTACCAAGAAATACAAAGCTCACGATGAAAATAATGACTGCAAAATTGGAGATACAGTGAGGATTATTGAGACTCGTCCTTTGTCCAGAGAGAAGAGATGGAGGGTAATCGAGGTAATATCTAAAAGAGAGGCAGCTGCAACTAAACCGTAGCATAAGAATGATTCAGACTTATACTAGGCTAAAAATAGCGGATAATACCGGTGCTAAGCAAATCATGTGCATTAATATCCCTATTGGAGCAAGGAAATATGCTCGTATAGGTGACACTATTGTGGCCACCGTGAAACGAGCTATGCCACATGGAATGGTCAAGGAGGGTGAGGTAGTGCGGGCTGTGGTTGTGCGTGTAACCAAAACGTATCGCCGCTCTGATGGCTCCTATATTAGATTTGATGAAAATGCCGCAGTCATTCTAGGGGATAAGAATAATCCTAAGGGCAGCCGTATTTTTGGCCCTGTAGCCCGAGAACTTAGAGATAAAAACTTTGCCAAGATAGTATCCTTGGCTCCCGAGGTTTTATAAAGTGAAAATTAGAAAAGATGATACTGTTATCATAACGGCTGGTAAAGACAGCGGGAAAAAGGGGAAAGTGCGTCGCGCTTGGCCTGATAAAAATAGAGTGATAGTAGAAGGGGCCAATATGATTAAGCGCCATTCCCGTGCCCGTAGGGCTGCTCGGCAGGCTGGTATAATTGAACTTGAGGCTCCGCTTCATGTATCCAACGTAAGGTTGGTATGTAGTAAATGTAGCAAGCCTACGCGAGTGGGTTTCCAATTTTTAGCAGATGGCAAAAGGGTTCGAGTTTGTAAATCGTGTCAAGAGGTGATTGACTAAGGAAGTCGATTATGAAATCTCGTTTGGAGGAAAAATATTTATCTGAATTAGCTCCTCAGCTTAAAGCTAGATTAGGCTACAACAATATAATGGAATTGCCTAGGTTGAGAAAGATTGTGCTTAGTATAGGATTGGGTGAAGCGACGCAGGAGCCTAAGGCTCTTGAAGCAGCGGAGAAGGACCTAACTACGATTTCGGGACAACATCCGGTGACAACGCGAGCAAAAAAGTCTATCTCCGCCTTCAAACTACGGGCAGGTATGCCTATTGGGATGATGGTAACTCTGCGAGGTAAGCGGATGTACGATTTCTTCGACAAACTGGTTAACGTGGTTTTACCAAGGTTTCGAGATTTTCGCGGAGTATCACGGGATTCATTCGATGGCCGAGGAAACTACAGTCTGGGTATGAAAGAACAGATAGTTTTCCCTGAGATTGATTACGATAAGGTAGAAAAAATTCGCGGTCTTGAGGTAACTATTGTTACTACAGCCACAAACGATGATGAAGCCAGGACTTTATTGGAACTAATGGGAATGCCTTTTAGGAGAAATTGATATGGCGAAGCTATCTAAGATTGTTCAATCAAAACGACCACCCAAATATAAGGTACAACAACGTAATCGTTGTCAATTATGCGGCAGGCCACGTGCCTATATGCGTAAATTCGGCATGTGTCGTATTTGTTTCCGGGAGCTTGCTGTAACTGGTGTAGTCCCCGGGATAAGGAAATCAAGCTGGTAGAGAAAAATGACAATTATTGATCCAATAGCTGATATGTTAACCAGGATACGCAACGCTATCATGGCAAACCACGAGAGTGTACTTGTACCTTCCTCTAAAATAAAGCTTTCTATGGTCAAAATATTCAGTGAGCAGGGCTTTATTGACCGTTATGAAGTGCTTAAAGGCAAACCGCAACCAATGATAAAAATCTACCTCAAGTATACAGATAACCAGCCTGCAATCTTGGGTTTGGAAAGAGTGAGTAAGCCGAGCCTAAGAGTCTATGTGGAAAAGCATGAAATTCCCCGGGTCTACGGGGGCTTGGGTATAGCTATTCTATCCACATCTAAGGGTATTATGACTGGACAGGAAGCATGGCGACAGCGCCTTGGCGGTGAAATTCTGTGCTATGTATGGTAAATTGATTCAGGAGCAGTGAATTATGTCTCGTATTGGATCGCTTCCCATTGATATACCTCGAAGTACCGAAGTAAATATTAACGGTAGCGAAGTTATGGTAAAGGGAAGTAAGGGAGAACTCTGTCGACGATTTCACCCTGATATTGCTATCACTTTAAAGGATGAGTGTTTGATTATAACCCGCCCTAGTGATAGTAAAGTTCATCGTTCGTTACATGGGCTTACTCGTAGTCTTCTAGCAAATATGGTTACTGGGGTGAGCGAAGGCTTCGAAAAAGTGTTGGAAATAAACGGCGTGGGCTACAGAGCGCAAAAGACTGGCGACAAGCTGTTACTTCAAGTGGGATATGCTAATACTGTTGAGTTTTTACCGCCTCCTGGAATTACAATTAGTGTTGAAGGTACAAATCGTATTCGCGTCAATGGTATTGACAAAGAAGTAGTTGGAGAAACAGCTGCTGAAATCCGTGCGATACGCCGTGCTGATTCCTATAAAGGGAAAGGCATTAAATACTCTGGCGAAAAGGTACGCCTTAAACCTGGGAAAGCGGGCAAAATAGGCAAAAAGTAACAAATACAATGAGTGAAATAGATACAAAAGCAACAAGAAAGATACGACACAGAAGGGTGAGACAAAAAGTAGCGGGAACAACGTCACGTCCTCGACTATGTGTATTTCGCAGCCTGAATCATATTCATGCCCAGCTTATTGATGATTCTAGGGGTCAGACTTTGGTGTCAATTAGCACTCTTGACTCTCAAATAAGAAGCAAAACCAATGGAATCGTAAAAATCAAGAAGTCTGAGGAAGTAGGAACTTTACTTGCGGAGAAAGCATTAAATAAAGGGATCAAGCAAGTGGTTTTTGATCGTGGCGGCTATAAGTATCATGGCAGAGTTAAGGCTTTAGCTGAGGCTGCCAGGAAAGCTGGATTGGAATTTTAAGAGTTAGATTATGAAAGCAGTTACTAAATTAAGAGCGAAGAAATCCAAAATCGATGCCTCGGAGCTTAGTCTCGAAGAGAAACTATTAGGCATTGATCGTGTAACCAAAGTAGTCAAAGGTGGTAGGCACCTTCGATTCAGAGCATTGGTCGTAGTTGGTGATGGCCAAGGCCATGTTGGATTTGGTCTGGCTAAAGCGGCAGCAGTTCCGGAAGCAGTCCGCAAAGCAGGTTCCATGGCTAAAAAGGGGCTGATTAGGGTTCCTATGAAGGAAAATACCATTCCTCATGAAATTCTGGCCAAGTTCGGTGCATCCAAAATCTTGCTCAAGCCAGCAGCGCCAGGTACAGGTTTAATCGTCAATAATACTGCTCGAGCAGTGCTCGAATTGGCAGGTATCAAAGATATCCTTGGCAAATCATTGGGTGGACCAAGTAAAATAAATGTAGCCAAAGCGACGATACTCGCTCTGGCTAACTTGAGGAAAGGTGAAGAAGCGTCGCTTGAAGAAACACTCACAGATGTGAGTGCCATTGAAGCTCAGGAAGAAAACGTAAATGAAACAGAATGAGTTACGGCCTCCGAAGGGTGCCAAGCACAAGAACAAATTTGTAGGTCGAGGAGATGGCAGCGGACATGGCACCTATTCGGGTCGAGGTTGTAAAGGACAAAAATCTCGCGCCGGTGGTGGCGTGCGACTTGGTTTTGAGGGCGGGCAGTTACCTTTAATAAAACGACTGCCACGGAAAAGGGGTTTCACTAACATTTTCAAAACTAAATATAATGTTGTCAATGTAGGAAAGCTAGCTATTTTCCCCTCGGGAAGTGAGGTAACTCCCCAGGAGTTGTTACGAGCGGGGTTGATCAATACCACGGACCATCCGACTAAAATTCTTGGCGCTGGTGATATCCAGCATCCATTACTGGTTAGTGCTAGTAAATTCTCTTCATCAGCTGAGAAAAAAATACTCGCTGCTGGAGGGAAGGTGAAACAGGCTTAGAATGCAGCGCAGATCGACCAGACCACGTCTTGTCCAGGCAATGATGGATGTGTTGGCATTGCCTGATTTGCGGCGGAAAATTCTTTTCACCATCGGGATACTCATCGTTTTTCGTTTTCTGGCTCATGTTCCCTTGCCCGGTGTGGATCTCCAAGCCTTACAGACAATGTTCGAGCGGAACATGCTCTTTGGCATGTTTGACCTTTTTAGCGGTGGTGCCATGACGCGTTTCAGTGTAGCCACATTGGGTGTTTATCCTTACATTACTGCATCCATAATTATGCAATTGCTGGTTCCCGTAATCCCCCGTCTTCAAGCCATATCCCAGGAGGGAGAACTCGGTCAGCAGAGAATCAATCGGATTACTCATATTGCAGCGATACCTTTGGCTGGTCTTCAGGGCTATGCTGTGATTGCTATATTGCGTTCTCAGCAAGTTACTGTCGCGTCACTAGATCAATTAACGATGGCTACCATAATAATAACAATGATAGCTGGTACGATGTTCCTGATTTGGTTGGGCGAGTTGATTACTGAGCGTGGTATAGGGAATGGAATATCGATAATAATCTTTGGCGGTATCGTAGCTGGCGTGCCTGATATAGTGGGTCGAGGCATTGTTGATGCTCAAACCGGAAATCCCGGTGGATTAATAGCCTACGTGATTCTTGCCTTAGTTATGTTGGTGCTTATAGTTGTATTTGTTGAAGCTCATCGCCGTATTCCGGTGCAATATGCTCGGAGCACTTTTCGCAGTGGTCGCATGTACCGGCAATCAGGTTCTACATATATACCGCTTCGGGTTAATACTGCTGGGATGATACCTCTTATTTTTGCAATAGCCTTAATGCAATTGCCCGCCACGGTAGCCACATATTTTATGAGCCCGGAGGGGGCAGACCCTAATTTCTGGAATACAATTTATAATCTGTTTCAGTCTACTACACCGCTCTACAATATATTATATTTTGCCCTGGTAATCGGTTTTGCTTTTTTCTACACTATGGTTATATTCGAACAAATGAATTTGCCTCAAACTTTACAACAGCAAAGTGGCTTCATCCCTGGAGTTCGACCGGGTAAGGCTACAGCCGATTACTTGAATGGAGTTATCAGGCGTATTACTTTCGGTGGCGCTCTCTTTTTAGCCGTAGTGGCAATTATGCCTTTCATTGCTCAAAGAATCACCGGCGTTACAGCACTGGTAATCCAGAGCACTGCTTTGCTCATAGCCGTTGGTGTGGCTCTGGATACTATGAAACAATTAGAAGCTCAACTAACCATGCGCCGCTACGAGGGTTTCCTAAAATAAATGCATATAATCATGATGGGTGCTCCGGGGGCAGGGAAGGGAACTCAGGCGAATATTCTTTCTCAAGAGATGAATATACCTCATATAGCCTCAGGGGATTTATTTCGGCAGGCATTGGAGAAGAAGACTGAGATAGGTCTCTTAGCAAAAAGTTATATGGATAAGGGAGAATTGGTTCCTGATGAGGTAGTTATAAAGATGGTTTTAGAAAGAATTAATCAACCGGACTGTATCTCTGGTTGTCTGCTCGACGGCTTTCCTAGGACCCTGCACCAGGCTGAAGTTTTAGATAAAGCTTTTGATGAGCAAACAAAAATCATAGATAAAGCGATATACATTGAAGTGCCCAACAAAGAGTTAATAAAACGCCTCAGTGGCAGGTGGCTTTGCCGCGTTTGCCAGACAGCGTATCATATGATGAGTTCACCACCTAAAACGCCGGGCAAATGTGGTAAATGCGGTGGAGAATTGTATCAACGTTCTGATGACCAGGAAAACACAGTAAAGGAACGGCTCAATATTTTCTTTGCTCAAACTGTTCCCATACTTGACTATTATAAGAAACAAAATAAATTAATTAAGGTCAATGGTAATCAGGGAATACACGAAGTGTCTAGAACAATAGTCTCTGCTCTTAAGGCACCGGCATCATCCTAAGCAAAGCGAAGGATCACTGAGATTTATCGTTTGATTTGCTACTTTCAAACGACACTAGGGATAGGCGGCAACAGAATAAATGGTAATTATCAAATCTGACGAGGAAATAGCTATCATGAGAAAGTGTGGTAAAATTTTGGCCGCTATTATAGATAAACTGAGGATAGAAGTAAAACCGGGAATAAAAACTGGTCATTTGGACAAAATTATGGCTGAACAATCAAACAAGAGGGGAGTTATCCCTTCTTTTAAGAACTATCGGGGCTTCCCTGCAAATTTATGTGTTTCGGTAAACGATGAAATAGTGCACGGTATTCCTGGTGAGCGAGTACTACAAGAAGGAGACCTCGTCTCTTTAGATGTGGGGGTAAAACTTGATGGCTTTCATACCGATGCTGCCATAACTATTGGCGTAGGGCGAATAAGTAAAGAAGCTGAGGAAATTATCGCAGTGACCGAGGGCAGTCTGGGGGCAGGCATCGCTCAAGCGTTAAATGGGGCGTGGGTACAAGATATCTCGGCTGCCATCCAGCACTATGTTGAGTCAAGAGGATTTTCTGTGGTGAGAGAATATACTGGACATGGGGTAGGTAGGAACTTGCATGAAGAGCCCCCTATACCTAATTTTGTGGTTGGGAAAGGTATTAAACTCCGTAAAGGTATGGCTCTGGCTATTGAGCCTATGGTTAATGCAGGAGATTGGCACACCAAACTGGCGGCTAATCAATGGACGGTGCTAACGACCGATGGAAGCCTTTCAGCACATTTCGAACATACCATAGCCGTAAGTGATACTGGCGCTGAGGTACTTGTTTAGGTATGATATAGGAAATGGCTAAAAAAGAGAGAATAGAAGTCGAAGGTAAGGTTATTACTGTCTTACCGAATACCATGTTTCGCGTTGAGTTAGCCAATGGACATCAGGTATTAGCCCATATCTCTGGTAAGATGAGGAAGCACTATATCAAAATCTTACCAGGGGATAGGGTTCTGGTAGAACTTTCCCCATATGATTTGAGCAGGGGCAGGGTTACCTATCGCCTTAAATAGTTTGACAGGTTAGCTAAGAAGGTATATCATAATGGGGTTTGTTTGAATTGTGAT
>Ga0209742_10000405_pt1 | contig 23234 bp, 14 predicted proteins | sample DeeMarSeWOR38_10_FD_187462 | JGI IMG/M metagenome (GOLD analysis project Ga0209742, IMG submission 187462) | Marine sediment microbial communities from White Oak River estuary, North Carolina - WOR-3-8_10 (SPAdes) (version 2) | ecosystem: Environmental > Aquatic > Marine > Intertidal zone >... | reverse complement strand
ACATCTTCTCCCTTCTCATGGCGGAAGGCCGGGGTGTAGCCATGAGCCACGAAACGCCGCCTTATCTTCTCATAGCTGTTATCGGCGTTGACCAGCAACCGGCCACCAAAAGAGATAACCTGTCCCTGTGATTGGGCACTCACCCTCTTTACCTCGAACAGCCCATGAAGCTCCGAGCTTAGATTTTTCACTGTTTGCTCGACCGGGTCCGGCTCCGCTGCGGGAAAGACGATTGAATTCTGCATGAATGCAATTGCTTAATCAGATCCTGGGCAGCACGATATCTTGCTGCGCCTGGTATTTACCCTTGCGATCGGCATAGGAGATCTCACAAACCTCATCTGCCTCCAGGAATACCACCTGGGCAATGCCTTCATTGGCATAAATGCGGGCTGGCAGCGGGGTGGTATTCGAGATCTCCAGGGTCACGTAGCCCTCCCACTCCGGCTCAAAAGGCGTGACATTGACGATGAGGCCACAGCGCGCATAGGTGCTCTTACCGATGCACATGGTCAACACGTGACGGGGTATTCGAAAATATTCCACCGTGCGGGCCAGGACAAATGAATTCGGTGGAATGATGCACACTTCGCCTTTATAGTCAATGAACGATCGGGGATTGAAGTGTTTGGGATCGACTATGGCCGAGTGAACGTTGGTAAATATCTTGAACTCGTCGGTCACCCGTATGTCGTACCCGTAAGACGATAAACCGAAGGATATAACGTCTTTACGAACCTGATCGTCAATAAATGGTTCTATCATCCGGTGTTCGTGTGCCATTCGCCGTATCCAGGCATCATTCTTTAATCCCATTCAGTTAACTCCTTAAAAAGTGGACATGATTTACAAGCTGTTTATCGAGTCTTGCCATGCACCTAGATTCACACAATATGTTTATTGTGGCGAATGTCAACTCCCAAATTATTGTTTACATAACATCGGGGGCGCTCATCCCCATCAGGTCCAACACCCGGGCAAAGAGTTGTTTGGCTGCCCGGTAGAATCGTAATCGGGCCAGCCGCAATGGTTCAGGCACCTCGCTGTGTAATACGCGGCAAGTCTCGTAGGTGGGATGGAACAGCGCCGCCAACTCATAAGCGTAAAAGGCGATGTGGTGTGGTTCGTATTGGGTTACCATCAACTCGAGGGTTTCCGTCAATTCCAGGGCTTTTCGCAGGAAAGCCAGCTCGTTTTCGTGAGTTAGCAGGCTCAAATCAGCATCCTGGTCCGCTTCGGCCGGCAAACCAGCTTCGTCCCACTTGCGGAAGATGCCAGCACAGCGCACGTGGGCGTTTTGCACGTAGTAGACAGGGTTCTTATCCGACTGTTCGACGGCCAAATCCATATCGAAATCGATGGTGCTGTTTCCCGAGCGCGACAACATAAAATAACGCACGGCGTCGGGGCCAACTTCGTCCAATAACTCGTCCAGAGTCACGAAATGGCCGCGCCGGGTACTCATGCGCACCTGCTCCCCCTCCCGAATAAGGGTTACAAACTGGTGAATGAGGACATGGACGAAGTCAGGGTCCTGACCCATGGCTTTCACGCCCATCATCACCGTGGGCGCAGTGGCATGGTGATCGGCTCCGAAAATATCCACAACCAGGTCGAAACCCCGCTCAGCTTTGTGCCAGTGATAGGCGATATCGGCCATCCGGTAGGTCGGTTCTCCTCCCGACTTAATCAGGACCCGATCCTTTTCGTCTCCCAGTTCAGAGGACTTGAACCAGTAAGCACCGTCCTTTTCGTACGCGTAACCCTTCAATCTTAACTCATCGAGGGCTTCCCAGACCCGGCCAGAAGTATAAAGATCATCCTCGTTGTAATAGACGTCAAAGACGATGTTTAATCGCTTCAATGTGGCCCTTATGCTGGCGAAAATCGTCTCCTCGGCAATTTTGGAGAAAAATTCCCTTGGTTTTTCGAGCAAGCTATCGCCATATTGCCCAACCAGAACCAAAGCGATCCAATAAAGATAATCACCCTGGTAATGATCCCCGCCCAATTCAGCACCCTGGCCTAACGCCTGCCGGTAACGAATATTGAGCGACTCGCCCAACATTTCCATCTGCCGGCCGGCGTTGTTGAAGTAATATTCACGGGTGACATCAAAACTGGCGGCCTCCATGGCCCGAGCCAGGGTATCGCCCATCACCCCGCCACGGCCGCGATGGACGCCCAGAGGCCCGGTGGGATTGGCACTTACGAACTCGACCTGGGCTCGCCTGCCATCACCCAAGTTAAAGGAACCATAATTAAGTCCCAAGGCCAGGATCTCTTCCACCTGACCTTGCAAAAAACCGGCCGTCAATCGAAAGTTGACGAAACCTGGGGGCGCCAAACTGGCAGAGTCGATGTACTCGACTTCTGGCATATGGTCGGCGATGGCTTCGGCGATCTTCATTGGCGACATTCTGGCCAGGCGAGCCATTTGCATGGCCGTTGGGCAGGCGTAGTCGCCAAAGCTGGGATCCCTTGGCTTTTCGATGACGATGGTCGGGATCTCAAATTCAGGCAAAATACCAAACGTCTGTGCTGCCTGTATCGCTTCAATGACCCGCAATGCCAGGTCTTGTCGAACACGCATGATCATTTCCTACAAAATTACATCTGGTACCAACTATCATTGAACCTGTCCTTTCCTGAGGATCCACCAGATGTCTGACCGGCGGGCATTGTAGCATGCTTGGGGGAGGGCAACAACCAGAGGATTGAACCCGTTTACTCGTGTACAATTTTACCTCGGCTGCCGCCAGAAGTCCCATCAGATTCCTTCGGCTTCTAACCAGCGAGATCCCACCAACAAAATAGGCCCACTGTCCCATTATCAAAGCGTCTAATGTGAGTAACATTAGACAGTAGGTCGACATATGCTTGTACCGCTTGAGCAGCTACTTGATGAAGTAGCCTGCTAAATATACCGGGAGGTGGCAGATGGCTTCACGCGCTCAATTTCGCAAACTTTTAAATTGGCTTCCGTTAGCCTTACCGATTTTAACAGGCCTCCTGTTGCTAGTCCTATTCATGGGATTGGCTCAAGTGGAGCCCGCCGTTGTCCATGCCAACCCCATCGACCCACCTGAAGGTTATCCCAAATTCAACACCTCGATCAAAACAGTTTCGCCCACCCTGGCGCATACCGGCGGAGTCGATTTATTCTACATAATCGAGATCCGGAATACGGGAGCATACACTGGAATTAATACGTCTCTGATCGACGAATTACCGGACGAAGTGATGCTTAACAGCGCAGAATCCAGCGTCCAGCCTGACCCCGATGTAAATGGTAACACCTTGAGCTGGAACGGCGACGTTGGTTTTGATCAGACCGTAGTGATCAGCTTCAACGTGACGGTTTCCGACACATATTCCGGAGAGATAGTTAATACGGCAACGATCAGCAACCCTATGATCGATGAACCGGTCACCGTGTCGGCCGTTAGCGTCATCACGGACGATCCGATATTAACCATCGAAAAAACGGCCGTCCCGGCAATGCCTGGCGCCAACAAACCTTTGACTTACACGATTATCGTCGGTAACGAAGGCCAGCCGGCCGTTAATATTCCCATCACCGTGACCGATCAGTTGCCGGCGAACACCAGCCCAGGAAGCGTTGGACCAGATGGAGAATTCAGCCAGGATTTCGTCTCATTCACCCGCACCGTAAATCTGGATACAGGCGAAACGACATCTTTCGTCTTCAGCGTTGACGTGAGCAATGTGTCGAGTGGAACTGTTATCGCCAATAACGACTACCAGGTTGAGAGCGCAATAGGCGACGTGACCGCCGGGGAGCCCTATACCGTGACTGTCGTCGATCCCGAGTTGTGGTTAGTGAAAGAGGTTTGGCCTGATCCGCCCGGTTCAAATAGGCAAATGACTTACACGTTGACGTTGCTAAACCTGGGATCGTTGGCAACCAATCTGGTGATCACCGATCGAGTGCCGGCCAATGTGACCTACGTATCCGGGGGTACCCTCTCCAATGGCGTAGTTTCCTGGTCCCTGCCGGAATTGGGAACCAATGAGACCGCCCAATTCAGCTACACCGTATCCATCGGCGATGTGATGGATATCGCCATAACCAATGACGATTATGGCGTCTGTGATGACGAAGGAGTTTGCCAATCCGGTCATCCGCTGACAAATGTGACTGAAGGGCCAAATTTTGTAGCCTGGGCGGAAGTGGATCCCATCGCCAAAAAACCTGGTGGCGGCAATGTGCCGCTAACACCCACCCTGGTCGTCCACAATCTCGGGCCGGGCAATGCCATCAGTGCCCATGTGCGACTCCAATTTGAACGAATTAGCACGACGGGGGCAGATTTAGTGGCCTTACCTGATGGTGACTTGTTATCTGACCCCGAAAAATGCGGTGATAAATGCAGGTTTTATACCTGGGAGGGCCATATCAGCTATGGCGAGACGATAACCTTTACAACCCTTACGCCTATGAGCACCATCGGGGGAGAGGAAGGCACAAATTACACAGCCACCATTGTTGTGACAGATACTCTGGCCAATTCAGTCACTGAACCGGTGACAGCAACAGCTATCGGCCGGGTGACACACCTGGCTAACCTCATTCCGGAAAAGACAGCGCCGCCAGTGATCGGAAACGGCATGTTGATGACCTATACCATTTCAGTTTTGAATAGCGGTTTGAGTACCGATGAGCCACCTTCGCCATCTTTGTCCGACACCGTTCCCGAAGGGACGTCGCTGATTGGGGTAAACGATGGTGGAGTGTCCCAAACGGTCGGCGCCACCACGGTGGTTTCTTGGACCCTGCCGGCGATGGGTCCCGGGGACGTCCTCGAGCGTTCCTATGTGGTGCTCGTTGATGAGGATTTGATCAGCGGTACTTTGATCGTCAACGATGAGTATTTCACCAGTTGGTACGAGAGCGAAGATAAGAAAACATTTACTAATACCGGGCAGCCGTTTACGACAACGGTCCGAGAAGTGGGATTGATCGACTCCTTCAAAGAAGTTGATCCCACCTTGGTGGAACCCGGGCCAGAAAATACCCTTACTTATACCCTGCACATCGTCAATTCGAGCCCCAATCGGTTGAATGGCGTCAGCGTTTACGATTTCTTGCCCTGGCAAAACAGCACCTACCAGCTTGATGCCATCGCCACATCAGGACAGATAATAAGTGATATCGTCAGCATTGAGTGGTCGGGTGATATCGAAGCATTTTCCTCAGAGCTCATCACCTTTACTGTACTTGTCGATCCAGGTTTTGAAGGTGTGTTAACCAATGCGGCTGTCATTAACCATCCTTCTTTATTAGATGAGATTTGGATCGATGCGGTAACAAACGTCACCGACAAACCGATCCTGAATATTAGCAAAGAAGCTACGCCAGGAACCGTCGAAGTAGGCGATGAGATACTTTATACCATTTTGGTGGAAAATATAGGCCAGCAAGCCACGGGATTAATTATTGAGGATACACTCCCCCAAAACACATCATACGCGGCCGGTAGTGCCAATCTGGCTGGCCAATTAGTTGGCGATCAGGTGCAATGGCAATGGCCAATCCTTGCCCATGAAGAGAGCAAAACCTTCACCTTCCGAGTCACTGTGGATGGCGGCAATGAGATCGTCAACGACGATTACAGCGTAAGCTCGTCCGAAGGAGTAACAGCCTGGGGGGCTCCAGTTGTTGTAACCGTGATGACCGGTGGTCCAGGGGAAGTATACTTACCGATCATTCTAAAAAAGTGATCGGATTCGACAATCACTTGTTTTATTGGCCTACTAACTGATCATAGACCATCAGCGTCTCCGTGGCCGTCTTTTCCCAGGAAAAGTTGGCTGCCTGCGCTAGTCCTTTTTGCCTTAGATTGGCCGCCAGATCCTCCTGGACAATGGTAGCGATGATCGAGCCCGCAATCTGGCGCTCGTCGTCGGGATCGAGGGTGAAGCCAGCATCGCCGATTACCTCCGGCAAAGAACTACAGTTGCTGGTTACCACCGGCACACCACAAGACATGGCTTCCAGCGGCGGCAGGCCAAATCCCTCATTACGACTGACAAAGGCAAAACTACTGGCCGCCCGGTAGACGGCTGGCTTATCCTCCTCGTCAATGTAGCCAGCCCAAAGAATATGATCTTCGAGATCCAACTTATTGATAAGGCCTTCGTAATCGGGATAGCGATTCGAGGCTTCTTGTGGTTTTCTTCCAGCCAGAACAAGGGGATAATCTTGGCCTAATGCCTGGGCTACGTAAGTGTAAGCCATTAATAAGGTGGTCACGTTTTTATGAATCTCGTAACCGCCCAAGTAGAGGACGTAAAAGTCTGGCAAATCGTACTTCTTGAGAATGGTCATATCCACCAATAGTTCTTGCTGTGGTTTATAGGCCGAACTGGCTGCCAGGTATATGACTGTCACATTTTGCTCAAGGACAGCCAAATGGTTAACGATGTCCCTTTTACTGGCTTGAGAATCTGTGATGATGTGACCGGCGGCTTTGGCACTGGCGCTAACCAATGCATTGTACAGACGGGCGTTAATCTCACGCCGGTACTCCCGCACAATGAGCGTCGTCACGTCGTGAACCGTTACCACCAGCGGTACTGGCGATTGGAGCGGAGACCCCCAATATGGCACGTGAGCGATATCAGCCCCGATGTTCCGACAAGCACGAGGAAAGGTTATTTGTTCGAAGTACACTTTTCCCAGGTGGCCGGCTGACAGGGGCAGGCACTTGATGTTGACGTCCGGTGGCACATCTTGCGGGATATGTTGGCCAGAAAGTTGCGGATAGATCAAAGTGATCTCCAAATCCCTCACCAGGCGGTCGAGATGATAAACTAACTGGCGTGTATATTGGCCACTGCCCGTGTTCGGCCGGTTCCAGAAGTAAGCGTTGATGGCCAGGTGCATAAGCGAAGTGTAATTCAAGGGCATCCAGAATCAAAGACTCTTGACATGTGCACCCCGCATCTTTATCATCTCTGTTACCCTTGCCAACAATGGCTACCATCGTCACATCATTGCCTGCCGGGGTAGTCTAGGGTAGTCGAATTTTGCTTTCAGTCGCTCAAATTGAGGAGGTTTTGGACTATGCATCGTTTGTCATCACCCATTCATGAGATAAAAGAACATTACAAAGTGGTCGTGGTTGGTTCGGGTTACGGTGGCGCTATTGCAGCATCACGCCTGGCACGAGCAGGACAACAGGTTTGCCTCTTAGAACGGGGCGTGGAACGGCACCCGGGCGAATATCCCAATGACGAAATCGAGACCTTGCCTGAAATCCAGACCAATTTGCCTTCAGAACATCTCGGTAAACAAACTGCGCTTTATGACTTCCACATAAACGACACCATGACCATCTTGGTAGGTTGTGGGTTAGGGGGCACTTCGTTGATTAACGCCAACGTTTCCCTGCGCCCGGATCCCCGCGTTTTTGACGATCCTCGCTGGCCGCAAGCCTTGCGAGATGACCTGGATAATTTGCTGGAGGATGGTTATCAACGAGCAGAGGCGATGCTTAAGCCAGTTCCATACCCGCAGGATTTCCCGAGCCTGGCTAAAGCTGAAAGCCTGGAGCTATCAGCCGCCGCAATAGGAGCCGATTGTTACCGGTTACCGATCAACGTCACCTTTGAGAATGGCGTCAATCATGTGGGCGTTGAGCAACGAGCCTGCGTCCTTTGTGGCGACTGTATTTCCGGATGCAACTATTGGGCCAAAAACACGACCTTAATGAACTACCTGCCCGATGCCAGGAACCATGGGGCGGAGATTTATTGTCAGATCTCCGTGCGTAGGATCGAGCGCCACGACGACCACTGGCGCCTACGCTATCAGGTACTTGAAGAAGACCAGGAAACCTTTGACGGACCATTAGCCTCGGTCGGGGCCGACATCGTCATTTTGGCTGCCGGAACGCTGGGTTCAACGGAGATCCTCTTACGTTCCCAAATGACCGGCTTATCCTTATCAGAGAAGTTGGGAAAGGGCTTCTCTGGCAACGGCGATGTGGGTGGCATTGCCTACAATGCCGACCGGCCGGTAAATAGCGTTGGCTTTGGCAGGCAAAAACCGGGTAAGATAAAGCCTGTGGGACCTACCATCACTAGCGTCATCGATCTCCGTAAAAAGCTGGATGTAAACCAGGGCGTGGTTATCGAAGAGGGATCTTTGCCAGGTTCTCTGGCCAAGGGATTGCCGGTCGCCCTGGCCAAGGCAGCCAGGTTAGTGGGCGAAGACACCGATCGCGGATTAGCCGACCAGATCCGTGAATTGGCCCGCAAGTGGATCAGTATGATTCGCGGTGCGTATCATGGTGCCGTTCTGCATAGCCAGATATATCTGGTTATGAGCCATGACGATAGCGGGGGACAACTTAATTTGGTGAACGATCGCATCCGTATCATCTGGCCCGACATCGGCCGGCAATCCTTCGTGCGTTTGATCAATGCTTACCTGGCCGAAGCCACCCAAGCTATTGGCGGCACGATTGTCGAGAATCCCGCCTGGCGGATGTTGCCGTCGAAGAACATGGTCACGGCCCATCCCCTCGGTGGTTGCATTATGGGCGAAGATGCCAGTCAGGGCGTGGTCAACCATAAAGGACAGGTGTTTTCTGGTGCAAATGGTACTGCCGTTCATGATGGATTATTCGTCTGTGATGGGGCAGTCATTCCTCGATCTCTGGGTGCCAATCCATTGTTAACCATATCGGCCGTCGCCGAGCGGTGTTGCTCATTAATAGCAGAGGATAATGGCTGGCAAATCGATTACGATTGATCCCATACAATCACTATGGACCGCTAATGATGAAGTATGAGTCGCAGTCAAGGGCCGACCAAAGCTTAAATTCTTCCTAAACGAAAGAAGGAACCATGTTGTGAAATATGGAACATGCGTTTGCTACGCCTATACCCTTGTGTTAAAATGTCAAAACTCGCACGAACGGGCTTAAAGCCAGTAAATGCCCATCTTGCAATAATATGAAGTGGGAGGACAGCCGAACGTGGCTAATGACATTCCCGATATCGTAATTGGACGCCTACCAATATACTTACGTGCCTTGGTTTACATGGACGAAGAGGGGGATAAGGTCACGACATCTTCCCAAGAATTGGGGTCAAGGCTGGGGATCAGCTCAGCCCAAATTCGGAAGGACTTATCCCATTTCGGCGAGTTTGGAAAACAAGGTACAGGTTATCACATCAAATATTTGATCGAACAATTGCGCCAGATCTTGCATTTAGATCACGATTGGCCGGTTGTATTGGTTGGTGCCGGATACCTCGGCCATGCTCTCGCTCATTATCAGGGTTTTAAGCACCGTGGCTTCCACATCAATTGGATATTTGATAACGATCCAGACAAAATTGGGATACAGATGAATAACATGGAAGTGCGCGACATCAGGGAGCTGGATGACCTCGTTCGCCGAGAAGAGGTTCAAATGGCCATCGTCGCTGTACCTGCTTCGGCTGCCCAAGAGATCGCCGATATACTGGTGGAAGCTGGCATCAAGTCTATTCTGAGTTATGCCCCGATCAATCTGAAAGCGCCGGCCGGTGTCCAGGTCCGCTACAGTGACCCGGTCATCCTGCTTCAACGAATGACTTATTATTTGGAGCCCTGAGCCTTGTCGATATTGCGAATATTTAAAAGACCCGCGCTTGGAAATGTGCGGGTCCTTTTGAATATAATGGTTAGATGTTGGGGATACTTCGCTGTAGGATGGGCAGTTCTTCTAGGGCCTTACCAGCTCCTATGGCTGTGCAGGCAATCGGATTATCGGCCACATAAGCCGGTACGCCAGCTTCCTCTGTCAGTAAGGTGTCCACCTCTCTTAAGAGAGCACCCCCACCAGTTAGGGCCATGCCCCGGTCGATGATATCGGCCGCCAGCTCTGGCGGTGTCTTGGCCAAAACAGCCCGGACGACGTGTGTGATAGCCGCCAAGGGTTCCTCTATCGCCTCAGCCACTTCACGGGAACTCACAATAATGGACTTGGGCAAGCCTCCAATCTGGTCCCGGCCTTGAACATTCATCTCCAGCCGTTCTTCTAAATCCCGAGCCGATCCGATCTTGATCTTCATCTCCTCAGCCGTTGGTTCACCTATAACCAGATTGTATTTCTTGCGAGTGTAATTGATGATGGCTTCATCCAGGTGAACGCCGCCGACACGGACTGATTCGGCACAGACGATGCCATTCATGGACACCACGGCCGCCTCCGTTGAACCACCACCTAAGTCGACGATCATGTTACCCGTTGGCGTCCCAACCGGCAGGCCAGCCCCAATCGCTGCCGCCAGCGGTTCGGGGATTAAGTGTACTTCTCGAGCACCGGCCGCCAGAGCGGCCTCCTTCACCGCTCTACGTTCCACACTGGTCACGCCATAAGGAACGCTGATCATCACTACTGGACGGCGTAAATGGAAACGACCAGAGACTTTTTCGATGAAGTAACGCAACATGGCCTCAGTGACGAAGTAATCGGCGATGACCCCATCGCGCAACGGCCGCATGACCTCGATCTCTTCGGGAGTGCGACCATACATCTCGCGGGCAGCCCGGCCGACTTCAACGATGGTGGTCTTGTCGTCATCCTCGCGGATAGCAACGACTGACGGTTCCTGTAGGACAACTCCGCGACCCTGTTCATGGACCAAAACATTGATCGTGCCAAGATCGATGGCGATGTATGGCGTAAAAAGGGCCAACTTTAGCTCTCTTCCTCTTCTTCTTTTCTAAGGTCAGCCATGCCCCTTCGACGGCGAGGCTGTCTGCCAGTTCGTTTCATGCTGACATCAATGCGTATCTGGGCTCGTCTTAAGGCTGCTTCGATTTGCGCGTAGCGGGCAGCATCTACCGAAACACCTTCCTTCATCAATTCTTCGGCTCTCATACGCGACTGTTCTGCCCGCTCCAGGTCAATTTCTTCAGCCTGTTCGGCCGAATCGGCTAAGATAATCACATGATCCGGCTGAACCTCGGCGAATCCCCCGCCAATAGCAAAATATTGTTCATCTTTTTCCTGGCGAACCATGACCTCACCAAATTGCAGGGCTGTGAGCAAAGGAGCGTGGTTAGGTAAGATGCCCATTACTCCTTCCACCCCTGGCAAGCTGACGTAGTCAACTTGCTCGCTAAATACAGTTCGTTCTTGAGTAACAATATCACATTGAATAGGCATTGGAGCACTCGTGAGTAATTAGACTTCGGCTCGTAGCCGTTCCGCTTTCTCTACCGCCTGATCGATCGTGCCCACCATAAAGAAAGCCTGTTCAGGTAAATCATCATGCTTGCCATCCAGGATTTCCCTGAAACCACGGACTGTCTCCCTGGTCGGCACGTACTCGCCGTTCAAACCATGGAATTTTTCGGCCACGAACATGGGCTGGCCTAAGAATCGTTCGATCTTTCGCGCCCTGGCCACCAAGATCTTTTGATCTTCGCTCAATTCGTCAATGCCAAGGATGGCGATGATATCCTGTAGATCGTTATAGGTCTGCAAGACCTGCTTGACCTCCCGGGCGGTACGATAATGTTCTTCGCCTACAACATCAATTTGCAAGGCCCGGCTGGAGGAGGATAAGGGGTCTACGGCTGGAAAGATACCTTTGGCAAAGACACTTCGTTCCAGGGTGATGCTGGCATCCAGGTGGGCGAAGGTAGCTACCGGCGCCGGATCCGAATAGTCGTCGGCTGGCACATAAATAGCCTGCATCGAGGTGATCGAACCGGTTTTGGTGGAAGTAATCCGTTCTTGCAACATACCCATCTCAGCCGCCAGCGTTGGCTGGTATCCTACCGCGCTGGGCATTCTCCCAAGTAACGCCGACATTTCCGAACCAGCCAGAACATAACGGAAGATATTGTCGATGAATAGAAGTACGTCGCGTCCCTCGTCACGGAAATACTCGGCCATAGCCAGACCGGTCAAGGCCACTCGCAGCCGAACGCCGGGAGGTTCGTTCATCTGCCCAAAGACCATGGCTACAGAGTCCAGCACGCCATAATCTTGCAGTTCGTAGTACATGTCGGTGCCTTCTCTGGTACGTTCACCGACGCCAGCAAAGACAGAAACACCTTCGTGGGCAGTTGCTACCGAACGAATCAATTCTGAGATCATGACGGTCTTGCCCACCCCTGCACCACCATATACACCGGTCTTTCCACCCTTGAGCAGTGGAGCGATCAAGTCGATAACTTTCAGACCAGTTTCAAACGTTTCGGCTACGGTAGACTGCTCTTGAAATTCAGGTGCCGGCCGGTGGATGGGATAATAAGTATCCGATATGGGCGTTGGCATGCCGTCAATGGCCTCTCCGACAATATTAAAGATGCGGCCCAGGGACACTGGGCCAACTGGCACTTTAATCGGCGCACCAGTTGCGACCACGTCCACTCCACGTTGAAGCCCATCGGTCGAATCCATCGCTACGGTTTTTACCATGCCTCCACCCAGGTGCTGTTGCACCTCCAGCACAAGGCGGCCATCGGGGCGTTCAATCTCCAGAGATTCGTAAATCTCCGGTAACTCGCCTTCAGGAAACTCGACGTCTACGACAACGCCTCGAATAGCCCTTACTTTGCCTATTGCCATATAACAAACCTCCAAGAATCAGTCAGAAATCATCAAATCTAAAGGTTGATCGAGCTTTCAGAGTCACCATTCATGCTTTGGCCAGGGCTTCTGCCCCGCCGACTATATCCAGAATCTCGCTGGTTATGCTTGTTTGGCGGGCTTTGTTTCTCTCTAATATCAGGTAATCGATCAGTTCCGCTGCATTATCAGTGGCATTGTTCATGGCCACCATGCGCGCGCTGTGTTCGCTGGCCTTCGCTTCGAGAATGGATTGATAAATTTGTAGTTCGGTGAAACGGGGAACAATGGTGTTCAACAAAACTGCCGGACCCGGTTCATAATCGTAGACGAGTTCAGTTGCCCCAGCCGTATCGACGTGCTCAACATACTCAGAGACAGCCATTGCTTCCAGGTCCAGCGGCTTAAGGGGTAATAATTGTTTCACACTAGGTACCCGGTTTACCAGGCTGATAAAGTCGGTGTAGGCGATAAATACGTCGTCTACCTTGCCTTGCAGAAAATCGTCAATTGCTACCCGAGCGATTGGCGAAATATCCAATAACGAAGGTTCATCAGGTATTCCTTCGAAAGTAGCCGTACAATTGTATCCGCGGCGTATCATCAAATCTTGTCCCTTGCGACCGACGGCAATCACCTCTACCGGCGTGGGGATGGCCTGTATGAATTGTTCAGCTTGGGCAACGATATTGGCGTTATACGCACCAGCTAAACCGCGATCGCCAGTGATCAGGATTAAGGCCGAATTCTTGATCTCAGACCTCGAAGTAAGCAGGGGATGGGCGTTATTGCCGTCAACTCCTGGTTGAGAGGCTAAATTTATCAAAATCTCGAAGGCCTTACCTGCGTAGGCTCTCGTGGCGATAACCTGGTGCTGAGCTTTGCTGGCCTTGGCCGCCGAAACGGCCGCCAACGCACTCGTGACCTGAGAGATATTGCGAATGCTGCGGATGCGTTTGTTGAGTTCGCGTTCAGTAGCCAAAAGGCACTCCTTTAGCCAGACCAACTTGCGTTGAAGTCAGAGATAGCCTGTTTCAACGCTTCTTCAGTTTCCATACTAAAGTCGAACGACTCCCTAATCGCCTGACCAACGGCCGGATGAGCCGTGTCCATATAGCGCAAGAAATCCTGGCTCCACTCGGAAACACTATCCACTGGTACTTTGTCAAGGTAGCCACGCGTACCAGCATAGATAAACATCACTTCGTGGTCCAGGGATACTGGCATATATTGGGGCTGTTTGAGCAGTTCCATAAGTCGGGCACCACGATCAAGCTGGCGCTGTGTCGCCCTGTCTAAATCAGAACCGAATTGAGCAAAAGCGGCTAGTTCCCGATATTGAGCCAGATCGGCCTTCAATCCCCCAGCCACTCTTTTCATCGCTTTTCGTTGGGCGTCACTTCCAACCCGGGAAACAGAAAGACCCGTGTTAATGGCCGGGCGCTGACCAGCATTAAACAGGTCTGTCTCCAGGAAAAGCTGGCCATCAGTGATAGAAATCACGTTTGTTGGGATATAGGCCGACACGTCACCAAGAAGCGTCTCGATGATGGGTAGTGCAGTTAAAGAGCCACCGGTGCCAGGAACTTTGACAATTTCGTAATTATCCTTGTCTTCCATGGCCTCCAAAGCTTCCGTCGCCTTAGGCAAATCATGATTACCAAAATAAAGCTTACCATCTACCCCTTCGGTATTCTGAGTAACCTGAGTGCCCTTGGCAACGATAATGTAATCGTCGCGGAGCCGAACGGCACGTTCGAGCAAACGGCTATGGAGGGAAAATATGTCGCCGGGATAGGCTTCGCGGCCCGGCGGACGTCGCAGGATAAGGGACATCTCCCGGTAGGCCCAGGCATGTTTTGAAAGATCATCATAGATTACCAAGGCATCCAAACCTTGATCCATGAACTCCTCGCCAATGGTACAGCCTGCATAAGGTGCGAAGTATTGCAATGGTGCAGGCTCTGAGGCTCCTGCAAGAACGACGATGGTATAGTCCATGGCCCCGTGCTTTTCCAGAGAAGCGACAACCTGGGCCACCTGCCCAACGCGCTGGCCAATGGCCACGTAAATACAAATGAGGTCTTTCCCCTTTTGGTTGACAATCGTGTCCAAACAAATCGCCGTCTTTCCGGTCTGCCGGTCACCGATGATCAATTCCCGTTGGCCCCGGCCGATGGGGAACATGGCGTCGATGGAAAGAATTCCGGTTTGTACCGGTGTATCAACGCCCTTTCTCTCGATTACACTCGGAGCGATTCTCTCGATAGGCCGGACCTTAGATGTGTTAATCGGGCCCTTGCCATCCAATGGCTGGCCTAACGGGTCGATTACCCGGCCGATCATGGCATTCCCTACTGGAACTGAAGCGATGCGGCCGGTGGTTCGCACCTCATCTCCAACTCCGATCCCCGTATAATCGCCCATCACCACGATTCCAATACTATCAGGCTCCAGGTTCAGGGCTACGCCAGCAACACCATTGGAGAACTCAACGATTTCGCTGGCTCTAACCTCCGCCAGACCATCGGCCAGCGCAATACCATCCCCTACTGAGATAACTGTACCAACGCTTCGCGCCTCGACTTTCTTTTCAAAACCTTCGACCTGCTTTAGCAAGGAATCAGCGATATTTTCATATCCTGGAGCAATAGTCGTCATTCACTAACCTCCTCGTAGTTTGTCATTGGCTACTGATATTTAGCCGGCGAGGCCTTTTACCGTATCGCCATCCAACCGGGCGACAACCTCCGTAAGCAACTTAACGCCATTCTCATAATCGTCTCGGTGTATGATACCACCATGACTGTGAATGTGGCGGGTTGGAACGCCAAGAACGATGGTAGGAACGCCAATACCATGTAAATGGATTTTTGAACCATCAGTCGAACCACCCACTGAATACGATGAGATTTGAAGGGGTATATTCTCTTCAGCGGCTGTGTCAATTATCAAATCTCGAAGTTTCAAATTAGGGATCAGTCCTCTGTCATAAAGGATGATACTCGGACCTTCGCCAATCTTCACTCGTGATTGCTCGGGTTTAACTCCGGGTATATCGCCAGCAATATCCACTTCTAATATTATAGCAACATCAGGATCTATGGCATGGACGCTGGTAGTCGCCCCGCGTAAGCCAACCTCTTCCATCACTGTAGCCACTCCATAAATATGATTCGGATGCGGGCGATCGACAAAGTATCGCAAGGTATCGATTACCCAGGCGCAGCCGAGCCGGTCGTCGAAGGCCTTGGACAGAAAGGTCTTTGAGTTTGCCAGGACTTCGAAATCAGCTTTAGGGATTACCGGATCGCCAATGCGCACCCCAGCCTCTTCTACCTCTTTTTCTGAGGTGGCACCGATGTCGATATACATGTCTTTTTTCTGGACAACTTTTTTGCTTTCGTCGTCATCCATGATATGCGGTGGCTTGGCCCCAATAACCCCGGTTAGATTTCCCTTGTGTGTTCGGATTAGCACGCGATGGCCAAGGAGAACCTGATCCCACCATCCCCCTAACTGAACAAACTTAAGATAACCCTCCTTGGTGATGTGAATGATCATAAAACCAATTTCATCCATATGACCAACTAACATCACCTTTGGACCGTCACCCTGTTGGTGGCAAATCAGGCTTCCCAGTTTATCCTGGGAAATCGTACCCAGGGGGTCCAAATATTGGCGCACAACGCCCCGGATCTCATCTTCGTAACCCGGAACGCCATCTGCCTCAGTGAGGGTCTTCAATAACTCTTCAGTCGCATCCACGTATTATCAACCTTGTTTATTGTACAGGTGGGGATTGTGATAGTCATTTTGGCCGCGTGGGCAGTCAATGATATTAACCTACCTGGTATCATTTGTCCAGCAATTCACAAATGCGACACAGGACTATGCCAGGTGAAAAATGAACAGCGAAATTTATAAGTTATCCTTGATTGATGCATGCGGACGTTTTAAGTCGATCCAATTTTTCTGATATACTTTACCGTCTTGCATCCGGCATACGATATGGGCAGGGATTGGCTTGCCCATTGATCGTGAGCAGCAGGTGATGCGGATAAGGTTGACGATGGAGCACGTGGCAGAAGAGGTCGGAGCTAAAGATGCTCGACAAAGCCGACTGGCCAAGCACCGTCTATGGCTAAAGGTTACTTTAACGACCTTACTGATCTTGCCTGTGTTGTTGGCAATCGAAGTCAGTTTTCTGAATCCCCTATTTGAATCGCCCGACGAATTACAACATTATCAGTTCGTACGTTACTTGGTTGATGAAAGGGAGCTGCCTATCCAACAGCCAGAGGAGCCCCTTTCCCAACATCACCAGCCGCCACTTTACTATTTGCTCGGTTCTATTCTAACTGCTGGTATCGCCGACGAAGGAACGATCCCACCGCGCAACCCTCATTGGACTTCGTACCCAATGGAGAAGGTGCATCGTGATAACAAGGCTCAATTCTTATCCACGGCGGAAATGGCTTTTCCGTATAACGGTACGGCGCTGGTGACGCATGTGTTGAGATTGTGGTCGGTCCTGCTATTGGCTGGCACCGTAGTTCTGTTCTGGCAATTGGGAAAACGACTCTGGCCGGACCAAATCCAAAAGCAACTGCTGTTCCTAGCTATCGCCGCGCTAAGTCCGATGTTGATATATATCGGCGGATCGGTGAATAACGACAATTTAGTCATATTCTTGAGCGTATTGTTGTTGTTATTAACGGTACAAGCAATGCAGAATGGCTTTCGTTGGCCGATCAGCTTATTGATCGGTCTAGTGTGGGGATTAGCCCTGTTATCCAAGCTTTCGGCCGTTATGCTCGTTGTCCCTTGGGGTGTCGGGTTGTTATGGACAAGCTGGCGGAATAAGGATTGGACCTTGCTCTTCAGCCGCGCCCTGGCAATCAGCGCTACAGCCATTGTGTTGTCTGGCTGGTGGTATGCTCGCAATATGTATCTCTATGGTGAACCCACGGGTCTCGAACAGATGCTAGACATTTGGGGTGAGCGGTTACCGGATAACTTCGGCAGATCAGAGGTTACCGGTGCGCTAGTATACAGTTGGACGACTTTCTGGGGGCGTTTCGGCTACGGCCAAGTCATACTGCCGCCAGTTATATACTGGCTATATTCGGCGTTAGCTCTGGTTGGAATGGTTGGACTTGTCTGGAAAGTACGAAACCTCTTCCGCCAAGATAGGTGGAGAGCGGTGCCAGGCGTTTGGTTGGTCATGGTGGCTACCTCGTTGGTATATTTCGCCGGCCTCCTCTACTACGTCTATCGCAGCCCAACAGGAGCCAACGGCCGGTATATTTTCCCAGCCATACCGGCCATTGCCGCCCTGATGGTCGCGGGTATTTCAGCCTTCAGGCCAGGTCGAACCGCCGTCATCGCCCTAATCCTGCTGCTGGTTGCTGTATCGCTGTTTAGCGTTGGCGTATTTGTACCCTGGACCTACGCCGTTCCCCCCTTGTTAACCATGGAGGAGGCCATGGATCAGGTAGATACACCACAGTTATTGACCTGGGCAGACAGCATCAGGCTGTTAGGTACAAAAGTGGAACCTTCTTTATTATTTGATGGACCCGAAGATGAGCTAACTGTGATGGCCTGCTGGCAAGCTGAGGACCAGATCGACCAGAACTATACATTTTTTGTCCATATATTAGATCCCGATCTCAATCCCCTCGGGCAGCGGGATATGCATCCAGGACTAGGAAATTTCCCTACGTCTATGTGGCAAACAGGAAATGTCTTCTGCGACAAATACCGGATACCGGTGGTCGAGAATGTGTTACGCACGCCCACAGTGGCTAACGTTGAAATTGGTTTTTACGATTCGAAGCCAGAGCAAAGATTGCCGGCTAAGGCTGGAGATGGTCAGGTGCTTGATTTTGTCGTCATCGATAAGGTGCGGATTTCGCCTTATCAGGCGGCCGAGATATCAGAACCTGCCCGCCAGATCGAACAAGGTCATTTTGTCCAGGGTGTTTCCTTATCCGGATACGCCTGGCTACCGGAGGAGGTCTCGCCAGGTGAAGAGGCGACGCTTCGCTTGTGGTGGGCTGCCGGTGGTCCCCTAGATGCCGAATATCAGGTATTTGCTCATTTGCTAGACTCATCAGGTACGTTGATCAGCCAGGCAGATGGGCCACCACAAGGCGGGCGCCTGCCGACCAATTTCTGGGAAGAAGAGATCGTGGTCGACGACCATACCTTTGTTATCCCAGACGAGGGATCGCTGGGCCAAACGAAAGTACAGGTGGGACTGTACCAACTCACAGATGGAAGTCGTCTACCCCGTGTTGATGAAGAAGAGCCAGCGAACTATGTTGAGATACCCGGTCCGATTATTTTGCGTTAAGTGATTTTGCATTTGAACGGTCGCACAATAAACTCGAACAATTACAAGATCGGAATCAGGATTCGTCACAAAGATCTTTCATAAACCTGCGTCGATCCTGACAAATGCAACTAGATGAGAAGAGCTAATCAAAAGTTAAGCAGCCCGTATGATACCGTCTCGCGGTGGATATTACCGGCCATCATCACTCTGTTCTTGTTGGTAGCCGGCATCTATATATGGCAAACTCCGCACTTTGAAGGACCGGACGAACGACAACATTTTGCCTACATCGAGTGGCTTGCCACGGGAAAAGGCTTCCCTCCCCAAGGTGACGCAGCCTTCGAAACCCCTGTTGAACAGGAGGCTGGCCAGTCGCCATTCTACTATTTATTCGCTTCAATCCCGGCTAGGTTGGTGGGTTTAACGAATCCCCCTATCATTTACCGGGAAAATCCCCATGCTTTCAGCAGAGTCGGCCCACCGGCATTCCCTGACAATGATAATAGGGCCATTCACTATCCGGGCGATGGTCAGCCGCTGACCGGTGGATGGTTAGCTCTCTATTTAGCCCGATTCCTGTCTTTAACCTTTGGCATCATATTGTTGATCAGCACCTATGGGCTGACCAGAGAGGTGTTTCCCGAAATTCCCCAATTAGCCTGGATGACGACGCTGCTGGTGGCAGTCAACCCACAGGTCCTATTTATCAGTAGTGTTGCCTCGAATGATATCCCGGCCGCGGCTTTGAGCGGCGTCACCCTTTGGCTATTGGCCATATTCCTCCAACGGGGGCCAACAAACTGGCGGGCGGCTGGCTTGGGCCTTGCCTTTGGACTCGCCCTTCTAACCAAAACCAGTGTGATGGCTTTGGCCTTGCCTATTGCGATAGCTCTTGGTTGGTTGTGGCTTTCCGGCCGGCAGTCTTTTGCTAACACTCTCAGGTATGGAATATTGATACTTTTGGGAGTTTTGCTCATCGCCGGTTGGTGGTTTGCTCGATCATGGATGCTGTATGATTCACCTCTCGGGTTAGGAACACATGACCGGACATCCTGGGCCATAGGAAAACCAGGAGCCAAATTGCTTACACCTTATGCGCGTTGGCAGGATGTCTTTAGATCCTTCTGGGTATCGTTCGGTTGGGGAACGATCAGGGCAAGGGTTTGGTTATACAACATCCTATTTGTTTTTTCCGCTATTGCTGGATTGGGGTTAATCATGGCTGCCTGGCGCTGGCTGCGACGGCCGAATCACACGATCACGGTTACAATCATCTTATTAGCCCTTTTAACGTTATCCATAATTGCCGTGGCCTTTGCTTTGGAGCTGTGGATGCGCCGGGTCGTCGCTTCTTACGGCCGGCTCATGTTTCCCGCCTTAACGGCCATCGCGGTGCTGATGGTCACCGGCTGGTATAGCCTCCATTCCAAGCTACCCTATATAGCTACTGGGGTAATCGCACTCATAGCTTTGACTGCTCCATTTTGGCTCTTGAAACCGGCCTTTGCGATGCCAACACCGCTGGATGAGGCCGAGATTGCAGAGTTAGAACCGGCCATCGGCTGGCGTTTTGGTCCTTCGGTTGACGAGCCTGTCGCAGAACTGATCAGCGTGAGACCACTCGAGGAATCGCGTGAAGCCGGTAGCATGATGATGGTCGAAGTTTGTTGGTTAGTTTTGGCTCAATCGGAACGACCGTACAGTGTTTTAATCCATGTTATTGGCCCCGAAAATCAATTGATAACAAACCGGCGAACCTATCCGGGATTGGGACATTATCCGACGACAATCTGGCAGCCCGGCGATGTCTTTTGTGACACGGTTCGATTAATCGTGTGGGAAAACGTGCCGGCAACGCTTGTTTATAAAATTGAAGTGGCCATGCTTGATCTAGAAGAAAACATGCGTATTCCAATTTACGATGCCCTGGGCAACCCAGTGGAGGTTGCTTTCGCAGGTGATATATTGATATTTGCCAAAGATTCGCAAGTGCCTTTTACGACATCCCAGGAAAATGGAGAGGCCGCTCAAATTGTTGATTATCAATTACCAGAAGAATGGCATGTAGGAAAGGATCATCACCTTACCCTTCAATGGGGCGTGTTAAGTAGTCTGAGCCAAGATTACCAGGTATTCGCCCACTTACGAGATCCAGAGACAAAAAAGAACGTGGCCCAGGCCGATGGTCCGCCATTAGATGGTTGGTATCCAACCTCCCGGTGGCCGGCCGGTGAAATCATCACCGATAATCGATCATTTCCTTTACCAGAAGAGACACCACCAGGCACATATGAACTTTATGTAGGTCTTTACGACCTGGCATCGGGTGTTCGCTTCGGCAGCGAGTATCTACTGGGCTCCGTCGAGGTACAACCATGAGCGCGTCCGAGATTCAGGGACGGCGACTACCGGTCGCCAACCCCAGGTCTCGATTTTGGACTTTTCTTCTGATTCTGGTGCTGCTCCTGGGTTTTGCATTGCGCATGCATAACCTTGAGGGACAGTCAATGTGGAGCGATGAGGGATTAAGCCTCTACCGGGCACGTTTGTCCCTTTCAAATATTAGCCAGAATATCATCACAGTCGATGGCATTGACACACGGGACACAAATCCGCCATTCTATTTCATGCTTTTGCATTTATGGCGGAATACAACTGGCGAGACGATCTTTGCGCTTCGTTTCTTAGGGGTAGCCATGGCCACGTTGGCTGTTCCATTGATCTATGTGCTAGGAAAGATCACCTTTGGTCACTATGCTGGGTTCGTAGCCTCCTTTCTCATGGCCATTTCGCCTTTCCACGTTTGGCAAACACAGGTTCTCCGCAATTACGGAATGCTTTTAACCCTGAACCTATTGTCTATCTATGGCTTGTTTCGATTCATATTGTCAGAGCCCGGGCGACGGCGGATAATATGGCTGGTTATTTGGGCAGGGGCTGCGCTCATAGGGATTTATACTCATTATTTTAGCTTCTTCATCTTCGCCTTCGGTTTGCTTAGTCTGGTTCTGTTTGCGTTGCATCAATGGGGAATCAGGCACTTGGCCCAACAAAGATGGCTATGGGCTGGTTTGGTTCTGGCCTTGCTGGTAACCCTACCCGCGTTGTTTATTTCAATAAACCGTTTCCTGGTTGGAACACAAATCGATTTTTACTTTGTTCCTATCCACAAGGTCATTTATCAGGCAGCCAGCGCTTTTAGCGTGGGAATGGATCCGAGCCTGGTTCATCCCTGGTGGCGCGTGGTACCGGCAGTTTTGCTGGCCATTTTGGGCATCATCATCGGCTGGCTCACCCGGCGTCGGGCAACGCTGCTTTTACTTGGCTACCAACTAATTCCCCTAGGCCTATTACTAGGTCTTTCCCTAATAAACCCGCTCTACAATGGTACACGCCATCTACTCATCGGTTTGCCGCCCTTTCTGCTGTTTGTGGCTGAAGGTGTCGTAAGCCCTTTACAGAAAATTCGCCGGCCAATGACAAAACACCTCGACTTCGTCTGGTCACTCTTTGTGATCGTGTTAGGCATCTTGCTGGTTGCCAGCCAGGTCGACTGGTTGCATGTTCAATTCACATCGCCCCGGCTGGTCCGTGATGATGTACGCGGTGTTGCCGAATACCTGAACACTTATGCCGGACCAAACGATCTTATCGTGGTCCATGACACCCTGATAAGATTTACCTTTGATTATTATTATCATGGATCTGCGCCAGTGACCTCCATCCCGCTTTATCACCAGGTCGATGCAAAAACCGCTATTGACAACCTGAGGAGCGTCATCGAACCCGGTAAACGGATCTGGTTTCTGAAGGAACCTACACCCCGAAACGGAATTGAACGACAGGCATTGACCGAGTGGATCAGGGAGAACTGGCCGGAAGTGTTCGAACGCTCATTCCCGTGGATGTGGCTCGAGGTGGGGCTGAGTGCCTTTGTGCCAGAGCCGGAAGTGGCAAACATCCCCTCAACAGCGGCTTCGAAGGAAATCATCTGGCCCGGCGTACTGCGGATGGAGGGCTATGAAATACCGGCCGAAGCGACTTCCGGAGCCGACTTGTGGCTAACCTTTTACCTATCCCAACAGCAAGCTGAGGCTAAGGAGCACACGCTGTCTTTTCGCTTTATCGACGAAAAAGGGCAGGAATGGGCCCAGGTGGACAAGGTAATCAAGAGTGGCTTTCCGCCACTCACGGACAAACCTGGTGAATTGATGCGCTACGACCAGCAATTGTTACTCCCGGCCGGGCTGCCACCGGGCCAATACCAGGTGTGGCTGCGCCTGTTA
>Ga0209742_10000404_pt1 | contig 23275 bp, 19 predicted proteins | sample DeeMarSeWOR38_10_FD_187462 | JGI IMG/M metagenome (GOLD analysis project Ga0209742, IMG submission 187462) | Marine sediment microbial communities from White Oak River estuary, North Carolina - WOR-3-8_10 (SPAdes) (version 2) | ecosystem: Environmental > Aquatic > Marine > Intertidal zone >... | reverse complement strand
ATCGCGAAGTTTTTGACACCCGCCTGGATCTTTTCACAGAGATCAACAGAGTCTTCAACGTAGACAGCCCGATATTCGAAAGAATCAAGCATCGCATTCAACCGCAGGTCACCCATGAATTTATATCGGATTCCAAGCAGAGAGATCTGCCCCAATTTGATGCGATCGACCGAATCCCTGAAACCAACCAGATTACTTACGCCCTAATCAATACATTGACGTCCAAAACAAGACTGGCTGAGTCAAAAAAAACCGGACCAGATCTGCCGGGCGAACGCGGTGCCCAACGTCAAACATCAGTTGATTATGCGTATAATGATTTTTTACGGCTGGAGGTAGAAAATAGCTATGACTTTGAACGCTCAAAAAGGCCCTTTTCACCGATTTTCGCCAGGCTCAATGTCTCTCCGGGAAAATATATCTGGCTCGATGCTGACGCACAATATTCAGTCTATGATAACGAATTTCTGGGCCAAAATGTTCAGGTCGCTCTCTGGGACAACCGAGGTGACGCAATATATGTGGATTATCGTTATGAGAAAGCAACCGGGGAAACCGACAGTGAAGAAAACATCCATTCTATTTACGGTAATATAAGGCTGCAGATCACCGATCGCCTCTCGGTTAACGGCGATAATTCATATAACCTGGAGACCAACCAGCGAAATCGAACCGGCGCCGGATTCACCTATCAGTCTCAGTGCTGGTTGTTTGACTTCAAATATTGGGATTCCCCCTATGACTGGGAAGTGGGTTTTAAAATAGAATTGTTCGGACTGGGACAAATCGACTATAATTAGGACAAATTGCATGGAAGACAAAAGATTAATCCCCCTCTGGTATGTGTTGCATACCAAAAGCAGATTTGAAAATGTTGTCAACGATGGACTCGGGAAAAAATCCATTGAAGTTTTTCTGCCCAAGATCACCGTCAGAAGCAAGCGCCGGGATCGAAAAGTCATGATTCGAGTGCCCCTGTTTCCCGGATACCTGTTTGTCAGAACCGATCTGGCCCCCCAATCCCATCTGGAAATTGTAAAAACCGCAGGAGCGGTTCGATTAATCGGCAATAAACAGCGGCCCGTGCCCGTACCGGAAGAGACCATCGATTCTTTAAAAATCATGGTCAACAGCGATCATGCTGTCACGACCGGCCACAGCCTGCAAAAAGGGGATAAGGTCCTGGTGGTGCAAGGGCCGTTTGCCGGGGTGTCCGGAATCTTTATACGCTATGGCGCCAAGGGGCGCGTGGTCGTCAACATTGAAGCCCTCGGTCAGTATGCCGGGGTGGAGGTCGGTGAGGACGACATTGAAATTATACCGAAAATATTAACATAACTGCTTGACATCGAATCAAGTTTTAGAATATAAATTTCACAGTTTTATTGCCGATCAGCATTTTGTAAAAGGAGGTTCTATGAACAAGTTGGAGCTCATCTCCGCCTTAAAAACAGAGGCCAATATATCGAAAGCGGAAGCCGCTAGGGTCGTTCAAATATTTTTCGACAATATGGCGGATGCCATGGAAAAGGGGGAACGGGTTGAAATTCGAGGCCTTTGCAGCTTTTTTGTAAAAGATTATAAAAGCTATACCGGCAGAAATCCTAAAACCGGAGAGAAAGTTACCATAAGGCCCAAAAAACTTCCTTTTTTCAAATCGGGAAAAGAACTAAAAGAACGGGTAGACTACTAGCGAAATCAATCGTGTCTGGATTTGAGTCGCTTATAAATCAAGAACGGCCCGTACGAATACTCACCACCCTCCTTCAAAACGGGACTCTCCCCCACGCGCTTCTCTTTACTGGAGCCGAGGGTGTGGGCAAACAAGCCGCTGCTGATGCACTGGCGATGGCCTGTAATTGCCAGGGAGCAATCCCCGAATTCCATGCTGAAGATCGGTCAGGCCAGGACCCTGTCAACTCGTCTGGCCCAATTCATTCAGTCGCAGTCAACGCATGTGGCGTATGCAAATCCTGCAGAAAAATTGCGGCCGGCAATCATCCGGACATTATCCGTATAAAGCCGACCGGACATTTTATTAAAATAGATCAAATTCGCGCATTGCTCCAAACTCTCGCCATGAAACCCTATGAAGCAATAACCCGTTTGGCAATCATTTCTGAAGCCCAGTCCATGAATGCGGCCGCCAGCAATGCGTTGCTGAAAATATTGGAAGAACCCCCTCATCGTTCGATGCTGGTTCTAATAGCCAACCAGAAATCCGATCTCCTGCCAACCATTGTATCCCGCTGCCAGCACGTGGGGTTTAATCCGATCCCCAAAGAAATAATCGCTGCTTGGCTTGAAAAGAAACATGGACTTGAGCAGCCAGCTGCCGACATCCTTGCCGCAATGGCCAATGGAAGCCTTTCTAAAGCCCAAATGATGATCCAGGACAACTGGCTGCTGCATCGAAATTGGCTGATCGCTGAATTGGATGACCTCTCTCAGCAGCCGATTGCACGTCTGCTTGCCCTGGCAGAAAGATTATCAAAGCAAGAGGGGCGGCTGGCAGAAAGTTTAGAGATCATTAAAGTGTGGCTTAGAGACCAGATCGTTGGCCAATATGATGCCTCGAAAATTATTAACCGCGATGTCGCCGATAAAATCGAGAACGCATCCCACAAAAATAATCGGATCGAATTGCTGTCAAAAGTTGATGCCGTTCAAAAAACGCAAAACCGGCTGGCGGCAAACACCAACTTAAGACTGACCATGGAACGTTTGCTCATCCAGCTGGCACAAACCTAACCTAAAACGCTCAATTTATGTTACGTGTATTGATTCAAATACCACAGAGATCACGGAGAAAAATATCAAACAATTTTTAAAAACAACTTCAGTTAACTTATTTTCTTTCATCTCTGGGGTCTCTGTGCTCTTTATGGTAAAATATAAAGACAGGCAGCTCGAAAGTTGATAAATGATCAGGCGGTCTGATATTAGGCCTGGCGGCAGCCAAAAACACCGTCCTGAGATTTTGACCAAAAAAGCGATAAGCAATGAAAAAAGTGGGAATACGATTCAAAACCGCCGGAAAAGTTTATGATTTTGACAGCGGCGCATTTGTCCTCAAAAAAGGGGACCACGTCATCGTTGAAACTGAACAGGGGCTCGGTTTCGGTACGGTGGTGGTGCCCCCCAGACCCTTTGAAAACCAGCCGGGCGACAAGCTGTTAAAAAAAGTTTTCCGGCTGGCAACCGAAAAAGATTTCAACCAGCGCCAACAAAACCTCGCTGATGAAAAGTCCGCCCATACCTTTTGCCTGGACTGCATTCGAAAATTGGACTTGAAAATGAATCTTTTTTCGGTTGAAAAATCATTTGATGGAAACAAGTATATCTTCTTTTTCACGGCAGAAGGGCGGGTTGATTTTCGCCAGCTGGTAAAAATGCTGGTTAAAGACCTCGGTGTCAGGATTGAAATGCGGCAGGTGGGCATTAGAAATCAGGCTAAAATGAGTGGCGGCATCGGCCGCTGCGGCCGGCAGCTGTGCTGTGCGACATTCTTAAACAAATTCGATCCCGTATCGATCCGGATGGCCAAAGAACAGAACCTTTCGCTTAACCCGACTAAAATTTCCGGGCAGTGCGGTCGACTGATGTGCTGTTTAAATTACGAGTTTGAAACCTACCAGCAGCTGAAAAAAGATTTACCCCGGCTGGGTAAAATGGTGTCGACACCCAGTGGCGAAGGTAAGGTCATCCGGCATAATGCGATTTGCAACCGTGTCGCCGTCCGTCTGGAGGACGATCTGGAAGTTGAATTCAAAGTGGACCAAGTAAACCTGCAAAAGGAATAATAATGCCCAAACCGTTTTACGTTACCACTCCCATTTACTATGTGAACGCACGTCCACATTTAGGGCATGCCTACACCACCATTATCGCCGACGTGATTACCCGCTTTCATACCATGCGCTCGACAGAAGTATATTTCCTCACGGGAACCGACGAACACGGAGACAAAGTTGTCCGCGCGGCCAAAAAGGAAAACCTGAGTCCCAGGGCCTACGTTGATAAGATTAGCCATCTGTTTCGGACGCTTTGGCCGGAACTCAATATAAGCAATAATGACTTTATTCGTACAACCGATGCCTCCCATATGGAGGTCGTTAGCCGAATTCTTCAGAAAATCTACGATGCGGGTGACATTTATTTCAGTGAATATGAGGGGCAATACTGCTTTGGATGTGAACGTTTTTATACCGATCGCGAATTGGTCGACGGCAAGTGCCCGGATCATGAGACCGCACCGGAAACCATCAAGGAATCGAATTATTTTTTTAAGATGAGCCTCTACCAGGACTGGCTCATTGAGCACATCAAACAGCATCCGGACTTTATCCGCCCGGAACGCTACCGGAACGAAGTGCTGGCTTTTCTCAAAGAGCCGCTTGAAGATCTCTGCATATCTCGGCCAAAAAGCCGGTTGCAATGGGGCATCACCCTTCCCTTTGATGAAAATTACGTCACTTATGTCTGGTTTGATGCGCTGTTGAATTACATATCCGCACTCGGCTACCCCGAAGGTGAATTGTTTCAAAAATTTTGGCCGGTGGCCCAGCATATCGTCGCCAAAGATATTCTTAAACCCCACGGCATTTATTGGCCCATCATGCTCAAGGCCGCCGGAATACCCATTTACCGGCATTTGAATGTCCACGGCTACTGGAATATCGAACAGAGCAAGATGTCGAAAAGTTTAGGCAATGTAGTCGAGCCGCTGCAACTTAAAAACCTCTATGGCCTGGATGCCTTTCGCTTTTTTCTAATTCGTGAAATGAAGTTCGGACTGGATTCAAGCTTCAGTGAAAGCGCCCTGGTGCAGCGGATCAACTCGGACCTGGCCAATGATCTCGGCAACCTGTTTTCCAGAATTATAGCCATGGCCCATAAATACTTCAAAGGATGCATCCCTCAGGTCGATCCTCAGGCGGAGCGGGAATTGGATCTCGACTTGCAGTCCAGTGCCCTGGAGACCATCAAGAATTTTGAAACCTGCATGGGATCCTTTGAGTTTCACAGAGCCCTGGTTGCTGTGTGGGAATTCATTGGACAAATGAATAAAACAATCGATGTCACCGCCCCATGGGTACTGGCCAAGAAAAAATCAAGTCGCAAGCAATTGGAAGCCGTTATTTACGATCTACTTGAAGGGCTTCGCATTATTTCAGGCCTGATTTATCCGGTCATGCCGGATACAGCAAAAAAAATGCAGCTGCATCTTGGACTGGATCCGGGCGAGTCTTTTTATCACCTCAGTCGACTGAAAACCTGGAAATCGATCGCGCCGGGAACGACGCTGCTAAAATCGATCACTTTATTTCCAAGAATTGAGGTGGAAGAAGCGGCTGAGGATTCAGCCACTCCGCTGCAAGAAAAACCCGTTGTTTCGCAAACCAAGCCTGAAATTACCCTGGAGGAATTCAGTCGTATCGATCTGAGAGTGGCCACCGTCGTCCATGCCGAATCGATCCCCAAGGCAAAGAAGCTCTTAAAACTGGAGGTCGATATGGGACAGAAAAGAACCCTGGTTGCCGGTATTGCCGAAAAGTATACCGCCAAAGAATTGATCGGCAAACAGGTAATCATCGTTGCCAATCTAAAGCCTGCCAAGCTGATGGGCGTGGTGTCAAACGGGATGGTGGTTGCCGCAGTTGACGATTCCGGCCCCACCCTGGCAACCCTGGAAAAAGCAGTGGCACCCGGAACACCCCTCAAGTAAGGTTCAGTCCTACGATCCGTGAGTCTGGTTGATTGGTCAATTGGCCCAACAGTCAAATAGTTGAAAATGGATTGACTCCATTGACAAATTGACGATTCAACCAATCAACGATTTAACCATCCCCGGCTAAATTCTGCCTTCGGTTATCTAACCTCTGAACGTTGGCCTCTGAACCCTGAACCTATGAACCTGAGCCTGACAGAAAACTTGACCCCCGCTAGCCGATGAGCGATAATATTAATTTTAGGCTATAGATCGTCTGTTATCAACTAATGAAAATAATCATGAGATATTCGCAATGACAAAATCATTTCAGAAAATCGGGCGACTTTCATCTTTGGGACGCATTTGCCATTTTTGCCGCAACTGGATGCTCCGCCTGCGTTGGGTTTTAGAAGTTAATGTTTATTTCGGAAAATATATTGACCGCATCCCCGATAGGTCCATTGTTTTTTTCCCTTGCCGACAAACCATGCTCTGTTGCGGCATCGCCGGAATTGTTGCCTTTAAAAACAAACCCAAAGATCGTCATCATTTTAATTTTAAATCGATTGAAGAAATGGTCCGGAGTCTCAGGGCCTCCGGCTATGAGTCTTGCCAGAAAACCAGTCAGTGGAATGATGGCTATCTGAGCGGCAACGAAAAAATCAATGGATTATGGCGCCGGATTCAGGCCCTAAAAACAGATGCCCAATTTTTTTCAGTTTTTTCAGATGAAAAGGCGCAAAATCAGCTAAAACAGATGGCCGATGGGTTAGGAGAGATTGTCCAAACTGAAAGCGGGCTGCTATCCGAGAATATGGGCCGTCTTTCAGCAGAGATCGTGGATCTGATTTCCCAGCGTATTGAAAAACTAAAGGATATTGCCTGGAGCCTTGATAAAGAAATTCTTTCCAATATAAATAAAATCCGTAATTTTTTGGCTCACAGTTCCGAGCCACCTTCCCTGGCAAGCGTCAGCATGTTTAAAAAGATCAATGCGGTATTGAACAGCATTGACCGGCTGGAAGTCAGAGGCAGAGATTCGGCGGGAATCTCCATCATGTTTATATTCAACCCGCCTGAATTTCAAAAATTTGAAGCGGCCCTCACCCAGGACGGTTTGTACGAGCAATTTAAAGATCGATGTGATCCTGACCCGCTGATCAACGGCGGCATCAACTGTCAACGGTCAACGAATACGGACGGGAAAAAGCAGGTGGCCGTGGCGATGACCTATAAGATCGCACTGGAAATCGGAAGCCTGGGTGACAACGTTCAATATTTGCGCCAGCAGGTTGCAAATGACCCGGTTTTGCAGATTCTGGTGGCCATACCGGCCTCATTTGATACGGTTGCGGCCCATACCCGCTGGGCATCGGTCGGTGCCATTACGGAGGCAAACTGCCATCCCGTGGACAATCAGGCCCCTGGCAGCAAGACTTCAAAATATGGCATCATTCATACCTGCCTGAACGGCGATATCGATAATTATCAGGAACTTAAAGCCCAGTTCGAAGGCAAGGGCAACTCTATCAACAACGAAATAACCACCGACACAAAGATAATCCCTATTAAGATCCAGCAGTATTTACATCAAGGCCACCCGATTGATGAGGCTTTTCGCCTGGCCGTCAACGATTTTGAAGGTTCCCATGCCATCTCCATGCATACGGATTTAGCGCCCGGAAAACTATTCCTGGCCCAAAGAGGCAGCGGGCAGGCGCTTTTTGTCGGGATGGCAGATGAACATTATATTCCAAGCTCTGAGGTTTACGGATTTGTCGAGGAAACCCCGTATTACCTTAAATTGGACGGTGAAAAAACGATTCAAGGCAAGCAGGGGCAGACCCAAGGTCAAATTTTCATTCTAGACCAGATGAGCGCCGGGGGCTTGGATGGTATTACAGCGCAGTTTTATGACGGCAGCCTGTTGACGCTCAATGATGGCGACATTAAATATACGGAAATTACTTCACGGGATATCGATCGTCAAAATTACCCGCACTATTTTTTAAAAGAAATCTCTGAGTCTCCGGATTCAGTCGAAAAAACCCTGCGCAATCGGTGGAAAATCAGAGAAGATAATCATGCCCTGTATGCGATTGTGCTGGATGATGCCACCTTTCCCCCCTCCTTGCGAAAAGCACTGCTGGCGAATCAAATTAAGCGTATCTTTTTTATCGGACAAGGCACCGCCGGTGTGGCCGCACTGTGCTGCGCCAATATTCTCAATTATTACATAGATACCCCATCCATTCAGGTCAGTGCGCTCAAGGCCTCAGAGTTCAGTGGTTTCCAGCTGAACGAAAATGATGACGGCTCGGCAATGGCCGACAACCTGGTTATAGCCATCAGTCAATCCGGCACGACCACCGACACCAATCGCACCGTTGACATGGCCAAAGAACGTGGCGCTCATACGCTGGCCATTGTCAACCGTCGGGATTCGGATATCACTTTTAAGGTCAACGGAGTGATGTACACCAGCAGCGGTCGCGACATCGAAATGTCGGTGGCTTCTACCAAAGCTTTTTATTCCCAAATCGTTGCCGGCGCCATTTTGGGACTTTATATCGCCAGATTAAAAAACCGTCGCGATGATGCTTTTGTCAACAAGGAAATCCAGCATCTGTTAGCGCTTCCGTCTCAGATGCGCAAGGTGCTCGCCATGGGAGACGCTTTCAAACAATCAGCCCGGCGTCTTGCGGTAACCAAAACCTACTGGGCGGCTGTGGGCAGCGGCCCGAACAAGGCGGCCGCCGACGAAATTCGCATTAAACTCAGTGAGCTTTGCTATAAAACGATCTCCTCGGATTATGTTGAGGACAAAAAACACATTGATCTGTCCTCAGAGCCGTTAATCATCGTGTGCGCGGCGGGCACTAGAAGTACGGTCATCGGCGATATCATAAAGGATACGGCTATTTTTAAAGCCCACAAAGCCACTCCGGTCGTCATTGCAAACGAGGGCGAAGACCGTTTTGCCCCTTATGCCGACGATATTTTTCAGGTCCCGCCGGTTGAGGAGCATCTGGCTCCCATCTTAAACACCCTGGCGGGCCACCTCTGGGGATACTACGCCGCCCTGGCCATCCACAGCGGCTCGCGATTTTTATATCAATTTCACGAAGACCTGCAAAACACCATTGATGGGTATGCCAAAAGCGGCCTGGATATATACGAAATTATTCTTGAAAAATCATTTCGCGAAAAAGTGGTCCATTTCTATAAAAAATTTAGAAGAAAAAAAGCGGATCAACAATTCCCCTCTGCAGTCGGCTTTGACGCCACTTCGGATTTAACCCTATTGCTAAAATATTTATCAGGCCGATTGCCGGTTTCAGACTTTGAACTCGATTTTTTCCAGAAGGGCACCGCCACCAACATCCTCAATACGACGTTCAAGTGTCTGGGGCAAACGATCAATTATCTGGCGCGGCCGGTGGATGCAATCAAGCATCAGGCAAAAACCGTCACAGTTGGAACCAGCCGGATCAGTGGACGCGTGGAAGGAATCTTGTTTGATGTTCTGGCTAAACAGAATTTCAACGTTTCTCAATTAATCGCCAGCAATATTATTGTCCTGAAAAACCTTCAGGATATTGTCGAAGATATCAACGGTTCCATCATCTATCGGATTGAAGGACTCGATGTTTTGGGAGAACCGTTTGATAAGACCACCATTCAGGTTATCGCCAAAAATGGCATCGCAAAAAAGATCCCTTCACGGGTCGAAACCGATACCTCCCTGAAAGGAACCAAACGCATCATTGTCAGACAGGGCAATGTGTATATCGGCAAAGGACGCAAAGACGACCGCAGTATCGTAATCGTACCCGTTCTTTCCAGCTCAGCTTCCTCACCCAGTATCATCGAACATCTGGTTTTGTTGCATATTCGTTTTAAAGAAAACATCCCGCTGGCTTCCCGGATAAAGGCCCTGGGCGGAAAGTATGAACATATAAAAAATATTGTTCAGGAAAACAGTATCAGCTGGGATGATGAACTTCTTGAACGCATAGAAATTGAAGAGTTGTTTGGACGATCTGCCGAAAAAGTTTCGGAATTCATTATATCTCAACTAAAAGCGTAAGCACACCGACTCAACTTCGCCGTTTTTTATAGACCTATCCAAACGTTCATCAGCAAAACCAAATAAACTTCAACATATTAAGAAAAGTGCACAATAGCCGATATTAAAATTGACATCAAACCGCAGTATGCTATAATTTGTCTACAAAGTCATTCTCGTTCAAATCAGGGTGTATAAAAATGGATAACATAAAACCTGCAGGCACATCTATAGATCGACTGAAAGAAATCTCAACCTGGGTCTCATCGGTGCAGGACCTGGATCAACTGCTCGAACTGATCATCGAAACGGCCACACGGATGATGGATGCGAAGGCCAGTTCGCTGTTGCTTTTGGATCCTAAAACCCAAAAATTGTACTTTAAGGTGGCTACCGGTGAAAAAAAAGATGATGTCAAGCAGTTTGAAATTGGTCTGGGACAGGGCATCGCGGGTCATGTGGCCCAGACGGGTGAAGCGCTGCTGATTCCAAATGTCTCCGAGGATTCGCGCTGGTACAAGGAAATCAGCGAAAGCATCGGATTTGAAACACGTTCAATCGCCTGTGTTCCCATGAAAGTCCGGGGGGAGATTATCGGCGTTGTTGAAATTATTGACAAAACCGACGGCAGCGCGATCACGGATGCCGATTTAAAAATCTTATCCGTTTTCGCCGAACTCGCTGCGGTGGGAATCGGCAATGCCCGTAAGATCGAGCACGACAAAAAAGAAATCAGGGATCTTAAAGAAGAACTGGATCTTAGATATGAGCTTATTGGAGAAAGTCCGGCACTTAGAAAAGTGATTTCAGATGCGGTCAAGGTGGCCAATTCAAAAGCCAGCACCTTAATATTGGGAGAAAGCGGCACCGGAAAAGAATTGCTCGCCCGTCTGATTCACCGCGCCGGTGCAAGGAAAGATGAACCGATGATCGTGCTCAACTGCGCCGCCTTGCCAGAATCGTTACTTGAGGATGAGCTTTTCGGTCACGAGAAAGGCGCCTATACCGGTGCAACCGGCCGAAAAATCGGAAAATTTGAGCTCGCCGATAAAGGGACCATTTTTCTCGATGAAATCGGCGAAATGAGTCCGGGGATGCAATCCAAGCTGCTGCGCATTTTGCAAGAAGGTGTATTTTATCGGGTGGGCGGAAACAAATCGATTCCGGTCGATGTGCGCGTCATCGCAGCAACCAATCGCAATATTGCCGAGGAGGTTGCGGAAGGCAGATTTCGCGAAGATCTTTACTACCGGCTCAACGTTGTCCAAATGCAAATGCCCCCCCTGCGGGAGCGCAAAGAAGATATCCCATTGTTAGCCGTATATTTTCTAAACATGTATAAACGTGAGCGGGGAATGTCTAACCTGACCCTTTCCAAAAAAGCGCTGGATGCCATGGTTCAATATGATTGGCCCGGAAATGTGCGTGAAATGAAAAACGCCATCGAAAGAGCCGTTGTCATGGGAAACGGCAGAGCGATCATGCCTGAGGATTTGCCTCAATTTGCCGCCAAGCCCGCCTACCCGGGTATGAAAGTCGGTTTGACGCTGAAAGAGGCCACCGATCTGTTTAAAAAAGAATTCATCACCTTGAACCTCAGGCATACCGGTGGAAATCGAAGCTTGGCGGCCAAAAATATGAATATCCAAAGAACCTACCTGTCACGACTTATCGGCCGGTACGATCTGCTTGAAACATGAAAATGGGAAGATACAGTCTTTTATTGGTAGATGACGACAGGTTTATTCTGGAAGGCATTGGAGCCGACTTGGAAAACCAGGGTTTTAAGGTTACCAAGGCCAATGGAGGCGACCAGGCCTTTGAATTGCTTGCAAATAACGCTTTTGATCTGGTGATGACGGATCTGGTCATGGAAAATGTCGATGGAATCCAGGTATTAAAAAAGGCGAAAGAACTCCAGCCGGACACAATGGTTATCATCATTACCGGTTATGGCAATCTGAAATCCGCCATTGAAGCTCTGCGGCACGAAGCCGATGATTATTTATTGAAGCCCTGCGAATCGGAAGAAATGCTTTACCGGATCAACCAATGCCTTGATAAGGCGGAGCTTTCGAAAAGAATAAAGCTTTATCAAAAAATATTGCCCATGTGCTGCGTCTGCAAAAAAATCAGAGACGACCGCAATACAGCGCCCGGCAAAGGAGAATGGGTTGCGGTAGAACAATTTATCCACGATAGGGCCAACCTGGATATCACCTCAAGCTACTGCCCGCAGTGCGCCAAGCAAACCATGGATGCTTTTGCCAATCATAAGGCGAATCAAACCAAAGAATAGATGCCCCCGGGGGAATGAGTACGAGCACAAATACAATGGAGAAAAATGTGACCTAAACTCGTATTCGTCCGTGTACCTGTCTTCAACGTCGGCATTTTTAAGTTATGTGCTTGTCTGTTTTTACCATCAAGCGAATCATACGGAGGTTGAGATGAATATGAAGCGGAAAATTTCTGTTTTATGGTTTGTGATCCTGCTGATCGCATCGGCAGCAACAGGATCGACGACACTGGATTGGGAGGTTCTTGATACACTTCAGCTGGATGCAACGCCCATGGACGTGGCAATATCCTCTGATGGAAAGACAGTATTTGTTTTAACTCAAAAGGGCAGCATTCAGATATATGAAGTCAATGGCCGCCTGACTGATAAAATCGAAGTCGGTGAACAGATCGATCACATTCAGCTCAGCCCAAATGGCGAGCAACTGTTTGCCACCAGCCGGCAAAGCAAAACGGTTAAAGTCATTGCCCTTGAATTTATCAAGCAAATAGAAACGAAAGGATCACCCTATAAAGGTCCTGAAAATGCCCCGGTCGTCATCGCTGACTTCAGCGATTTTGAATGAAGTTACTGTGCGAGGCTTGCGCCTCTACTCGAGCAGGTGCTCGAGCAAAACCCCAAAACGGTCAAAATCGTTTTTAAAAATTTCCCGATTCGCAACCACAAGTTTGCCGTGCCAGCCGCTGTGGCAGCTTTGGCCGCCGATCGTCAGGGAAAATTTTGGGATTTCCACGATGAACTGTTTAACAACTACAACCGGCTTGATGAAGAAAAAGTTCAGGAAATTGTGGCCAAACTCAAGCTAAATACCGCGCAATTTGAAAAAGACAGAAAAGACCCGCTGCTGTTAGAGCAGGTCAGGTTTGATGTCAATGAAGGCATCCAGGCAGGTGTTAAGGGCGTTCCATCGGTTTTCGTCAACGGCAGAAAACTAAAAGATAGAAGCCTTCAGGGATTTCAGACCCTAATCGATAAAGAGATAGAAAACCTCAAGCAGAAAAAATAAAACTTTATTGGCGGTTGCGCTCTTGAGAATTTTTCAAAGATGCGCCGATAAAATCTCGAAATAACGGGTGGGGCTCCATTGGGCGGGACTTGAATTCCGGGTGAAATTGACACCCTAAAAACCAAGGATGATCTTCGATTTCGATGATTTCAACAAGTTCACCATTGGGTGAGGTTCCGCTGATCACCATTCCCGCACCCTTCAATCGATCCAAGAAATCGTTGTTGAACTCATAGCGGTGGCGATGCCGTTCGGATATCTCTTCTTTTTGATAGGCACGGTAGGCAAGGGTATTGGTTTCAACGTGACAGCTGTAAGCACCCAATCGCATCGTCGCACCTTTTGCCGATAAATCGTCACGCCGCTGAACCGTCTGGCTTCTCTCATCAAACCATTCACGCATCAAATAGATGACCGGATACGGCGTATTCGCATCAAACTCTGAACTGTTTGCATTTTCCAAACCGGCGACATGGCGGGCAAATTCAATAACCGCAATTTGCATCCCCAGACAGATACCAAAATACGGCACCTTGTTCGTACGGGCGAAATTGGCCGCACATATCTTGCCTTCAATACCGCGTTCCCCAAATCCCCCGGGCACCAGGATTCCGTCGGCATCGGCCAGCATCTGGGCGCAGGTGCCGCCGTCGAGCTTCTCGGAATCAACAAAATTTAAATTGACCTTGCAATCGTTGGCGATTCCCCCGTGATACAGCGCTTCATTCAGGCTTTTGTAAGACTCCGTGAGATCAACATATTTGCCGACGACAGCGATGGTCACCGAGTGTTTGGGTGCCTTGATTTTTTTAATGAGCCTTTCCCAATTGTCCAGTTGAGGGTTGCGCGTCCAGATATTGAGCAACTCAACAATTTTGTCGTCCAGACCTTCTTGATGAAAGATGAGGGGAACTTCATAAATATGATCCACATCTTTGGCAGTTATGACTTCTTCAACGCCGACATTACAAAAAAGGGCAATTTTAGCCTTAATATCTTTGGCCAGGAATCGGTCGGTGCGGCAGAGGAGAATGTTGGGCTGGATCCCGATGCTTCTCAGTTCCTTGACACTGTGCTGGGTTGGCTTGGTTTTGACTTCCCCGGCGGTGCCGATATAAGGCACCAGCGTCAGATGTATATAAAGCACGTTTTCTTTGCCCACATCGGTTCTAAATTGCCGGATGGCTTCCAAAAATGGTAGACTTTCAATATCACCGATCGTGCCACCAATTTCAACGATGACCACATCAACATCGTTGGCGGCCAGCTTAATACTGTTTTTGATTTCGTCTGTGATGTGAGGGATGACCTGAACGGTTCCGCCCAGATAATCCCCTTTACGCTCTTTGGTAATAACAGAATGATATATTTTCCCGGTGGTATAATTGTTGTCTTTACCCATTTTGGCATGGGTGAAGCGCTCATAGTGGCCCAGGTCAAGATCGGTTTCGGTTCCGTCATCGGTCACAAACACTTCGCCATGCTGAAAGGGATTCATCGTTCCAGGATCCACATTGATATAAGGATCCAGTTTTTGAATGGTCACCGTTAGGCCCCGACTTTCTAAGAGCGCTCCGATCGCAGCCGAAGCGAGCCCTTTGCCAAGAGATGAAAGCACACCGCCGGTTACAAAAATATATTTTGTGTCCTTTGCCATCTTCTCCCCTCACTCAGATCCATCTAAAAATTAACCATCAATACGATGCTTTACCGCTCAGGTTGCCACCTGATCTTTAACCTGTGCTCTCCAGGGGTCCAAAAAAGCGAAAAAGCCCTTGGTGCGATGCCCAAAGGGCCTTTCATTGCCGGCAACTGCCAATTTTTTAACTGTGCAGATTTTGAAAATGTGCACGGCCTTTCTATTTAAAGTGGGAATTGAAAAAGGGATTTGTTTCTAGCAATATAATGTCTCAAAAATCAGACCCATTTGCAATACTAAAATTGGGCCCGGGAGATCAAATTTTAGTCTGACTTTTATTCAAAAATTTTTCTGAACTCCTCGATGGTTTTTTGAACTTCGCTTATGCCTTCACTCTCAACTGTTCGTGCCGTTGTTCTAGCGGGCTGGCGGTACTCCAATTTCAGGCTGGCAATGTCAAATGCGTCTTTTGAAAATTTTGGGTTGATCTGGTAACCATCAACTTCAATTGCCCGTACGGTTAAGCCGTCTTGAATAAACTCAATTTGCATCGGATAATTGATTTTCCCGATTTGCTGCCACTTTGAATACCGAATTTCAAGAAAACCCATTCGAGGGCTGTATGCGCTTTTGGTATCGAAAACCATGATCCGCAGGGGACGGAAGGTTTCCTTGTCAATCCACACCTGAGGAACGGTCTCATCGGGAAATTCAGCTCCGACAACAAGCGCTGGTCGACCATCAAACCTCCCCAGGCTCGATATGGAAATATCAATGCCCAGATTCAACAGCCGCTCGGAAAGTATTTCTCTCGATCGGTATAGTAGCAGATCCTTGTATACATCAAATCGCGATTCCCCAGCGTCTGAAATGACACCGTCAATAATCGTCAGAGACTGGCCTTGATTGGATACATATACCCGCTGGTTTGACTCTGAAACGATGTCGGAGCGAAAAGCCTCTGAAAATATATATTTAAGCGACTCGCTTAATTGCATGGTCGCTTGCAGCATGGGTGATGAAGCCGTTTGATCCGCCACCGCCGCCTGAGCGTCCGGTAAATTTACTGGATTGTAAAAAATCACTCTTTGAGAAACAGAAAGGCTTTTTTCTTGCCCCAGTTTCTCAGTCATTAGCTGAATGACATGCTGCCCCTGAAGTACGTACGCATTGCCCCTGGCAGCAAAAAGCGCAGTCAGGACCAGGCTTATAACCGTCCCGACAATAATTTTGCGATCGGCAGACATTTTAAAACAATTCCTTGGAGAAAAAAGCAGCTGCGCCGAGTTCTTCCTCAATTCGAATTAGCTGGTTGTATTTTGCCACCCTGTCAGTTCGTGACATGGATCCTGTTTTTATCTGCCCGCCATTTACACCGACCACAAGATCGGCAATAAAGGTGTCTTCAGTTTCTCCGGAACGATGCGAAATTACGGTGGTGTATCCCATCTGTTTGGCCAACTCGATGGCATCCAGGGTTTCGGTAACCGTTCCGATCTGGTTCAATTTAATTAAAATTGAGTTGGCGATGCCCTGTTCGATGCCTTTGGCGAAAATCTTGGGATTGGTCACGAAAATATCATCACCGACAATTTGAATACTGCTTTCCAGTCGATCGGTCATCATCTTCCAGCCATCCCAATCCCCTTCGGCAAGGCCATCTTCAATGGAAACGATGGGGTATTGGTCGATCAGTTTTTCATAGTAGTCGATCATCTGGCGGGCAGTCAGTTTTTTATTCTCAGAATTCAGGATGTATTTGCCACCCTTATATATTTCGCTGGCGGCCACATCCAGAGCGAGACCCAAATCCTTGCCGGGTTTATAACCAGCAGCTTTAATGGCCTGCAGGATATTTTGTATCGCCGCTTCGTTGGACTCCAGGTCAGGTGCAAAACCGCCTTCGTCGCCAACAGCTGTATTCAGGCCCTGGTCTTTAAGAATCTTTTTTAGCTGTTGAAATGTCTCGGCACCCATCTGAACCGCCTCAGCAATGGAGTTTGCACCCAAAGGCATAATCATAAACTCCTGGATATCCAGATTGTTGGCCGCATGCGCCCCACCATTGATGATATTCATCATCGGTACCGGCAGGTAGCGGGCATTGATGCCGCCAAGATACCGGTAAAGCGGCAGCCCATGGGCTCTCGCTGCGGCACGCGCAGCAGCCATTGATACCCCGAGTATGGCATTGGCACCTAACTTTGATTTATTGGAGGTACCATCAAGTTCAATCAACCGTTGGTCCAGTGCAGCCTGATTAGCTGCATCCATCCCTTCTATGGCCGGCGCGATCTGGGTCATGACATTTTTCACCGCCGAGGATACGCCTTTTCCCCCGTAACGTTTGAGTCGCCGGTCTCGCAATTCCAGCGCCTCACGTTTTCCGGTAGAAGCCCCGGACGGAACTGCAGCTCTTCCGACTGCACCGCAAGCGACGATAATATCCACTTCAATAGTCGGGTTGCCTCTTGAATCGAGTATCTCTCTTGCGTTTATTTCTACAATTTCAGTCATGCTGTCCCCCTGGTGACCGGAAGCTATCTTAAAGAAGTTCGATTGCTTGACAAATTATAAAGAAATGTTACTCTGCTACAGCGTTGATGTCAAGTCCGGCCGGAAGCCATCAAGCATTATTTTCGAAGAAAAGACCGGTAACAATCAAACGTGACTGTAATTTTTTATCATCACCGGAATTATCGTTAAAGCGGATGCCATCAGCACGGAAATTACACCGCCCGTTCATTAGAATAAAGGCCCAATATGAAAGATATAAGCAAAAATCTATATCGCACGGCTCACCTATTTGTATCGGCCATCAGGGTCTGGGAATATCAAAACAACACCCCGCCAACATTAGCCGATATAAGTCAACTGCTGGCGATGTCAATTGAACGCAGCAATTATATCTGCAGAAAATTGAAGGAAATGGGAATTGTCGACAGTGTGGGGGGCTCATTCGGCAATCGACTGTTTATCCGAGACCATCTTAAAATTGAAGAAATCCAACGCGAAGACGATGACAGCAAGCTGCAGGACGAGCTTAAGAAATTTAAGGAATCCCAGAAAGAGCTTTCGCAAAAAATCGAAAGCATTCAGGCCCAGCAGGCTCAAAAGAAAAAAGATCTCTTTGCGGAAATGGAGAAAAAACTGAAACAGGAACTGGATAAAGATTAGAATCCATTTCAAAAATGTCTTTTGGGCCCGAATCTTTGTTGGTACCGAATTTACGATCCTCGATCTAAAACCGTATGCCTGCGGTTTGCGCCCCACAAAGGGGTTTGGACCAGGCGGGAAGTCCCGCTTAGTGGGGGAACTCGGCCCTGCAGCGATCTTGAACCCAAATCCTATTTTTGAGACAACTTCTAATAAAATTCCTGACAAAGCGGTGATTCCCCCCTTGACCATATCATCTGAAAACCATTCGGTTCGCAGGTTTTTTGCTTGACATAAAATCAGCTTTATCATTAAGCTTATTAGTGTAAGATATCCAATCTCTTTTGTTTTCAAACACATAAAATTTTGGCAAACTCCCGCCCCATAAGCTCGAAACTGCTGTCGGGGCTAGCGGCATAAACATCAGGATTTCAAAGATTCGTGCCGTTTTTATCAGTGAATAGGAAGGAAAATGGACATCGGCAGACCGGGTCAGCAGGAGATCTATTATCGCAAGGTGATCGGCAAGGATAATAACCAGATATCCCTGGATGCCGATATGATACGCTTGCTCATTGCCATCGATGAAAATAAGAGTTTGTATCAAGTCGCCAATGAAGTGGATATGAGAGCCGATACTCTGAAAATAAATTTGGAAAAATTGCTGAAGCAGGGGTTGATTGAGCCCGTAAAAAAGGATCTTCCCGTTCTGGATAAAATTTTTTTGCAGGCCCTTAAAATCAATTTATCAAGAGTCATCGGCCCCATGGCAGAAATTTTAATCGAAGAGGTCGTGTCGGAGATGGAATTAACCGCCCTCGGAATTCCGGTGCATCAGGCTGCGGAGCTGATTACCACGCTTTCTCATGAAATTCCGGATGAGGAAAAGCGGATCGAATTTAAAAAATCCATGATGGATATCTTAAATAAAAAGCGAACCTGAACGGAGGAACACAAACCATGATGGACATTATTTGTGATGTTTGCGGGAAAAAATATCGCGTTGATGAAAGAAAGATGAAAGGCGAAAAAGCCAAGGTTAAATGCAAAGCCTGTGACAACATCATGGTTGTAACCAAACCGGTATTTGAACCCGATGATGAACTATCGGTTCCTCCTGAAATACCCGAACCGATAACACCTCAGGCAGCACAAATGCCCGAGCGAGCTACAGAACGGCCAGCCGCCTTTCGCCACGAACCGGAAGACATCGCCAAGGAATCGCCCCCATTTTTCAGCGGTCAGAAGGTCCGTTTTGGTCTGTTTGGAAAAATAATCACTGTTATGCTGATCGTCAGTTTGTTGCCGTTTGCCATTTTCTGGGGAATCACACTCCAGGAAACCAATGAACGGATTCGGACGGACACTGAAACATTAATGGCACAGACCGCCCAGGGGCTGGACAACCAGGTCAACGGCTGGATCAATAATAACGTCTCCATTCTGAACACTGCAGCCAAGCTTTCAGAAATCACCTCAATGGATCCATTACAACAAAAGCCGATTCTGGAGACAATTCAAAAACAGTCCCCATGGATGTACCTGGTGTTTACCGTGGGAACCAATGGTATCAATGTTGCCAGAAGTGATGACGTGCCGCTTAAAGACTACTCAGACCGACAATATTACAAAGATATTATACGGGGTAAGAATCTCAGCTGGCAAACGCTGATCGGAAAGACTTCCCAAAAACCGGCCCTCGTGTTGGCAGTGCCCGTCAAGTCAGGTGATCAAACCGTGGGTGTCATGGCGGCGGCAATGACCGTCGACGAACTATCCAAAAGCATTGCCACATGGAAGACTGGAAAGACCGGCCATGCCTTTTTGGTGGATGAGAAAGGATATGTGGTCTCCCATCCCAATCGGCAGTATGTGGCCAAACGTAAAAATCTCAATAGCCATCCCCTCATCGCCAATTATCGCAAAAAAGGCTGGACTACGATTACCACGCGGTTTGATACACTGGAAGGCCAACCGGCGCTCGGCCATGTGCGCAGCAATAATTATGGCTGGGCATTGGCTCTACAACAGGAAGAAAGTGAGGTATTTTCGGCGCTAAACCGCGTGCAAAAGTTTGCCCTGACCCTGCTGGGGTGCACCATTTTATTGGTCTCCGTTATCGCCTGGTTTTCTGCCCGGGCAATCGTGACGCCGGTAATGAAACTCACCGATGCCGCTGAGCGCATGAGCCTCGGCGAACTGAACGTAAAAATCGATATTAAATCCAAAGACGAGATCGGCTTGCTGGCCCAGGCGATTGGAAGGATGCAAACCAGTTTGCGGCTGGCAATGAATCGCCTCCGCCGTAAACGCTAAAACTGGTTTCAGAAGGCTTATCTCTCGTCCGATGGCTGTGTTGTGATCCGGTTTAAAATGCTCACGTACTTACGTGTACGCTCCGCTATTAAACCGAATCACGCCTTGCCCTCGAACCAGATCTAAACCCTTTGAAACCAGTTTATCTTCTTTAAAACCTTTTAAATCTGCCAATAATTAAAGATTCAACCTCTCGTTAATGCGTATCTTATAGTAACCAGCCTGAATTTAAGCGGTTGTACCAATGATGGTGACTTCGATCATGCGTTGACGGGCTCGGTTGTCATGGTTGATGGCCACCACCTGCTGCCAGGTACCCATTTTCAATCGCCGGTTTCGAATCGGCAGGACGATTGAAGGACCCAATAGCGCTGCCTGCACATGGCTGTGCCCGTTGCCGTCATGCCAGGCTTTTTCATGCTCGTATTCCAGATCCGGCGGAGCCAGGCGATTGACAGCGGCCATGAGGTCTCTGACCACCCCGGGTTCATATTCGATTGTCGTTAGAGAACCTGTTGACCCCACCATTGTGGCGCACAGATTTCCATTCTCAACTTTAAAATCATCTACCAGCTGATCCAGCAGCGGGGTAATGTCACGGATGTCCGGCCCTGATTCGAGCCTGATTTCGACCGATTTACAAAAAATGGATACCGATTTCATATTTCCCCTCCTGTATTTTCATATTATATCTTTTTATATACATTTGCTGCGCGGACATTGATCGGAAAAAGCCTAATATTAACAGACAGCTAAGACATTTTGCGCCAAAAGCTGTATATAAAAGTACACAATATTGGGCGAATCTCTTGTGCGCAGGTAAAAAAATGAGTGGATTTTCATTTTTTTATAACATTATAACTAATTAAAATCTATATAATAACCGTTTTATAATAAAAATTAGCTGCCAAGTGGAGCGATATTGGCAGGAAAATTGCTCATTCTCATAGTCTATCTATTTTTTTCCAAGGGGATAATGATGATGGAGCGCAGAAAGCACCAACGTTACGGGGTCAAGCCGGGCACTTTTGCCATTCTCAGATCCACATCCATTGAGCTGAGCAAAATTAAAGATATGAGCATGGGAGAGATTGCCTTTGCGGTAATCAAATCCAAGCCAATTAAAATGGGCCAGATCGCCAATATCTCAAAAGATGGGCTTGCATTTCATTACATCGATCGCCAGGTTGGAACCCATCGTCTGTTTAAAATGGATATTTTATTTGCAAGAGATGCTTACTATCTGGATCGGCTGCTGTTTAAGCCGGTTTTCGACTTAGAAGTTGAAACAGATATCCCGCTAAATTCGTTTACGATTCGAAAATGCGGTGTGCAATTTGGGGAACTGAATCAGCAGCAGCGGTCGCAATTGGAGTATTTCATCTGTAATCATACACTTGATGCAGCCGAATGCAGGCCAACGTTTCAGCCCTGGAGTGATGAAAGAATGGTGCTGTGTAAACCCAATGAAATGGTCCGATCAAGCGCTTAATGTCTGGAATTTTGCAACGAATTAAAAATAAATAATTAAGATAACCGTTTCACCTCAGCCATGCAATAACAGCTTATACGATTAATTGCCCGTCTGATGAAAAATAAAAGAAAATATCCAAGAAAATTTTGTTCAGCGTCTTCATTTTTTGCCACCCGCTACGGTGTCCATGAATGTTTCATTAAAAATCTAGGCAGCAAAGGTGCATTTATTGAAACTGATTTATTCCTGCCAGAAGGAAATGTCGTGACCGTCGCCGTGCCCGCCCGCGGGAAAGAAAGCAGCCTCAAATTGAGGGGCAAAGTCGTATGGGCGGATCAGGATGGGTTTGGCGTTGAATTCGGAGAATCCATACTGATTTGAATCCTACCTGGAAATGGTTTTAATACCCCATCTCTCCGCCGAATGGAGCGGGATTTCGCATCTATTGAAAGATTAAGGGGCTCAAAAGACTCCAATGGCTCCGTTGGCCCCGCGAAGCGGGATTCGCGCCAATTCTAATGCACTGAGCTGCATCACAGACCTCCGATAAATGCTCACCTGCCCATGTATGCTGAGAACAACGACTTTCTCGATCGGCCTGCGCTTGATGCATATATTAACTTTTTAAGATTATATATGTAATCCCGCTTCAGCAGGACCCTTGAACCTGATCTGAGGTATTAAAACCAATTCTAATCTGAGCAAACCCTGCCGCATGACTACCGACCCAATTGTGAATTAAATTACACAATTAGTATTACTTTTTATTCAGACTCTGATAGACCGCCAATTCGGACGGGTTGATAAGTACTCGTAATTTTTGAATTGTCTTATTTCCCTGTGTAATTTGCTGTATTTGCACGATTTTTGCATATATGAAGCAATTGTAAGGGTGTATTTTTAAGAGCGCAAATACTTCCCCGCTAAAGTTTTACCTACATGCCGATATAGCTATATATCTATAAAAGTAGCGCTGACATGTAGGGATCAAGAACCGATGTGCACAGCGAAAATCGAGGACCGCCATATATGAGTAAAAAAATGAGTTGTCTGAACCAGAAGGGATTTACTTTAATTGAATTAATTTCGGTGATGATTATCATGGGGGTCGTTGCATCCGTAAGCATTCAAAAATTTGATATCGTATCCGAGACCGCAAGTGAACAGGCATTACAATTAGCAGTTAAAGAACTCAATATCAGAGAATCCTTAACATGGTCGCAGATGAAAATTTCTGCGGATGGATATACCACAGACGAAGAACTGTATGAACTGGTGGATAAGAATCTGGACGGAAAATATCTCTGGACTTCGGGCCCGAATCGAACCGCTGGCGGAACCCTGCAGTTCCAATCAAAATCATTAACGCTCAGCCGGCAGGAATCAACCCCAATTGCCGCCGGCAGATGGCAGCCTTAGTCCCTTTGCCATCGGATCCACTTTCAGCTGATACGTTTACCCAAAACAGGCGTTTTCAATATTAAAAATAAGACCACTTCCGGCTCATTTTTTACAGAACCAGCGACTCAATAAATTCCAGAAGCTGATTCAAGTTCTGACAGGGCCGCACCTCGTCGCAATATTCCATGTAGGTGCGCAT
>Ga0209742_10000402_pt1 | contig 23336 bp, 12 predicted proteins | sample DeeMarSeWOR38_10_FD_187462 | JGI IMG/M metagenome (GOLD analysis project Ga0209742, IMG submission 187462) | Marine sediment microbial communities from White Oak River estuary, North Carolina - WOR-3-8_10 (SPAdes) (version 2) | ecosystem: Environmental > Aquatic > Marine > Intertidal zone >... | reverse complement strand
GGAATCAGCGGGATTCGAGCGGCGCTCGACCTGGCGGAATACGGCTACGGTGTCACACTCATCGATCGGTCCCCGCATATCGGCGGCATCCTCAGTCAGCTCGACTATCAATTTCCCACCGATCGCTGCGGCATGTGTAAAATGCTTCCTCTGGTCAATCGGGACGCCGGTTCTCAATATTGCCTGCGCAGAGGTTTGTTTCACGAGAACATCGAGATTCTTTTATCCACGGAACTCATCGCCGTTGAGGGCGAAGCCGGGCATTTTCAGGTGACGCTCCAGCAACATCCGAACTGGGTCGATTCCGCGCGCTGTACAGGGTGCGGGGAATGTGCCGCGCAATGCCCGGTGGAGGTCCCTGATGATTTTAATGCCGGCCTCAGCAAGCGCAAGGCCATCTACTTGCCGATTCCCCATGCCATCCCCAATTCATATGTGATTGATTTTGCGGCCTGCTCGCGCTGCGGTGCCTGTGTCGATGCCTGTCCGACCGGAGCGATCGAATTGCCAGAGGAGGAACGCAAAAAATTTCATGTTCTCGTCGTCGATGACGAACTTGTCGTGCGTGATTCTCTCAAAGAATGGCTTGAAAACGAAGGCTTTGCAGTGGAAATGGCCGCCTCCGGTTCGGAAGCGCTCGATCAATTGACGCAGTCAGATTATCGGTTGATGCTTTTGGATATTAAGATGCCGGGTATGGATGGCGTTGAGGTCTTGCAGAAAGCCAGAGAAAGTTTTCCGGATTTAAACGTTATTATGATGACCGCCTATGCAACCGTGGAAACGGCTGTTGAGGCGATGAAGATCGGTGCCTTAGATTATCTGGTGAAGCCTTTTGATCCCGAGACGTTAGTGCCAATGGTTTTGCGTATCTATCAAAATTTTGCAGCGACCGAAGGCCGACAGCTCGAAGTCGGTGCGCTGGTGCTATGCGGTGGCACAGGCTTTTTTAATCCGGCCAGCGGTAAAAACACCTTCGGTTATAAAACTTATCCAAACGTGGTTACCAGCCTGGAGTTTGAACGGATGTTGAGCGGCACCGGACCTCATGCGGGACGGCTGGTGCGCCCCTCAGATTCAAAAGCGGTTCATCGAATTGCCTGGATCCAGTGTGTCGGATCTCGTGATATTCAACTGGCGGCTGACTTTTGTTCGAATGTATGTTGCATGGTTGCCATCAAGGAGGCCGTGGCGGCCAAAGAAAAGATTCATCCGGATTTGGAGGCCACCATTTTTTATATGGACATGCGGACCTTTGAAAAAACTTTTCAGCGCTATCGGGACCAGGCCGAAAGGATCCATGGTGTTCGTTTTGAAAGAGCGCGGGTTCATTCATTGGTGCCAGATGCAACCGGTGGAGATCTGCTTTTACGGAGTGTGGATATCTCGGGCAAACCCCGGGAGGTGCCTTTTGACATGGTGGTCCTTCCCGTTGGTCAACGACCGGCCGCCGAAAACGCGGAATTGGCCGAGATGCTGGGAATTGAACTCAATTCGGCGGGATTCGGTCAAACCGCACCGTTTTCTTTGACTTGCACCAGTCACAACGGGATCTTTCTGGGGGGGTCCTTTGCCGGTCTCAAAGGCATCGGGGATTCAGTCATCCAGTCATCAGCAGCGGCATTAAACGCTTCCCGTGTCATCCACTCTGCAGGAGGCAGCCTGGCCGTAAATTTGCCAACGGCCCCTTCCGCAGCCGATTTTACATGTGAGGTGCCAAAAATCCTGGTGGTTGTTTGTAGCTGTGGAGAACGGCTGAAACAACGGGTTGAACCCCAAATGATCGAGACGCACCTCAGATCCGATCCGCTGGTCGATCGCATCGAATTTATAGAACAGGTCTGTACAGCCACCGGTTGGCAAGGCCTTGTGGAACGGGTGAAGAAATGCAACCCCAATCGTCTTCTGATCGGTGCCTGTCTCCCTTGTGTCTATAAACGCAAACTTCAGGAGCTCGGCCGGCAGGTGGGGCTGGACCCTGCCTTGATGGAAGTGGTCGATACGAATACGGAATTTAAAGGCAAAGATTCACCAAGCGTTCATATTCTATCGGCGCTAAAAATGGGTATTGCTAAACTGAAGTGGGTTGAGCCGGAACCTGTTGCCGGCGTTGCGGTCGTTCAACGTGCCCTGGTGGTTGGAGGAGGAATTGCCGGCATGTCGGCTGCTCTGGCAATTTCCGATCATGGCTTTGAAGTCGATCTTGTGGAACAATCCAAAGATTTAGGTGGGAACCTCTCTTGGCTGCAGCGAACATTGGAGGGACATCGTCCTCAGGCCCTGTTGGAAGAATTCAGCACGCGGGTAAAAAAACATCCCAAGATTTGCGTGCATACCCAATCTCGGGTGGTACACTCGAGCGGGGAGGTCGGTAATTTTCATTCGACCATAGAAGGTCCTCAAAACGCGTTGCAAACGCTGGCGCACGGTGCAACGATTTTGGCCACCGGCGGATCAGAGGCGGTTTCTGCAGCTTACGGATATGGAACTCATCCGGCAATCATTTCCCAGAAGGAATTGGAACAAAAATTAGCGGACCATACCCTTGATCCTGAACAGCTGAATTCGGTGGTCATGATTCAATGTGTCGATTCGCGGGAGGAGCCGCGCAATTATTGCAGCCGCGTTTGCTGTGCAAATGCATTGAAACATGCCCTCTATCTCAAGGAGCAAAATTCGGCCATCAAGGTTTATATTCTTTATCGTGACCTGATGTCCTACGGGTTTGCTGAAGCCTATTACACCCGGGCGCGTAGAGCCAATGTCACATTTATCCAGTATCAAGTTGATCAAAAACCATTGGTTTACCCTGCAAAAGAAAGATTAGCAGTGACGGTATTTGAGCCGATTATCGGGCGTCAGGTGCAAATTGAAGCCGATAGGGTTGTCTTAGCCACCGGCGTAGTTCCAGATATTCCGCGGGAGTTGGTGGAAATGTTTGGCGCAACACTTGACCCGGACGGATTTTTCCAGGAAGCCGAACCCAAGTGGCGACCGGTTGATTCATTGAAGGAGGGTGTGTTTGCCTGTGGTTTGGCCCATTCGCCGCGAAACATCTCGGAAAGCATAACCACCGCTGAGGCCGCGTCCCAGCGTGTTTTGAGAATACTCTCCCACGAGCGCATTCCCGCAAGCAAGGTGATCGCATCTGTCCGTCATAGCCTCTGCAGTCTATGTGAGCGATGCATTGATGCCTGTCCCTATGGTGCTCGCACGATCGATTATGAGAATGAAAAGGTGCAGGTCAACCCCTTGATGTGTCAGGGATGCGGTTTATGTGCAACCGCTTGCCCCAACAGCGCATCAGTTTTGCAAGGTTTTCAAGGGCAGCAAATGTTTGAGATAATCGATGCCGCTATGGGTTGAATAATTTATTCATCGTTATTTATTCTCAGGAATGATGAATATGATGATCGTTAAACACATTACTCATCTCAGCCGACAATTGGCGTCCAAGCTGATCCTTACCGTCGGATTGACTTTGCTCATTACCATATCGACCTGGGCCTATTTTAACGTCAATTCTCAGGAACAAAAGCTGATGCAAAATGTGGTCGTCGGTACCGATCGTCTGACGAACACCATCAGACTCGGCGCGCATTATGCCATGATGTTGAATTCAAGGGACGACATCAACCAGATCATCAAAAACATCGGTCGGCAAAAAGAAATCGAAACCATTCGCATCTTTAATAAAAAAGGGCAAATAAAATTTTCAAACCAGCCGTCAGAGCTGGAAACCACAACCAATATAAAAGATGAGGCCTGCTATATCTGTCACCGCACGGATCCGCCGCTGTCAGAACTCGGATTGGGGCAACGAACACGCATATTTACTTCGCAGCAAGGTTATCGTCTGCTGGGAATTATCAGTCCGATATGCAACGAACCTGGCTGTTCGACAGATGACTGTCATGTGCACCCGCAGGACAAAAAGATCCTGGGTGCTTTGGATGTGGTTGTTTCCCTGGAAGATACGGATAAAGCACTTTCTCTGGCGAAAAAGGGCGCTATTTTTTTGGCCGGGGGCATATTCCTCGCCACATCGGCAATCATTTTTCTTTTTCAATTGAGGTTTGTTACGCAACCGATTCATAAATTGATCGACGGAACGCAACGGATTGCAAAGGGGGAATTTCGCGGCGGAGTCGATATTAAACAGCACGATGAAATGGGACAACTGGCAACGGCGATCAATCAGATGAGTGAAAAAATTGCCGAAAAGCAATCTGAACTCAATGAACAAAGGAATGAATACCAGACCCTTTTTGAAAGGGCACCCTGCCTCATCACGGTTCAGGACCGAGATTATCACTTGCTAAGATTCAATCGCGAATTTGCCGAGAGGTTTGATTCTCGGCCCGGCGACTATTGTTATCAGGCATATAAAGGAAGGCATGAGAAATGCATAAATTGTCCGGTTGAGCGCACATTTGAAGACGGCCAAATCCATTACGGCGAAGAAGCGGGCATAGACAAAGACGGCACCATGGTGCACTGGATTCTGCGGACATCTCCCATCTTAAATGCGAAGGGTGATATTGTTGCTGCCATGGAGATGAGTGTGGATATTACCCACCGACGGCAGCTTGAAGATAGGCTGGAAAAATCGGAGAATAAATATCACGAAATTTTTAATCATATGCCCAATCCGGTGTTTGTCTTGGACGTGGATACCCTGGAAATCATCGACTGTAACGATAGTGTCAAAACCGTATATGGATTTACCAAAGATGAGATCATTCACGGATCATTCTTGGATCTTTTCGTGGAAGAAGAAAAGGATCGATATGTCGAAAAAATAAAGACGTCCGCGGTGATCGATCAGGTTAAGCATTTAAATCGTGACGGCAAAAGCCTGTTCGTCAATATACGGATTTCACCGGCGGAGTATCCGGGAAAAAAGGTGCTCCTGGTTACGACCAGCGATATTACTAAGCGACTCGAGGCCGAGCAGCAGTTGATCCAGGCCAGCAAAATGGCGACCCTCGGGGAGATGGCAACCGGCGTCGCTCATGAGCTCAACCAGCCCCTTTCGGTTATTAAAACCGCCAGCAGCTTTTCTATTAAAAAACTAAATAAAGAAGAAAAAATCGCTGAAGATACGCTTTTTAACCTGTTAAATAAGATCGACAGCAATGTCGATCGTGCCGCCAAAATCATTAATCACATGAGGCAGTTTGCGCGCAAATCCGATTTGGATTTTGAAAAGGTCCAGGTCAACGAGCTCCTGGAGCGTGCTTTTGAAATTTTCAGTCAGCAATTGAAGCTCAGAGGAATTAAAGTCATATGGGAGCTTGAACGCGAGCTTCCCAAGATCAATGCGGATCCCAGCCGCCTGGAGCAGGTTTTTATCAATATTCTGTTAAATGCCAGAGATGCGATTGAAGAACGCTGGGGTCAGGGGGACAATGAAAATGTGGATAAAAAGATTATCCTCAAAACGAGCAGAGAGAGAAACATCATTATTTGTGAAATCTGTGATACCGGAAAGGGTGTTTCGGAAATGATTAAAGATAAAATCTTTGAACCCTTTTTTACAACCAAAGAAGTCGGAAAGGGCACGGGTTTAGGTTTATCCATCAGTTATGGAATCATTAAAGATTGTGGCGGCAGTATCCACGTCACTCCGAACATGCCTGAAGGGGCCTGTTTTATTATTAAATTTCCAATTCCTACGGCAAACGATGGAAAACAAAATTTTATTAGTAGATGACGAAAAAGATATCCGTGAGATTCTCTGTTTGTCGCTTGTGGATATGGGGTACACGGTATTTGAAGCCGAGAATGGGGTTGCAGCGTTGCGTATTTTCAAAGAGGTTCGAGCGCCGATTGTGCTGACAGATATAAAAATGCCCAACATGGATGGCATTGAGTTGTTACAGAAAATCAAGCATGAAAACCCTGAAGCTGAAGTGGTGATGATTACCGGCCATGGCGATATGGACCTGGCCATCAGAAGCCTTAAATACGAGGCAACTGATTTCATAACCAAGCCGATAAACGTCGATGCCTTAGAAATTTCCCTGCAAAGAGTTCAGGATAAAATCTTAACCCGAAAAAAGCTAAAGGAATACACGGAGAATCTTGAAAAACTCATCCGCGAAAAGACCGAGTTACAGGATCACCTCTCATCATTGGGTCTAATGATCAGTTCCATATCTCACGGGATAAAGGGACTGCTAACGGGTTTGGATGGCGGTATATATCTGCTTGACTCGGGATTAGAACAAAAAAATGAAAGTCGCATCAAAGAGGGATGGGATGCTGTAAAGCTCATGGCAGAGCGCATTCGTAAGATGGTTCTGGATATTCTTTTTTACGCCAAGGAAAGAGATTTGAAATGGGAACGGATCGATGCTTTGAGCTTTGCCGAGGAAATAGCCAAACTACTGCCTGCGAAAATATCGGATCATGACATCGAGTTTGAAAAAAAATTTGATACCAAAATTGGTGAATTTGAAGTTGACGCCGGATATATCCATTCCGCGCTCATCAACATTCTTGATAACGCAGTGGATGCCTGCGCAATAGATTCAACCCAAAAGGGGCATAAAATTTCTTTTTGTGTCGGACAATATAAAGATTATATAGATTTTGAGGTTGTTGACGACGGCATCGGTATGGATCCGGAGACCCAGAATAAAATCTTTACGCCCTTCTTTTCCTCCAAGGGGGAAAAAGGAACCGGATTGGGCCTTTTTATCGCCAACAAGATCATTGAGCAGCATGGCGGCAATATAAAGGTCAAATCAACACTAGGCAAAGGGACACGGTTCAGGATAAGAATTCCTAAAATCTTGCCGAAATCTGCCAAAATCAAGAGCGATAAGGCTGCTGAGGGCGAATAGTAATGCGAGGCCAACGCGATTCCTGATGGGGCAATTCACTTAAAATGATTTATAGGAGCACAGGATGATGGAGCATCCCCTTAAAATGTGCCTACCTGGAGACTGGTAGGGGTTTGCGCTCATCTGGGATATTGAAGATTTCTCCTCATGGTTTCTGGAAACACGATCAACTGAATCTGAGACTGAAGCAGTAAACAGGCTCTTTACTTTTTCCGGTTCGCAATCTTGTGGATGAATCCGGATTGTCTATGGACATTCTGATAGCGAAAACCGCCCCCTGCGATTGAACAGATTTTTTCCTGCCAGTTTCAGAACCCAACCCGATTATTGTTTATGATGCCCAATAATAAATGATGGTATTCAGCCTAAAAGGAGGACGCAAGATGGCTAAACTGAAAAAATATATGGTGATTCACGAAGATCCCGATATTTCATGGGACAAAGTGGAAGAAAACTGGGGCAAACTCGCAAACGTTGAAAATGCCACATGGGTACGGACGTGCTTTAACAAAAAGGAGGGCGTGCGTTATTGCGTGTGGTTGGCGCCGGGCGAAGATGTATTGAAATCGATCTTTGCCGAGCTCGATATCTCCTGGGTTTCAATGCTGGAGGTCGAAGAAACCTGTCCGGATCTCTGGGGTAAGAAATGGGAAGAGCATCTTGCCGCAGAAGCGGAGGCGGACACGTTGGGCTTTTGAAGGATTCAATCGACTTTGCCCGATCCCCATAGAGAAATTGTCGCTTTATCCCGTCATGGCTGTGTGAACTCGAATTAGCTATGGCGGGATTTTTTTTTCAATTTACCTCTAAATAAGAATGATGCCAATATTGATGTTTAAAGTCGGCCATTGTTCGAATGAATTTTTGACAACCCCAAACAGATGGTATACCTTTTGGCATTGACAGTATCGCCTGTTGCGACATCCCATTTGATAGAAAGAGAGGTTAACCAACGGTGGACCCCAAAAAACATGATACGTGCAAGATCGACACCCAGGAGATGGGTTCATACAAAGCGCGCCTGCCCGAGATCGCCGACGACATTATTGAGAGCTGCAGCGATCGGGAGTGTTACACCCATATTGATTATGAGCCGATTCCGTCCAAAGAGGGCGTTATTGACATTCTAAACCGCCTCAGAGAAATCCTGTTTCCGGGATATTTCAGCCGGGGCAAAGTTGATCCGGTGAATCTGAAATACGCGGTGGGTCAATCGGCTGCTTCTTTGTTCGACATGCTTTCCGAGCAGATCTGCCACAGCATCCGGCATGACTGTTTGCGATATGATCAACCCTGCAGCGAGTGTGACAAACAGGGTTATCAGTTGGCCCTGCAGTTTTTGGAAACCGTTCCGGCCCTTCGCAAAGCGCTGGCGGCCGATGTGCGCGCAACCTACCATGGCGATCCGGCCGCGCGCAGCTATGATGAGGTTATCTTCAGCTATCCGGGGATATTTGCCATCACCGTTTACCGGATTGCCCATCAGCTGGCCGAACTTAACGTTCCGCTGCTGCCGCGGATTATGACCGAATACGCTCACAGCATTACCGGTATCGATATTCATCCGGCCGCCAAAATCGGAAAAAGTTTCGTCATCGATCATGGAACCGGTGTGGTGATCGGTGAAACCACGGAAATCGGGGACAATGTCCGAATTTATCAGGGGGTCACCCTGGGTGCTTTATCCATTCCCAAAGGATCCAGCGACGAATTCAGAGGCAAAAAGCGCCATCCCACCATTGAGGATAATGTCATCATCTATTCCGGAGCGACGATTCTGGGGGGCGAAACCGTTATCGGGGCACGTTCGGTCATCGGCGGCAATGTATGGTTGACCGAATCGGTCCCGCCGGATACGACGGTGGTCATCGAGAAGCCGCGATTGATATACAAGTCGAAGAAGCAGAAGCCGTTCAGACAGTCGCTAAAGGCAGCCCGTTAAAATGAGGTTAATTTTTATTTGTTATTAGGTTTTAATCGGAATTTTTCTCATCTGCCGTAATTCATAAGAATAGTTTCCTATAAACCCGCTGATTACAGACATGAGCAAATACGCAGGTATTGGACGCTATCCCCCATTAACCCATAACTAAAAAAACGCAGTTTTTTTATTTGGAGATCAGCCATGAAATATCATTCCACTGTCAGCAGCACCATCGGTTCAACACCGCTGGTGCGGCTGAATCGAATTAACGAAGGCGTGGATGCGGAAATATTGGCGAAACTGGAGTTTTTCAATCCCCTGGGAACCGTCAAGGACCGCATTGCGGCCTCGATGATTGCAGCCGGTGAATTAGACGGCTCCATTACGTCTAAGACTCTCATCGTCGAACCCACCAGCGGCAATACGGGTATTTCGCTGGCCTTTATCTGTGCCGCGAAAAATTATCACCTCTGCCTGACCATGCCTGATACCATGAGCATCGAACGACGCAAGCTGTTGAAGCATATGGGGGCAGAACTGATTTTGACACCCGGCGCCAATGGCATGCCGGGAGCTATTGAGAAGGCTCAGGAGATACTGGCGTCTGAAAAGGACGCATTTATGCCCAATCAGTTTAAAAATCCGGCCAACCCCAGAATTCACCGCGAAACAACGGCCGAAGAAATCTGGCGCGACACCGAAGGCCGGGTCGATATCCTTGTCGCCGGGGTCGGCACCGGCGGCACCATTACCGGGGTATCGCAGGTCATCAAAGCTCGCAAGCCATCCTTTAAAGCCATTGCGGTGGAGCCCACCGACTCTCCGGTGCTTTCCGGCGGCAAAAAAGGACCGCACAAAATCCAGGGAATCGGAGCCGGCTTTGTGCCGGATGTTCTGGACCAGTCGCTGTTGGATGACGTGGTCACCGTTTCCAACGACGATGCCTTTGAAACTTCACGCCAGCTCGCCAAATTGGAGGGCATCGCCTGCGGCATCTCATCCGGTGCGGCGGTAAAGGCGGCCCTTGAGGTGGCCAGGCGTCCTGAATCCGGCGGCCAAACCATCGTGGTGATTATCCCCAGCTTGGCTGAAAGATATATTAGTACGCCCCTTTTCGAAGACGATTAGAAATGCTCAAAAAAAGTGCCTAAAGTGAACTAACGTTGGAGGTGCCTAAAGTTGTGGTGTCGCTACGCTCCATCATTTATAAAACAGACAGAATACCCTAACTTTAGTCACTTTAGCTCACTTTAGGCATTTTAGGCACTTGCTTTAAGCATGACTAATTAATTTTAGCCGGCTAACCGGCAAACGGGCCCAACCTTTAAGACGCGTAAATAGAACATTTTTGAACCGCCATGGCGGCTTCCTGCAAAGCCTCGGCAAATGTCGGATGCCCGTGTACGGTGCGGGCAATGTCTTCTGAACTGCCTCCGAGCTCAATTGCCAATACGCTCTCGGCAATCATATCCGCGGCCCGTGGTCCGATGATGTGCACCCCCAATATCCGATCGGTTTTTTCGTGGGCCAGAACCTTGACAAACCCCTCCGTCTCTCCCATGCAGCGAGCGCGGCCCGCACCGGTGAAGGGATAAGTTCCCGAACAATAGGGGATATTGCGTTCTTTGATCTGCTCTTCCGTCAGCCCCACGCTGGCCACTTCCGGCCAGGTATAAATGATCGATGGGATGGCATCATAATTGACCTCGCCGGGACGCCCGGCAATAATTTCGGCCACGGCGATCCCCTCGGCCGAGGCTTTGTGAGCCAACATGGGTCCGGGAATCAGATCGCCGATGGCATAAATCGAAGGGATATTGGTCCGATAAGCGCTATCCACTTTTACGCATCCGGTTTCCGTATCGGTCTCCACTCCCACCTGGTCCAGGCCCAGATCACGGGTCAACGGGCGCCGCCCAACACACACCAGCAATTTATCACAGGTTACCGTTTCTTTTTTGCCTTTGGCTTCCAATTCGACCTTAATGTTTTTGGCCATCGCTTTAGCCCGCGTGACTTTTGAACTCATAAAGAATTTAAATCCCTGGCGTTTGAGAACCCGCTGCAGTTTACGCCCCACCTGGCCATCCAGTCCAGTGGCGATTTTAGGCAGCATTTCAAACAGACTCACCTTAGCGCCCAGCCGCAGCCAGACCGATCCCAGCTCCAGTCCGATATAGCCGCCGCCCACGATACCCAGGTGCTTGGGTACTGTATCTAATTTTAAGGCCTCAGTTGAGCTGATGATCTTTTGGCCGTCAAATTTCAGACTGGGCAAAGGCACGGCCTCGCTGCCGGTGGCCAGAATAATCGCTTTGGCGGTTAAAGTGGTGGTCTGCTTTTTCTTTGAAGAACCCGAATCGGGTTCGACGGTCACCTGATCCGTTCCTGCCAGTCGGGCTGCGCCCTGAATGATTTCCACTTTATGGCCCTCAAGCAGCCTTTTGACATTTTCAGTCAGGTCCTGAACCACTTTTTCTTTGCGGGCCATCATCGCCGCCAGGTCGAGGCTGATGCGGCCGGTTTTGATGCCGTGATCGGCAAACTGGTTTTTGGCGAGCTGGAGATATTCACTTGAGTCCAGCAAGGCTTTACTGGGGATGCAGCCGACATTGAGACAAACGCCTCCCAGGCGAGGCGCTTTTTCAATACAGGCAACCTTTAAACCCAACTGGGCGGCGCGAACGGCGGCCACATAACCGCCGGGTCCGCTGCCGACAATGATCACATCGTAGGTGCTGTTTGGGGCCATAACTAAATCTCCATCATCATCCGTTCCGGGTTCTCGATACATTCTTTGATACGCTTGAGAAAGGTGACGGCTTCACGGCCGTCAATGATACGGTGATCGTAACTGAGCGCAAGATACATCATGGGCCGGATAACCATCTGATCCTCAATCGCCACGGGCCGCTTTTCGATGCGGTGCATCCCGAGAATCCCGCTCTGGGGCATATTTAATATCGGTGTGCTCAACAGCGAACCGAAAACGCCGCCGTTGCTGATGGTAAACGTGCCGCCTTCGAGGTCGGACAGTTCCAGCCGGTTCTCTTTTATCTTATTGACAAAATCGACAATGGCCTGTTCCAGTTGGGCGAAGTTAAGCTGATCAGCATGACGAATGACGGGAACCACCAGTCCCTTTTCCGACCCGATGGCAACGCCGATATGATAATAATGATGGTAGACGATGTCCTTGCCATCGATATAGGCATTGACTTCGGGAAATTCCTTGAGTGCTTCCACACAGGCTTTGATAAAGAAGGACATCATGCCCAGTGAGATGCCGTATTTTTCCTTAAAACTTTCTTTGAACTGAGCCCGCAGTGCCAGCACCCTTGTCATATCGATATCGTTAAAGGTCGTCAGCATGGCGGTATTTTGCTTGGCAGCGAGCAGATGAGCGGCAATCCGCTGGCGGATCGGGCTCATCGGTTTGCGCGTGATCCCTTCTTCGCCGGCCTCTGGTGTCTCAGCTGTCGGCTGCGGTGGCGTTTCGGCAGGTTTTTGAACCGTATCATCGCCTGGGGCCGGCGCCGGCGGTGCTGACGGTCCCTGCAAGCCTTCCAGAAACAAAACCACATCTCCTTTGGTGATGCGCCCGGCAGGGCCGGTTCCGGTAATTTGGGCCGGATCCAGGTTTTTTTCAGCAATCAGACGGCGCACAGAGGGCGCCAAATCATCCGAACCAATCGACGGTCGAGCTTCAGCGGATACCGCTTGCGGCGGTGGCGGTGCCGGGGTGATCGGTGCGTGCGCTTCAGTGGCCGGTTCCGGTGATTCTTCGGGCGCTGCGGCCGGCGGCTGTGTTTCTTTTATTTCAGGTGCTTCCGAAGCCGGAGGGGGTTCAGCGGGTTTCGGCGCAGCCGCTGTGTCAATCGTGCCGACCACGGTGCCGATGGCGACCGTTTCGCCTTCCTGAACCTGAATGGAGAGTACACCCGCGGCCTCGGAGACGACCTCTAAAGTGACCTTGTCGGTTTCAATAACAAAAAGCGGTTCGTCTTTTTTGACTGTATCGCCCTCGCTTTTGAACCACTGGGCCAGCAAGGCCTCTGTCACGGATTCTCCCACGCTGGGAACTTTTACTTCAACTACCATAATTGCCTCTTTTTCGTTTACGACAAAGATTAGGTGTCAGTGTTCAGGTGTCAGGATTCAATGATTCAGGAATTCAGGAATTTAGGAATTAGAATGACAGAATACTTTCAATTCCTAAATTTGCTGCTGACACCTGACACCTTTTTGGGGCCAGCGGCCCCTGATTTATCCAGCGGCTGCTTTACCTTTACGGATAGCAGGCGGCCCCAAGGCCTGTGCGACGATCGCCTGCTGTTCCAGTTTGGCAAGGCCGGGAAAGCCGGAAGCCGGGCTGGAAGCTGCTTTTCGGCCGATATATCTGAATGATTGTCCGGAAGCGGCGTCTATGCGCGGCTGTACAAATTGCCATCCGCCCATGTTTTGCGGCTCTTCCTGGACCCAGAACCATTTCTTGGCCTGACGATATTTTTGAAAAATCTTTTTTAACTGTGATTCCGGAAACGGATAGAACTGCTCGAGCCTTACAATGGCAACGTCTGTTTTGTCCAATTCGTTACGGTTTTGAAGCAGTTCATAAAAAATTTTTCCACTGCAGACCAAAACCGTTTTCGCCGGTTTGGAGCCGGCGGGATCATCTAAAACGGGCTGGAAATGGCCCGCCGCCAGGTCCTCGATTTTTGAAACCGCCAGCGGATGGCGCAACAGGCTCTTGGGCGTCATGACGATAAGCGGCTTGCGAAACCGCGCTTTAACCTGGCGCCGCAACAAATGAAAATATTGAGCCGGTGTGGTCGGGTTGCTCACCTGGATGTTGTCGCCGGCGCACAGCTGCAAAAACCGCTCAAGCCGTGCACTGGAATGTTCAGGTCCCATGCCCTCGTAGCCGTGGGGCAGCAGCAAAACCAGGCCGCTGAATCGCTGCCATTTGGTTTCCCCGCTGGCGATAAACAGATCGATTATAGACTGGGCATTATTAACAAAGTCACCGAACTGAGCCTCCCACAGAACCAGGCTGTCGGGTCGTGCCAAAGAATAACCGTATTCAAAACCGAGCACGCCGGCCTCAGACAAAAGGCTGTCATAAACATAAAATCGGGCCTGATGGGCATCAATTGAATTCAAGGGCAAGTGGCGCGTTTCATTTTGAATGTCCACCAGCACGCTGTGGCGCTGGCTGAAGGTGCCACGGCCGCTGTCCTGGCCACTCAGGCGCACGGAGATGCCTTCTTTCAGCAGGGATGCGAACGCCAGTGCCTCGGCATTGGCCCAATCAATGCCTTTGCCCTGCGCAACCGATTCCAGCCGCTTTGTCAACAGGCGCTGCAATTTCGGATTGATGTTAAAATGGTCCGGAACGGTGTTCAGTTTTTTAGCCAGTGAAAGGAGAAGCTCCTTATCGATTGCGGTCGCAATCGGTTCGTGGGTGTAGGCAGCGCTGATGCCTTCCCATTCTTCATAGAAGCGGGACTCGGGAAAAGAACATTCACTGCCGTGCACACTGTCGTAAGCTTTTTCCAGCAGGCGGTTTGTCTCGTCAGCCATCTTATCGAGCGCTTCTTGGCGGATAAAACCATCGGATATGAGTTGATCCGCGTAGAGTTGATGTAAAGAGGGGCGCTGGCGGATGCGGTCATACATCCCGGGCTGGGTAAAGTAAGGTTCATCGCCCTCATTATGGCCGTATCGACGGTAGCAGACCAGATCGATCACGACGTCTTTGCTATACTCCCGCCGATAGTCGGCAGCCAGTCGGATGACATGCACGACGGCTTCCGGGTTTTCACCGTGAACATGAAAAATAGGGACCATTAACATTTTGGCAATATCGGTGGAGTATCGCGTGGAGCGCGCGTCTTCGGGAAGGGTGGTGTAACCGATTTGGTTGTTGATGACAATGTGAATCGTGCCGCCGGTTTTATACCCTTCCAGTTGAGACATGTTCAAGGTTTCAGCGACAATGCCCTGTCCCGCAAAAGCGGCATCGCCATGAATTAAAAGCGGCACGACCTGTGCGCTGCTGTGGTCTCCGATCCGATCCTGCCGGGCGCGTGCAAATCCTTCGACCACCGGGTTGACGGATTCGAGATGACTCGGATTGTTCATTAAAAACACTCGCAGCTGCTGATTAGCGGTGGTTTTAAAATCGGCCAGATACCCGTTATGGTATTTGACATCACCCGCACCGACCATCTCTTCAGGATTGTAGCAGCTTTCAAACTCGCTGAATATCTCTTCATAAGGCCTTTGAAGGATATTGGCCTGAACATTTAACCGCCCCCGGTGCGCCATGCCCAAATTGATTTCTCTGCAGCCGGAGGTGGACAGATGTTGTATTAAAAAATCCAGTGCTGCGATCAGGGCATCTCCGCCTTCCAGGGAAAAACGGGTGACGCCGATGTATTTTTTGTTTAAAAATTGTTCAAAGAGAGCGGCCCGCACAAGGCTGTTCAAGATACGCTGTTTCGCAGCTGGCTCCAAATCGGGCCGGTTGCGAAACGGTTCCATGCGATCGATCAGCCAGCGGCGTTCTGATGGATCCTGCAGGTGCATGAATTCGACACCAATCGAACGGCAGTAAGTTTCTTTGAGCGCCTGAATAATTTCTTTTAGCGGAGCGTGCCGGGATGCGGTAAAACGGCGGGTAAAAAATTCGCGGTCGAGGTCCTGCGGGGATAGGTTAAAGGCTTCCAGCGCCAGCAGGGGATGCTCGGTCGGGCATGCGGCCAGGGGGTCCAGACATGCCAGCAGATGCCCGAGGTCCCGGTAACGATAAATCAACGCCTCGACCCGTGACTGCTTTAACAGGTGTTGCTCATCATCGCCTTCTGCGATTTCAGGTGCTCCGGAAGCCGCCAGCTCAAATCCCTCAAAAAAAAAGCACCAGTCGCGTGAAACGCTGGAGGGGTCGGCTTTCCAGCGCTTGTATTGCTCCTCGATAAATTCGGCATTCCAGCCTGTTGCGAGATCCATGTTTTCGTTACCTTTTGTATTAATCACGAAGAGCACGAAGCATACGAAGATCAGATATTTTTCTTGATGCTTTCTTTTTCGTGTCCTTTGTGAACTTCGTGGTGGGCTTTTACAATGCTTAATTATTTTTGTCGCTATTTATAATCGGTCAATATGGCGATGGAACGATAATTTAAAATGAAGATAATCAAGCGTTTGTCGTCAATCGATCATATGGAAAACCCATTTGAGTGTCAATTCCTATTTGATTTCTAAGCCCCCCTTCATGCCCTCAGGATATCCTGTTTTTTAAATCCACAATGTTGAAGTTAGAAAAGTTTTTATGTTAAGTTAACAACTTGTTATCCTCTCAAATGGCCTTATGTTATCTTTAAAAAATTTCGGTGAAAATTTGAATTCTCGAACATATTCATAGACAGGGATCTTTGGGTTAACTGGACTGCTGGGCTATCAGAATTCAGAGCTTTTCGGAGGCGGGCATGTATGGAAGATTAATACGATCAATTTTTGTTGTGCTGGGCAGCGGACTGGTCTCAGGTTTTTTGATCACACCACTCTGGAGCCAGGAAAAAGCTCAGGGGCCGCCCCCTGCAAATGTCTCCGTTGTAACTGTAAAAACCGGTATGATTGCACCGCAGACGGAATTTATTGCAACCGTTTTTTATCAGGAAGTTTCCGAAGTTGCGTCAGAACTGGAAGGGCTGGTTGAAAAAGTTCGGTTCGAGGAGGGACAGCGGGTAAAACAAGGTCAAATTCTTGCCGAGCTGGGTTCAGATATTCTCAGAAAACGACTCGAGGTAGCGATCTTGTCCTATGAGCAGGTTCTTTCTGATCTTGACATCGCGAAAATTGATTTGGAGCGCAAAGAAAAGCTCTTCCGAAGAAAATCCATCTCCGAACAGACCTACGACGAAGTTTCCTTTCGGGCAAAAAGTCTGGAAAAACGTGCGGCTGCTCTCAAGGCCGAAGTCGAACTCATTGAGATAGAACTGCAGAAGAAGATCATTAGAGCACCTTTTGCCGGCATCGTGACTGACCGAATTGTGGACCGCGGGGAGTGGCTTTCGGAAGGAGAAACTCTGGCGGTTATCGCTAAAGATGATGTGGTGGATATTGTGGCCGATGTATCCGAAGAATTTATTCCATATCTTCATGTCGGAATGCAGGTAAAAGGCACTGCAAGCGGTAGTCAAATCACAGGGTCGGTTATTGCGATCGTTCCCCGCGGAGATGTCGCCACCCGGACATTTCCTGTAAAAATCCGAATGCTGAATTCATTGGGACTCATCGAAGGCATGTCAGCCGCAGTTTGGCTGCCGACCGCCGAGCCAATCAAAACGCTGACTGTACCCCGAGATGCCGTCGTTGACGTATTCGGTCAAACCGTGGTGTATGCGGTTGAGGATTCTAAAGCACGCATGATCTCGGTCAAGGTTAACGCTTATGAAGAATTGGTTGCCGGAGTTGAAGGCCAGGGTCTTTTGGAAGGAATGCAGGTTGTTGTTCAAGGCAACGAGCGATTGCGAGATGGTCAAATGGTATCGCTAACAGTGCAGAAAGACAACATGGGTCAATGAACGCTATTAAATTCTCGATCGAAAAGCCGGTGACAGTTATCGTCGGCGTTATTCTTGTCATTCTGTTCGGATTGATTGGGCTCTCGCGGATGCCCTATCAGTTAAGTCCCACCGTCATAGAACCTGAAATCACCGTCACCACATCATGGCCAGGAGCGACGCCCTATGAGGTGGAGCGTGAGATCATAGAAGAACAGGAAAAGGTTCTAAAAGGTGTCTCCGGCCTCATGGAGATGGAAAGCGCGTCGTTTAACTCCCAGGGAACGGTCACACTTCGATTCAGCATCGGCACCGATGTCGACGATGCCCTACTGCGGGTTTCAAATAAACTTGATGAGGTGCCTTCATATCCGGAAAATATTGACAAACCCATCATCTCCGCCACCGGTGCCGCCACCTCGCCGGTGGTCTGGATGGTCCTCAAAACCATAGGCAATTCGCAGCAATCCCCATATCGATATCTGACCTATTTTGAAAATAACATCCGACAGTATCTGGAACGAATCGAAGGTGTGGCGGATCTGTTTGTCGGCGGTGGAACTGAAAAGGAGATGCATATCATCGTTCATCCGGAAAACCTGGCTGCCTATGGTTTGACGATAACCGAGCTGATCGAAATTCTCAGAGCCGAAAATATTAACATTTCCGCCGGCGTGATGGGCGTGGGCAGAAGAGACTATCGTATACGGGCGGTCGCTGAATTCAAGTCTGCCGATGATATCAAGAACATTGTGATTCGCTCCACCGGACAGCAGCGCATTCGGGTCTCGGATCTGGCGACGGTAAAATTCGGATATCAAAAGCTTGCCGCGGCTACGCTGCATATCGGGCAGGAAGGGATCGCTATTGGTGTTAAGCCGGAACCAGACGCCAATATTCTTGATCTTACAGATCGTTTGCAAGAGGAGGTCGACCGTTTAAACAACGAAATACTCGCAGCGGAGAACATTAAACTCCAGTGGGTCTATGATCAGCGACCCTATATCCGCGGTGCGATTAAACTGGTGCGCCAAAATATTTTTCTCGGTGGTAGCCTGGCGATTATCGTTCTGTTGATTTTTCTGAGAAATTTTGTTTCCACCATCGTGGTGGCGACTGCCATTCCCATCAGTATTGTCGGAACCTTCATCCTTATGAATCTGATGGGGCGTAACCTCAACGTGGTCAGTCTGGCAGGCATTGCGTTCGCGGTGGGGATGCTGATTGACAGTGCCATCGTCGTACTTGAAAACATTGACCGCCATTGTAACATGGGAAAGTCCGTGTATCAGGCCGCCTATGATGGTGCCCGCGAGGTGTGGGGTGCCATTTTGGCGTCGACCTTAACGACCATTGCGGTTTTTTTACCGGTTATTTTTATGGAGGAGGAAGCCGGCCAGCTATTCAGAGATATTGCGATTGCGGTGACCGCTGCCGTTTTATTAAGCCTGTTTGTTTCGGTTTCGGTCATTCCGATGCTGGCAAAGCACCTTTTCGAAATGACGGGAGATAAAAAATCCTGCCAGACCCATTTCCACGAAGTGGGCAATATCGGTACGCGAATCGTAAACCGCATAATGGCAGCAGTGCAGATCGCAACGAAAAATTGGATGACCCGGACAGCCGTCATCCTGACCTTCAGTGCGATTTCTGTTTTCGGCGCCTGGCTTTTGCTTCCCAAGGCAGAATATCTGCCACAGGGCAACCGCAATCTGGTCATTAATATCCTGATTCCACCGCCTGGCCTTTCGTTTAAGGAAAGAAAAGCAATCGGGGAGCACATCTATCGCTTTAACCAGCCCTATTTTGGTAGAGATCATGACGGGTTTCCGGGAATCAAAGATATGTTTTATGTGGGCGCCGAACAGATCATGCTCTTTGGAGCGATCAGCACTCATGAACAAAGGGCCGGTGAGCTTTTGCCGCTTTTCAGGCGCACCATCTCATCTATTCCCGGCATGCTGGGCGTCAGTATTCAGGCCGGGGTTTTCCAGACTTCCCTGGGGCGCGGCAGAACGATCGAGGTCAATATCCGCGGGGATGATATCAATCGAATTGCGCAGGTCGCCGGAACCATGTTCGGTGCGATCAAAAAAGAAATTCCGGAGGCCCAGATTCGGCCGTTGCCGTCATTGGAATTGCTGTTTCCGGAAGCCCGGCTGATACCGTTAAGAGATCGCATCAAAGCAGCCGGAATGACCGCAAGAGATTTCGGTATTGCGCTGGATGTCCTCATGGACGGCAGAGATATCGGGGATTTTAAACAGGAAGGCCAGAAAAAAATTGATCTGGTTTTAAAAGCCTCCGAAGAAGATATAACGACTCCCGAAAAACTTTATCACTCCATGATTGCCATTCCCGGCGGCCGGATCGTGCCGATTTCTGCTCTATCCGATCTGGATCGCACCACCGGAATTACCCAAATCCGGCATCTTGAACGCCAGCGGACCATCACCCTGGAGGTCACCCCGCCGTTTTCAATTCCGCTTCAGGAAGCCATGGAAATTATTAACGACCGGGTCGTTGGCCCCATGGCCGGGCAGGGACTGCTGCAAGGCACCGATGTGGGCCAGAGCGGCGTGGCCGACAAACTGACAGAAACCCGTCAGACCCTGCAATGGGATTTTATTCTGGCCGCCGTTATCGCGTATTTGCTTATGGCGGCTTTGTTCAGCAACTTTATCTATCCGCTGATTATCATGTTCACACTGCCACTGGCTGCTGTCGGGGGCCTTTTAGGGCTGAAGTTGGTCAACGGGTTAATCGCACCCCAGCCCTTTGACATTCTGACCATGCTGGGATTTGTTATCCTTGTCGGTGTGGTGGTCAACAATGCCATCCTTATTGTCCATCAGGCTCTAAACAACATCCGGTTTCACGGCATGACCTATCGGCAAGCCGTGCTGGAATCCACGCGCACCCGTCTAAGACCGATATATATGAGCGCGACCACCAGTGTCTGTGGCATGCTGCCGCTGGTACTGATCCCCGGTCCGGGATCTGAATTCTACAGAGGCCTTGGCAGCGTGGTTTTAGGCGGTCTGGCCGTCTCCACTGTTTTTACAGTGCTGGTGATCCCGTCCCTGCTGATGTTCGCCATTAAAATGGAGCGACCCGGGGTTTGATGGATCTTGCCGCTTAACCTTGCAAAACTGCCCTGCCGGCTTAATTTAATTATTTGGGGAATCAGCCGTTAGAAATATGTTTAACAATAAAAACCTATTCCCTATGTAATGGGGCTGTGGTAATAGGAAGATGATCATGAAATACCGCAAAGAAAAAGACACCATGGGAACTGTTCTGGTTCCGGAAACCGCCTATTACGGGGCCCAAACCCAGCGGGCGGCCGATAATTTTCCCATCGGTGATTTAAAGCTTCCTGAAATTTTTATTCGGGCGCTTGCGCTGGTCAAAAAGTGTGCCGCCCAGATAAATCAGGAGCTGGGATTATTGGATTCAAAACGGGCCGATGCGATTGCGGCAGCCACCCGGGAAGTCATTGACGGTCAGCTCGCCGACCACTTTGTGGTAAGCGTTTTTCAAACCGGTTCCGGTACCTCAACCAACATGAACATGAATGAGGTCGTTGCCTGCCGCGCCAATGAGATCTTAAGCGGGAAAAAAAGCGGCAAGTCGCCGGTTCATCCCAATGACCACGTCAACCTGGGCCAATCGAGCAATGATGTGATTCCTTCCGTAATTCATATTGCCGCCCTAATGTCCATCCGGCAGCGCTTAATCCCTTCCCTTGATTTGCTCAGGCGTTCCCTTGCCAATAAGGCCAGGAAATTTGCAAATATTCATAAGATCGGCCGGACCCATTTACAGGATGCGGTGCCGATGCTGCTGGGCCATGAGTTTTCCGGCTATGCGCGTCAGATCGAACTGGGCCTCCAAAGGATCGCTGCGGCCGAGGGGCGGCTATGCGAGCTGGCTTTAGGCGGCACCGCCGTGGGGACCGGTGCCAACGCCCACCCGGAATTTGCCGCCCGGGTGATTGCGCTGCTTTCCAAAGAAACGAAAATCTCGCTTGTGGAAGCGGCCAATCATTTTGAAGCTCAAGCGGCTCAGGATGCTGCCGTGGAAACCAGCGGGGCTTTAAAAACACTGGCCGTCAGCCTGGTGAAGATCGCAAACGATATCCGCTGGCTGGCTTCAGGCCCGCGATGCGGCATCAGCGAAATCAACCTGCCGTCTTTGCAACCGGGGTCTTCGATTATGCCGGGCAAAACCAATCCGGTGATTCCCGAAGCCGTCATTCAGGTGGCCGCTCAGGTAATGGGCAATGACACGACCATTATGATGGGGGGGCAGGCCGGCAATTTTGAGCTTAACGTGATGTTGCCGGTTATGGCTTACAATCTTTTGCAATCCATTGACCTGCTGGCATCCGCGGCGCATGTGTTTGCGAAAAAATGTATCGACGGTATCAGCGCCAATTCGGAAACCTGTGCGGGCTATATTGAGAAAAGCCTGGCGCTGGTCACCGGATTGGTGCCAAAGATTGGATACGACAGGTCTGCTGCCGTTTCAAAAAAGGCTTACGAATCCGGCAAAACCGTACGAGAAGTTTTACTTGAAGAAGAAATTTTAAGTGAAGAGGAATTCGACGCCTGGCTGCAGGATCAGTTCAAAAAATAATTTCGTGTTTTCTTGGTTATACCTTTATAATAAGCTATTGCCATTTCAAAGAAAGGGAGAACGTCTATGGCCCGAAAAAATTATCGAATTAAAACCGCCTGTCCGCAATGCGGCTGCACCGAATTGACCGTGCTTTCAGCCGAAGAAATCAAAAAAAAATACGGTGATGTCCCCAATTTTGACATGGAATGCGGTGAATGCATGGGAAAGTACACCGCCGAAATGAAGACGGCCTGCCCTGAATGGGACCAGGACTGCAAGATGCAAGACTAATTGATAAAAAAAATTCACCACAGAGCACACAGCGTGCACAGGGATAATTTTTTAAGAATGAATTCAAGATTGGAGATTTAACCGCTGTGATCTCTGTGCTCAATAAACAGGTTCTTATTTAAGGAAGGAGCCAATGGCCGAAACGTCGTGCCAATATGATTTTACGGGCATTGCCCGCCTGAAGCTTTTCTGGGCGCTCTCACGAACCCCCCATGGGCTGCTCGATATGTGTACCGCCGCCCTGGCTTCACTGCTGTGGCTGGGTTATTTTCCTTCATTCAAAATAATCGGTCTGGGGCTGATTACCGTCTTTGCCGGCTACACCGCTGTTTATGCCCTCAATGATGTGGTGGGCTACCGATCTGACAAAAAGAAAATTCAGCAGGGAAATTTGCGGGGCATCGATGATTGTGAAGATCTCGATGCGATGCTGGTGCGCCACCCGATGGCCCGTGGGCTTCTGAGCTTTAAAGAAGGGCTTGTCTGGGCGGTTGCCTGGGCGCTTTTGGCCTTAATTGGCGCCTACCTGTTAAACCCGATTTGTGTTTTGATATTTGTCGGCGGCTGTATCCTCGAAACCATCTATTGCTTAATGTGGAATGTCAGTCCTTCGCGCACGCTTCTCAGCGGGATCGTAAAAGCCGCCGGCCCGATCGCAGCCGTATTTGCGGTCGATCCGAATCCTTCCGTGTCCTACCTGGTGGCCTTATTTTTTTTAATATTTTTCTGGGAAATCGGCGGGCAGAATGTTCCCAATGATTGGATCGATAGAGAAGAAGATATCCGGTTCAAGGCTCAGACCATCCCCATTCGCTTCGGGGTTGAGCAGGCCAACGTTATTATTTTTGGCTCCATTATTCTGGCGATCGTTTTATCAGGCATCTTGCTGATTTTATCACCGGTGACCTTTGAGCTTCCATTTATCATCGCTTTTGCGTTTGTCGGATTTTATTTTCTTTTGTTGCCAACGATCAGACTTTATCGATCCGAGGAAAGCGCCCTTGCAATGATTCTCTTCAATAAAGCCAGCTTTTATCCCCTGGCCATGTTGGTATTGATTGCGGTCAAAGCCATGCACTA
>Ga0209742_10000401_pt1 | contig 23357 bp, 18 predicted proteins | sample DeeMarSeWOR38_10_FD_187462 | JGI IMG/M metagenome (GOLD analysis project Ga0209742, IMG submission 187462) | Marine sediment microbial communities from White Oak River estuary, North Carolina - WOR-3-8_10 (SPAdes) (version 2) | ecosystem: Environmental > Aquatic > Marine > Intertidal zone >... | reverse complement strand
ACCAGGCACGGGGATCCACAATCGTTACCGGCCCTAACGACGGCGGATCGATGACAACACCGGTGGCGTAGCCTCGTTTGCTTTCATATTCTGAGCCCAGATAGGTGACAATGAAATGGAGCGCCAGGGTGCTGAGGGCCAGGTAGACCCCTTTCAATCTGAGGGAAGGCAGGCCGAAAATGACCCCCAGAACCGCGCCGACGAGGCCGGAAACCGGCAGGGTCACCATGATGGGCGCATTCATTTCTTTGAATAGGATGGCGGTTGTAAATGCGCCGGCCGCGATAAGGCCGGCATGGCCGAGTGATATCAAGCCCGCGTATCCGGTCAGCAGCATCAAAGCCAGGGCGCCGATCAGCGCCAGAAAGACCTGGCTGGCCAAATCAACCAGGAAAGGCGAAGCGAAAAATGGATAGGCGATCAACAGGCCCAAGAACAGGATCAGGCATATCCGTTGCGTGCGGGTCTCAACGACATTCAAGTCGGCTGCATAGGATGTTTTGAAGTAACCGCTCGCGTACGACATGCTAAACCCTTTCCAGTTCTTCCTTGGTTCCGAAAAGGCCCCAGGGGCGAACCAGTAACATCCCCAGCAAGACGACAAAAGGTGCTACCTCACTGGCCTGCGGGCTGATATAATTAATGGCCAGGATTTCGGCGGCAGCCACAATAAAGGCCCCCGGAATGACGCCTCCCAGACTGTCGAGCCCTCCCACCATGACCACCGGAATGGCTTTGAGACCGATGACAAACATCTCGGGTTCCAGACCTGAATCACAGGCCTGGATCATGCCGGCCAGCCCTCCGGTGAAAACCGCGATTCCCCATGATAGGGCGTAATATTTATGGAGTTCAATGCCCCTGAAGGAGGCCAATAGCGGGTTTTCGCCCACGGCCCGCATTCTTATTCCCCAGCGGGTAAATTTGAAACAGCCGACCAACCCGATATACACCAGGGACGCACTGATGAGCTTCACAATGCCGAAGGTCGAGATTTCAGCGCCTTCTGCAATCCGGTAAGATTGAATACTGATGCCGAAATACTGAAAGGGATGCAGGGACTGGGACGTCCAGCTCAAGGTCGTCATTCCTCTTAGCAGGATACCCAGCGCAATGGTCACCAGCACGGCAGCCACGATGCTCGTGCCGGTCATCAATCGCATCAGCAAAAAATAGATCAGAAACCCGAGAAAAAGGCTGAACAGGGACGCCACCACAAAGGATGTCAGCACGTTGGTCGTCAGGGCCAGTACCACGGTGTAAAGAAAATACCCCCCCAGGGTCATGAGTTCGCCGTGGGCCAGATTTAAAACCCGGCTGGTACGGTAAACCAGAACATATCCAAAACAAATCAGACAATAAAGTGAGGCCAGGACAAAAACATTGACGAGACTCTGCAATTCACTTACCTCGCTGGCGTTGAAGTGCCCGGGATGCACAAAAAGTCATTACCGGAAACGGATTTCAGGCGGCCGGGCCTGCCGCAGCCGGAGCGAAATGTGCCACCCCCCGGCTGCGGTGTAGATGCAAAAGCCGGTCCCAGGTTTTAAGGCTTTTTGAAGTTTTTACTGTACCTTTAGGCCGGTCCAGTCTTTTACGATGCGGATTCCGTTCTTGCTTGAATCCCAGCCGTAGGCCCGGTAATAATTAATCGTCCTGAAATGATTGTCTTTCGTCCATTCCATAACACCGCCCCTGATTCCCTTCATTTCGACTTTTACCTGATTCATCGCTTCCGCAACCTTTGCGGGGGTGGCCGGCCAGGGTGTCTTTTTGAAAATCTCTTCGATCACCATGGCCGTGATCCAACCTTCGGCCAGCTGGGTGTGCGGATAAATTGTCTTTTTATTATCGATGGCTTTCAGGATTTGTTGGTGGATCTCGGTGTTATCACTGAAGAAGGCATTGGTTCCAAAAACAATGAAATTATCATCCTGGATGCGTTTAAGCTCATCTTCTGAATTGATATGGGCATAACAGATATATTTTCCATCCCATCCGATTTTTCGCAGGGCTTCAAAGGTTTTAACCTGTGTGGACCACGGCGACCATGAAAAAACCCAGTTGGCACCGGCGTCTTTAATCTTGGTCGCAAATGGTGTGAAGTCCGCGGTAGGAGGAGGGATTAGCTCCATATCGACGACATCGATGCCATCGATGCTCTTGGAAAGTTCAGCTGCAAATTCGATCTCGGTCCGTGCCACCGGCACGTTCATCGCTGCCAGCCCCAGTTTCACGCCTTGGGGTGTTAAATCTTTGATCACCGAAAGCGCGAAACGGCTATCCATTTTCGATCCGAAACCCGTGGAACAAAACTGGTATGGATCCGGATTGGGCGGATAGACATCGCGGGGGCACACCGCGCCCCCGTAATAGAGGGGCACCTTGTAGCTTTTGGCGACCTGTACCATCGGCGCATAGGTGCTGGAGAGACTTGAATTCATCAACAGGTGGACCTCGTCCCGGGTGACCAGCTGTTTGGCCTGAGCGGCGGCCTTGGTCGGCTGGGCCGCATTGTCTTCGACGATGATTTCTACCGGATGCCCATTGATGCCGCCGGCGGCATTAACCTGAGCAAAGTAGATATCCATCGCTTCTTTAATGGGCGCAATTTGTTCGGAACCTCTGCCCGTGACGGCCATGCTGACCCCCACTTTATAGGCATCTGCAGCATAGACCGGATTCAAAAGAAGTGCCGATAGGCCAGCAGCGATCAGGATTGCTAATATTTTGTTTCTTTTCATGAGTCACCCTCCTTTTGTCTTAGATTTAGTTTGATGGCGGCAAAGGTCAAGCAGCGGCAAAGACGGCTATGAAATCTCAGTTGTTGATAGCTGCTGTGAATCTGCCAGATCTTTGTATATGGAGCATATCACCTCACGTCTCGGCTTTCTTGTGGGGGATAGATGGGCATCGTCATTTCCTGCGGTCAAAGGCCCGGGCAGGATCTGAAAACGCTTGACCCTTTCATGGGGGACAAGCTTCAAGTTGGCTTGCTTCAACTCGTCGTCGATCAGCTTGATGAACTCCGGACGCTTTACCAGGCTGTGGTATTCAGCATAGGGAATATCATGGAGACGGGCCCAGGCAGATGCGCTTTCAAAGTCCACATCAATCAGAGCAGTTACGTCTCGATCATCCGGGCTCAAGACAATGGCCTCGGCAATATAATTGCTCGATTTCAAGATGTTTTCAATTAATACGGTCCGGATTGACCGTTGGTTGGAGTTTATTCCCGCACGCCGCCTGCGGTCGACAATCTGCAGGCAGCGGTCTTCTGTCCATGAGCCTAAATCGCCGGTGTAAAACCAGCCTTGCGGGTTGAAAACACTGTCGGTCAATTGCGAATCATTCCAATATCTTTCAAAAATATACTGACTGCGCACCAAAATTTCGTCATCTTCTGCAAGACTCACTTCCCATCCGACAGCGGGGATGCCGACATTGCCCGGACGGGGAAAATAGGGAGCCTGGGCGGTGATAACGGCTCCGGCGGCTTCCGTCTGCATGTAGAATTCCGAGAGGTTGACGCCGTAAGTCTGCCACAGGGCCATGATCTCGGTGGGGAGGGACGAGTCCGTTGAAAGGACGAGCTCTATTTTATTGAACCCGATCTTATTCAGTATGGGTTTAAATTCGGTCAACCGACAAATTCGATAGAGAAGTGTCAGCAGTATATTTTTATTACCCTGCCATACCCCTTCAAGGTAGCGGCGGCCGATGCGCATTGAAGCCTGATAGAGCCATTTCTTCAAAGGACTGCTTTTTCCGATGCCCACAAAAATGCGTGAGGCAAATTTCTTAAGGTAAACCGGTACGGTTATGAAAATTGTGGGCGCAGTTTCGAAAATCGTTTCCGCAACGATATCCAGGCTCTCCCCATAATGGGGGATGATGCGGGTGATCAAAGGCAACGATAATGCCGTCACCTTTCCGGCTATGTGACACATCGGAAGATGGACGACCGTCCTGTGGCGGCGCTGGTTCAAAACCGGGTAGCGGTCAATCAAGGTGTATACCGCCGCCAGATGTTTGCCGTGGCCGATTTCTACCCCTTTGGGACGGCCTGTGGTTCCCGCCGTGTAGACAATAAAAGCCGAATCCGAAGGATGCAGCTGGCCGACAAGTTCATCGAGGGCTTCGGGATGGGCTTTGAATATCTCCCTTCCCTTGTTCATAAGTTCTTGAAAAATCACAGCGGAAGGTTGTTCGGCAGCAGATAAGCCCTTGGTTTCAATAACAATGATGTGCTTTAACGAATGAAGAACACTGCGCATCGGTAATACGAGATCCAGGTATTCCGGACTTTCTGCAACGAAGACGCACGCACCACCGTCTTCCATCAAGGCTTTTAGTTGCTCTTGAGAAGATGTGGCGTAAATTCCAAAGGTTACAGCACCCAATGATAGGGCCGCCAACTCACAAATAGCATACGCTTCACAGGGATCACCCATCAAAGCCAACCGATCGCCGCGATTTAAACCCAATTGTTTCAGCCCCAGGGCACAGGCGGCAACCAATTCCTTGAACTGTAACCAGGTGCGTTCCTGGTAAAACCCGAATTTTTTAGCCCGATAGGCCACATCATTCGGGCATGTCGCAGCCCGCTCCAGCAGCATCCCCGGAATGGTTTTTTCTTGCAGCTCCCGATATTTCTTATTTGAATCCATTGAGAATAAATCTGACTGATATTAAATAATATATTTCTAAATGTGAGAAAAAGAAGAAATTTTTTTGGGCATCCAAGTCTGTATCTTATTTCGAGCAAAGAATCAACTTTCCAACGACAACAGACGTTGTTATATTTTTTTTGATTTTAACAGTTGTGCCCAAATTGCGGCAGCTTAAGCCATTTAGGCGTTAATTATGTATTGCACAAATTTCATATAATTATTTAAGGGGACGGGGACTTCTTAATATAAATCCTTGTGGACGGCGGAATGAATGATCAGGGGCTATTTACCAGAACCGGGTACGCCACAGGCGCATTTGAGTGCCTGTGGGTAAAGGGGTTGGCGCGTTAATGACGGTTGCAAAACAGGCTTTAAGATAGCGTACGGTTTATTCTTTTGCTGCTCTTTTGGTACGAGCCCTTGCGCACGAGTTTGTAAGGAGTTCGCAGGTCTTGCTTAGAAGTGGTTTCAAAATGCCAGATCAGGTTTCCCGCTTGAACGCGGGATTACACGTCTTGATTTTAACAAATTAAGGTGTGCATCAAGGCAAGGCGCAGGCCGATCGGGAAAGTCGTTGTTCTCAGCATACGTGCAGTATGTGAGAATTTACCGGAGGTCTGTGATGCCCCTTAGTGTAATAGGATCGATGCGAATCCAGCTTCGCTGGGCAACGCAGCCATTGAGCCTTAGATGGGGTTTTGAAACCACTTATAATTATTCGTGGCGATTTTAAATCGAAAAAACTCTTCGATTCCTCAATTATTTAATGCTTAGAAAATGCTTCACCGTATCAATTTTCTGATCGATTTTGGCCTGCCTCCTGATCATGATGCGCTGGGCCGTGGGAGGGCCGGCGCCGTGCATGGACTCGATTAAATAGCCGACGGCACCGGCGCCGGCCACCAGATTTTCGATCAGACGCAAGACTTTCATGCGGTCAACGGTATCATATTCCGGGCTGGCAGCCAGATATTTGCGGATATATTTGCCGGCCAGGGGATCCGCGAGATCCGCAGCCGATGGCATGGTCCCCAGCAAACCTCCGGCGACATCGGTTGCCAGCCGCGCCAGCTCATATGGAAATCGGGTGACATTTAACTTGCAAACATTGGCCAGCAGCATGTTGACCTGAAAATTGCCGGCTGCCGTTTGCTCCCCGGTGGCAGAGCAGGCGATCCCGCAGGAGTAAATGGTTTCGTTGAGATGAATCATTTCCACGATCTTATCATTGATGTGGCTGGCTCTGTCCACGCCATTCATTTTTGCAATCAAAGCGGTTGCTCCGATCAAAACATCGCCGACACCTGCTTTACAGCCGCCGTAGCTCTGGCGATGATAGGATGCAAAACGCTCGACCAGGATCCCCGAAAAGTCAACCTCGCCGTTCATAAAAACGCGCTCATGGGGGACAAACACGTCGTCGAACACCGTCATGACTTCCTGTCCGCCGTATACCGGGTTGCCCACGTCCAATTTGGACACTTCCAGCTTACGGGTATCACTGGTCTGGCGGCCATAGATATAATGAATGCCTTTCGCATTGGTGGGCACCGCGCAGCAGACCGCCCAGGGCTCTTCTCCCGGACGCATGGTTAGCGTTGGCATGACCAGGATCTCATGCGAGTTGAGCATTCCGGTCTGGTGCAGTTTGGCACCGGAAATAACGATGCCGTCCGGGCGGTGTGCTTTGATTCTGAGAAACAGGTCGGGGTCAGGCTGCTCGACCGGGCGTTTGCTGCGGTCTCCCTTCGGATCGGTCATGGCGCCGTCGACTACCAGATCTGCTTGCTGAACCCAGCGCCAGTAATCCTTGAAGCGCTCGTGGTAATGGCTACCGTGTTTTTGGTCGCACTCATAAGTGGTGCTGAATATGGCGTTGGCCGCATCAAGCCCCACGCAGCGCTGAAAACAGCAACCGGTCTGAACGCCGCAATAGCGTTGCATTTTTACTTTATTGACCAGGTCAGCGGCACTCTGATGAAGATGGGTAAAGCGGTTGACGACATCCTTGCACAAAAAGGACTCGGTGCAAAAAAGATCCCGGGTCTCGCTGTTATGCGCGGCATCGTAGGTAAATGCCACCGCTTTCTGAGAGGGGGCCACCAGCCCATGTTCGGGCAGATCTTCGGGCGTTTCGCCCAGCACATGGGCTTTAAGCCCCAGCGATTTTATGGATTGTAAATACTCTTCGCCCTTTTTTAGACCCATTCATATTCCTCCCGCTCAATAATGGTGGCCACCCCCTGACCACCGCCCACGCAGGCATTGGCGCATCCGTATCGGGCACCTTTGGCGTTTAATATGCGGGCCAGCGTGCCGGTCAGGCGAATGCCGGTGGCTCCCAGCGGATGGCCGATGGCGGTGCCGCCGCCCATGACGTTCACCTTTTGCGGATCGATCTCCAGTTGCTGGATGCAGTTGAGGGCCACGATGCAAAATGCCTCGTTAATCTCCCAGAAGTCAATGTCGGCAGCTTTCAGTCCGGCCTTCTCCAGGGCCTTTTTACTTGCCGGAACCGGGCCCTGTCCCATAATGGTGGGATCCACACCGGCAAACCCAATGGAGCGGATGGTTGCCAGTGGCTTGATGCCTTTCTTTCTGGCGGTTTCCTTGGACATTAAAAGCATGGATGTTGCCCCGGCGTTCAGCGGTGAGGAATTGCCGGCCGTAATCACCCCGTCGGGCTTAAATGCGGGTTTAAGGCCAGCCATGCCTTCAGCGGTTGCATCTTCCCGCACCGCCTGATCCTGATCCACACGCAGGGTTTTTCCGTCAGCCTGTTCGGCTTCGATCGGCAAAATTTCATCGTTAAAGAAGCCTTCTGCCCGGGCTTTGGCGGCCCGCTGATGGGATTGTGCCCCCCAGCGGTCGATATCTTCTCTGGTGAAATCCGTCTGGGAAATCAGTTTTTCTGCGGTCAGCCCCATGTTCATGGCGGTCATCATGTCCCAGTGTCGATAGGCGGGATCCGTGAACAGCGTCATGTTGGGCACGATGTGGCCTCTGTCGACCAGCTGTCCGCCCATCGGCACGCGGGTCATATGTTCCATGCCCCCAACCAGAACCACATCGGCAAAATCCTGGGCAATTTCCATAAACCCGATATGGATGCCGGCCATGGCCGAGCCGCACTGCTGGTCCACAAACTTAGCAGGAATGGTCTCCGGTAAATTGGCCAGAAATATGGGGTAGCGCCCGCCGTAGGCCCATTGCTCGGTGACAGCTGTTGCGCAACCCACGAGAAAATCGTCAATTTCCTGCGGTTCGACCCCGGCTCTTTTTATCAATTCCGGCAGCAGTTGCGCCAGCAATTCATCGGCTCGAATTTTGCAAAACCAGTCCCTGGCAGGATCATTGGGTCTGGAGCGAGATTGGGCGGTTCGCAGATATCCTGCAATAACGACTTCTTTCATGATTATACCTCCATTACTGAGTTAAAAAGTTAAATGGTTGATTCGTTTTAATAAACGGATGAACGAACGATTATTCCCTATAAAAGGTTTTGCCCGTCTCCGCCATATTTTTGATCAAATCCGCCGGTTGGAAGCGGGGACCGTATTGTTTTTCCAGGTCGAGGAGCTTTTGATAGACTTTTTTAAGACCCTGCTTATCCGCATATTTGAGGATGCCGCCGCGATAGGGCGGAAAGCCGGTTCCGTAAATCATGGCCAGATCCATATCCTGTGGGCGATCACAGATGCCTTCTTCGATCATCAGCGCAGCTTCATTGATGCCGAGCGAGAGCATGGTGTCGATGATCTCATCTTTTTTCATCTCCCTGGGGGATATCTGATTATCCTGGAGAAATTTTTGGACGACTTTGACGACTTTTGGGTTGGGCACCGGTTGATCACCGCTGTAGTCAAAATAGCCGGCGCCGGTTTTACGGCCATAGCAGCCGGTCTGGTAAATGAGCTCGGTTAGCGGATGCACCTTATAACGATCGCCCAATCTTTTCGCAAAGGTCTTGTTGACATGGTAGTTGATATCGATACCGGTCAAATCTGCCAGTGTGGCAGGGCCCATGGGCATGCCGAAGTCGATCATTGCGGCCTCGATGGCCGCTCCATCGACGCCGGCGGCACTCAGATAAACCGCGCCTCCCATGAGACCGCCGAGCTGGCGTGACACATAAAACCCGGGGCCGTCATTGACCACAATCGGAATCTTTTTTATGGCGCGGGAGAAGGCGACCGCGGTTGCCAGCGTTTGGTCAGCGGTCTTTTTGGCGCAGATGACCTCTAAAAGCTGCATCCGGTGAGCCGGATTAAAAAAGTGCATTCCGATCATGCGACCGGGGTCGGCAAGAATCGAAGCCATTTCGGCAATCGGCAGTGCCGAGGTGTTGGTGGCAAAGAGCGCATCCTTGCGGCAGATGCCCTCCAGTTGCTGCCAGATCTCCTGTTTGATCTGCATGTCTTCCAATACGGCTTCGATGATCAGATCAACCGCTTTCATATCTTTCAAAGAGGTGGTGGTTTGCAGCTGATTGGCGATCATGCGGTCCAGGTCGGCCAGGGTCATTTTCTTCTGTTTGATGGGGTAGTCAAAGGTCTTGCGGACTGATACCAGCGCCTTTTTAAGGGCTTCTTCGTTGATTTCCCACAACACAACGTCGAAGCCGCCTTTCAGAAGCACATTGACGATACCGGTGCCCATGACACCGCCACCCAGCATGCCCACTTTTTTAATTTTGGCCGGTTCGATGCCTTCAATCCGCGGCAGTTTGCCGGCTGCGCGGGTATTGAGAAATATGTCGATTAAATTTTTGGCCACATCGGAAACCACGCATTCGGCAAACAGCCCGGATTCGGTTTCAATATCCGCCTCTATATCGTAGCCGAGCCCTTTTTCAAAGGCTTCGATTGCTTTCAAAGGCGCAATGTACCCTTTGGCCTGGGCCGCCGTCATGACCTTGGCGATCTCGAGCATCCCCTTTTTTTCGGCGGCACTGGGCAATCGATCATGCCGATTTCGGGTGGTGCGCAATTTGATATTAATCTGGCCCGATATAAACCGCCCTGCGGCCTTTACAGCCTGATTGACCAGTTGATCCGGCTCGGTAACTTCATCCACCAGTCCTCGGGCATGGGCGACCTCTGCCGTGATGGGTTTGCCAATGGTAATCATTTCCAATCCATAGCGCAGCCCCACCAGGCGCGGTAGCCGCTGCGTGCCTCCGGCTCCCGGGATCAGGCCGATCTGGACCTCAGGCTGTCCGAGATTCACGCCCCGGGATGCGACCCGGTAGTGACAGGCCATGGCAATCTCCAGGCCGCCGCCCAGGCAGTTGCCGTTAATCGCGGCCACGACGGGTTTCGGTCCGGTTTCAATGGCGTTCAAGAATCGGTTGTTTTCTTTGACCTTTGGCAAAACCGCGTCTTTGGCTTTGGCGCCCTTAATCTGGGTAATGTCGGCGCCGGCAAGAAAATTTTTTGCGGTGCCGGTCAGAACAATCGCTTTGATGTCTTTTTCCCCGTAGGCCTCTTTGAACGCATCGGCCAGTTCCAGGACGAAATGTTCCGAAAGCTGGTTGACCGGCGGGTTGTCCATGGTAAACACCGCCACGCCGTTTTTCATTTCAATCTGGAGTGTCTTGTATTCCATCTTCATCTCTCCCCCCTCTATCCACGTTCAAAGGTTCAAAGGTTCAGGTTTCATGGTTCCAAAATTTGTTAGATTCGTTTTACTTGTTTCATTGGTTGAATTGGTTAGTTTAAACCGAACCAATTGAACGAATTAAACCAATCAAACCAATTAAACAGATGAAACAGCTGCCAGCTGACTGACACCCGAGCACAGAATCCTGGCACCTTATCATTTTATAGGCCACCAAAGCCCTCATCTGAAATCTGAATAGCCGCTGCACAGCTGTCAGCGATGGCATTCATTTTGCCCATGGTTGCAGCAAGTTCAGTACAGATAAAAAATTCGGCGGTTTTGATCTGACCGTCGTAAAAAGCAAGATCTTTTTTACTGGATTTGCCGGATAATTGGGTGGCTGCCGTCAAAGCCCGCCACAGCAACATCCAGGCCATAATGGTGTCGCCGATGACGTGCAAAAAGGGCAGGGAGTGGGCAAAGGCGGTTTTAAATTCAGCCGACATGGCTTTTTTGCCCAGATGCAGGGCGACTTCACCGAGGCGATTTGCAGCCGCATCGACCCTGACGGCCGGATCCCGGGTTTGTTCAATCTGCCTGGCTTGGGCGACGGTTTTTTGAATCTCGCCGAGAAAATTCATAAATACCGTCCCTTCTTTCATGCCCAGCTTTCGGCCCAGCATATCAAGGGCCTGGATTCCACTTGTGCCCTCATAGATGGACGTAATTTTACAATCTCTGGCATATTGCTCTACCAGGTAATCCTTTGTATAGCCGGCCCCGCCAAAAAGCTGAATTGCCTGGATGCAGACTTCATGTCCTTTGACGGCCATATACTCTTTAACCACCGGCGTGAGCATCGAAAAAAGATTACCAAAACGCTCGCGATCTTCAGCGGTTTCGGAAACATGGCCTTTGGTTGCCAGCACGGTCATATAGTAGAAAAAGCTGCGCATCCCGTCCACATAAGACTTCATCCACATAAGGTTGCGGCGGACATCGGGATGTTTGATAATGGGCACCGAGGGCGCATTGTGATCGGCAAAGTTCGCCAGATCTCTTCCCTGAATGCGCTCCCGGGCGTAATTGACCGCCAGCAGGTAGGCCGATGAAGCATAAGTCATGGCCTGAAGGCCGGTGCTCATGCGGGCGCCGTTGATCATGTTGAACATGATTTTCATGCCTTCACGCTCCTGACCCAGCAAAAAACCGATGCACTTGCCCTTGCTGCCCAGGGTCATGGAGCAGGTTGCGCTGGCATGAATGCCGTGCTTTTCCTCGACTCCGGAGCAGACAATGTCATTGCGATCACCCAGGCTGCCGTCATTATTAACAAAATATTTGGGGACCAGGAATAAGGATATGCCTTTGGTTCCGGCAGGGTCGCCTTCAATACGCGCCAGCACCGGGTGGATGATATTTTCGGCCAGATCATGTTCACCATTGGTAATAAAAATCTTGTTGCCATTCAACGTGTAGCTTCCGTCCGAATTCTTGACGGCCGTGGTGGTGAGCGCTCCCACATCGGAACCGGCTTCAGATTCAGTCAGAAGCATCGTGCCGCCCCAATCCGCAGCGGTCAGTTTCTTGACATATGTCTTTTTCTGTTCAGGGGTGCCGTACAATTGAATCATGTTGGCGGTGCCGTTTCCCATCGTGGCATAACAAAATAGCGGCCAGTTTGCACCCATAAAATATTCAGCCGCCGCTGCGCCCAGAAAGGTCGGCGCGCCCTGACCGCCCATTTCAGTCGGCACAGACAGATTGTTCCATTCCCCTTCTTTGACCAGTTCAAACACCCGGTGAAAGCTCGGCGGCACCTTGACAGTCCCGTTTTCGTAGCGAATGCCCTCGCTGTCCCCTTCAGCCAGCAGCGGTAACAGTTCCTTGATGGCCAGTGCCCGCGCTTCATTGATGATCAGGGAACAGGTCTTGGGATTAAATTCCTTGTATTTATCGTAATTGAGAATTTCTGCACAATTGATTTGCTCCCAGAGGACAAAATCTTGATCGCGTCTATCAACCAGCTGCTGTGCCATGGTTTTAAAAACTCCTTTCTTTCGCCTGTCGGGGTTGGTGGAAATTGAAATGAATCGCCTATTTTGCGGCTTAAAAAATGCATAGCGTGTAGTGCACTACACGTAAATCTTACTAATTATATTATAAATAAATGTCAATAAATATTTTATTTTTCACTTGACAATTTTTTAGACGTTGGATTAATTGATGGTCATAATCGTAACATAACGAGATAATTTGTCATTGATCATCTAAATTTGTTTTGAGGAAGAAATGAAAATCAGTGCTGTGGTTAAACGCACCGGCGTTCCCAAAGAAACCATTCATTTTTATATCCGTGAAGGGTTGCTTCGCAAGCCCCACAAATCCGGCGCGAATATCGCCGATTATAACGAGAATCACGTCAAGCAAATCCGCTTCATCAAGGAGCTGCGGGACAATTATTATTTTCCGATTCCCTTGATAAAGAAAATTATCAGAAAATTCAAAAAGCAACCATCTTCTGACCGGGCCTTTTTTGAGCTTCACAGCAAATATTTTCGACCGGCAGATCGGCTGCTCACTGAAGAAATCGTCGGCAGGGACGCTTTTCATGATCGCACCGGTTTGGGACGCAAATGGATCCACAAGGCTGAACAATGGGGACTTATCGAGCCACGCATCCATGACGGACAGGCCCTTTATTCGCTCGACGACGTTGCCATCGCTAAATTGATGGTTGATATGGACCGTATCGGCTTTGGCCCCAAAGACGGTCACGATCCCGAGGATCTGCGCTATATCGCTGATTTCGTCAAGGAGTTTGTGGTCAACAGTTTTAAAAAATATTACCGGACCAACCTTGAAAAATTATCTGCGGCGGATTTTGATCAAAAGCGGAACCAGTTTCACGAAGTCATCAGTCTTTTTTTCTATCATCTGTATCGCAAATTTGCCCGGCAGGCGAGCGACCATTTGCTGGAGTCCGAAGTTAACGAATCAAGGCCATGATTGAGCTTTTTCCGAACATATTCTATATTCCCGGCGAGAATAATTCACGATTTCCCTACTGTGCCTGTCTGTATCTAAAGGGGCGGGAAATGCGGGTGCTGATCGATGCCGGTATGGGCGCCCGCCGCCTTGAGCCTGTGAAAAAATGGGGCATCGACATTTTGATCTTAACCCACTGCCATATCGATCATCGCCTGACCTGTAAAGAGATTCCGGATGTGCCGGTCTGGTGCCATGAAGCGGATGCCCCTTTTTTAAATGACCGCAATCTTTTTTATCACGGCATCGGCCTGCAGCGCAGTGGATTGGATTTTTCGGCGGGCTTTAATGTTTCGCATGACCTGTTCGAGATTGAAATAAAACATTACTTGTTTGACGGCCAGTGCGTTGACCTGGGCGGCATTACCCTCCAAACCATCCATACCCCGGGGCACACCCCCGGTCATCTGGCCTTTTACGTTCCTGAAGCCGAACTGCTTTTTACCGCAGATGTGGATCTGACCACCTTTGGCCCCTTTTACGGACACGATTTTGCCGACATCGGCAAATTTCTGTTATCCATTGAACGGCTGAAGCAATTAAACGCCGGAATCGTCGCCACAGGCCATGCCGGTCCTTTTAACGGTCAGGTCATCGAGAAATTTAACCAATACGAGGAAGTGTTTTATCAGCGGGATCAGCTGGTGCTTGATCAACTCACGCAGCCCATGGCTTTGAGTGATTTTGGAAACCGCAATCTCATATTTCGAAGCTATCCCGATTTTCCGGCTCTGATGCAGTGGTTTGAGCTTGTCCATATTGAAAAGCACCTGGAGCGGCTGAAAGCCATGGGCAAAGTCCGATGCGTGCATGATACGTGGATGCTAACATCCATTTGATTTTCGAAGATACCGGCCAACAGGGAATTGCAGGGAGGAATCATGGCGGAGAAAATTTACCAGCCCGGAGAAAACTATCCATACCCCCTGATCATCAAAAAGCTGCTCAACACCCCTTTAATCTATTCGCCCGATCAGGAAATTGTCTACGATGACAGGAAGCGCTATACCTACCGGACATTGAATGAACGCATCAACCGGCTGGCAAATGGTCTCAAGAGCCTGGGTGTGGTCAAAGGGGACATTGTCGCTGTGTTTGATTATGACAGTCATCGCTACCTGGAGTGCTTTTTTGCCATTCCGATGATGGGCGCGGTGCTTCAGACGATCAACTGGCGTTTGTCAGCCGAGCAGATCCTCTACACCCTGAATCATGCGGGGGCAAAGGTTATCATCATCCATTCGGAGTTTCTTCCGATTCTGGAAAACATCAGAGAGCAATTGGAAACGGTTCAAAAATTTGTCATCATCAGTGAGGACGAGCCGGCCGCGGATACTAAATTTAAAAGCGATGCGACCTATGGGCAATTATTGCAATCCGGATCAGCGACCTATGCCTTTCCGGATTTCGATGAAAACACCAAAGCCACAACCTTTTATACCACCGGTACCACCGGCAGTCCCAAAGGGGTGCATTTTTCCCACCGCCAGCTGGTTTTGCACACCCTGGGTGTGGCTGTGGTTTCCGGAAGCTATGACACCATCGGCCGCTTTCGCTCCAATGATGTCTATATGCCGCTGACGCCGATGTTTCATGTCCATGCCTGGGGATTTCCCTATGTGGCCACGCTCCTGGGGGCTAAACAGGTTTATCCGGGACGATACGAACCCGAGAAACTTTTGAAATTAATCGAAAGGGAAGGGGTGACCTATTCCCACTGTGTGCCCACGATTTTGCAGATGCTTTTAAATTGCCCGGCCATCAATCAGGTGGATCTGTCCAGCTGGAAGGTCACCATCGGCGGCGCCCGACTGCCGAAAGGTTTGGCCCGGGAGGCAAAGAATCTGGGCATCGAGATTCATGCGGGTTACGGTATGTCGGAAACCTGCCCGGTGATCAGCACCGCAACCCCCATGGCGCACATGCTTGACTGGGAAGACGATGCCTTGCTGGACATCATCATCAAAACCGGGCGGCCGCTGCCACTGGTGGAATTTGAGGTTTTCGATGCCCATGAAAAAGCGTTGCCTCACGACGGCCAATCATCCGGCGAAGTGGTGATGCGGGCGCCCTGGCTGACCGCAAGTTATTTCAAAGAACCGGAAAAGACCAAAGAGCTGTGGCGCAGCGGCTGGCTGCACAGCGGCGACGTGGGGCATATCGATGAAAATGGTTACCTGCAGATTACCGACCGGATTAAGGATGTCATCAAAACCGGGGGGGAATGGATATCATCGCTGGACCTGGAAAACCTGATGAGCCAGCATGAAGCGGTGCTGGAATCGGCCGCCATCGGCATCCCGGATGAGAAATGGGGCGAGCGGCCGCTGATGATCGTGACCTTAAAACCGGAATATAAAGGCAAAGCCACAGCCGCAGAATTCAAGAAATTTATGCAGAAATTTGCCGAAGAAGGCAAATTGCCCAAATACGGCGTGCCGGATCTTTATGAATTTGTGGATCAGATACCCAAAACCAGCGTGGGCAAGTTGGATAAAAAGGAATTACGAAAATCATACCATTTCAAACCGGCGGTCGATTAAAAACACATGAATGATATGAATCTTGAAAACCTGTTTAATCCTCAAAGTATCGCCATGATCGGCGCATCGGCCAATCCGCGCAAGTGGGGGTTTATTATTCTGCTTAATATTTTAAAGGGAAATTTCAAAGGAAATGTCTATCCCGTCAACCCGCATGAAAAATCCATTTTAGGCTACCGGTGTTACGCATCGGTTATGGATGTACCGGAAGCTTTGGATCTGGCGATTATTACCACCCCGGCCAAAGCGGTCCCTTCCCTTGTTGATCAATGCGGCCGTAAAGGAATTCGGTTTGTCGTGGTGATATCTTCTGACTTCAGTGAAACCGGGCCGGAAGGTGCCAGACTGGAACAGGAAGTCATTGATTGTGCCAGAAGAAATGGCATTCGGCTGGTGGGTCCCAATTCTATGGGGCTTTTCAGTGCCCGATCAAGTCTTCATGCGCAGATGCCTCCGATCATGCCGCTGACCGGCGGGGTGTCCATGTTTTCGCAGAGCGGCAATCTCGGTTTCCAGATGCTTGGCTGGGGAGCTGAAGAAGGCGTTGGCTTCAGTAAATTTGTCAGCAGCGGAAACGAAGGCGATCTGTCCAGTGTGGATTATCTCCGATATTTTGCCGCAGACACGGACACCCGGGTCATTCTGGGCTATCTTGAAGGGGTTGACTGCGGAGTGGACCTGATACATACAGCCAGAGCGATTTCAAAACACAAGCCGATTATCATTCTCAAAGGCGGCCGGACAGCTTCGGGGGGGAGGGCGGCCGCATCGCATACGGGCGCGATGGCCGGTGCATCTAAAATATGGAAGGCCGCCTTGCGCCAGGCAGGCATGATCGAAGTCAGCACCAGCCAGGGGTTGCTGGATTGTGCCAAAGCGTTTGAAAATTATCCGCTTCCGAAGGGCAGCCGGGTGGGGATCATCACCCGCGGAGGCGGCTGGGGCGTGATTACGGTCGATGGTTGTGAAGAAAACCGGCTGGACGTTCCCCCGTTGCCGCAGAATGTGATCCGCAAATTGGATAAGATTCTTCCGAAATACTGGAGTCGCGGAAATCCGGTGGACCTGGTGGCCACAATCGCCAATGATCCTTATCTCGAATGCCTGGAAATATTGGCGGCCTGGGACGGGATCGATGCCATCCTGGCTCTCGGTGCCAAACGCGCTATCGATTCTTATCCGTATTCAAAAGAAGTCCATCAGCCGCAGCCTTTGGTGGATGCCATTGCCCTGGCAACCGAAATGTTCCAACACTATGCGCAAAAGCCGGACGAGGTCCTGATGAACCTCGGGCAAATGGTCAAACGATATCGCAAACCCATCATTGCTGTGTCACTGGCATCGGAGCTCTCCCACCGATCGTTTCTGGAAGCGTTTCAAGTGGTGTCTTATCCAACACCGGAACGGGCCGTGCGCGTCCTCGGTCATATGGTCGATTACACGCGTTTTTTAAATGCATCATCCGAATAAAGATTCAAGATATGAAAATAATTGAAAATGCGCTTGCAAGAGGGGCCGGGAATCTCACCGAATATGAATCCAAACGATTCCTGGCAGCCTATGGCATTCCCATCACCCGTGAAGCCGTCGCCCGCAGCGAAGAAGAAGTGGCGCTCAAAGCTTCTGAGATTGGTTATCCGGTGGCAGTCAAAGGATCGGATGAAGCATTTCATCACAAGACCGATTTGGATCTGATTGAGCTCAATCTGAAAGACGAAAAAAGCGTTCGCCGGGCGTACCATCAGCTGGTGAGCCGTTCCAAAGCAAAGCTGAAAGAAGTGCTGGTTCAGGAAATGATCGCAGAGCCGCGTGAACTGATGGTCGGTTTGTACCGCGATCCTCAATTTGGTCCATGTGTCATGTTTGGCCTGGGCGGAATATTCACTGAAATTCTGCAAGACACTGTTTTTCGGGTCACGCCTTTGACCCGAAAAGATGCAATGGAAATGTTGACAGAGATTAAAGGTAAGAAGATTTTGGAATCCTTTCGAGGCAAACCGCGGATTGATCGGGATAAGGTGGCAGATATCCTTCTGGCGCTGAGTCAGATTGGAAAAGAACAGCCGGCGATAAGGGAAATTGACATAAACCCCATAAAGCTCGTTAACGGGAAACCCGTTGCCGTCGATGCGCTGGTTGTGTTTTCTGCTCGAGCGCTTTAGCGATTCGGCATTCGCACGAGAAGTGCTTTTGTAATCATTTGGCCCGCATGTGTGTTTTGACCGCTTGGGATTAAAAGCGAAGTGCGCGGCGGACGGGCGCTAAGGAGATGGTTATGACCATTGATGGGCGGCTTAAAGATCGGGTGGCTATGATTACCGGGGCGGGCAGCGGTATCGGGGAGGCGACGGCTGTTTTGTTCGCCAAAGAGGGTGCCCGGGTTGCCCTGGCGGATATTGAGGCGGAGGGCTTAAAAGCAGTTGCAAAGCGCATTGCCGAAGCCGGCGGGACGGCCATCACAAAAAAGACCGATGTTTCCAATGAAAACGAGGTTAAAGCGCTGGTCGCGCTGGCTTTAAAGTCATATTCAAAAGTTGATATTGTCTGCAATATTGCCGGGGTTGGCGGAGACCTGGCCAGCCTCGATCAGCAGGAGAAAAATGTCTGGCAGCGGGTTTATGAGGTGAACGTCATGGGAGCGGTGTACACCACCAAACATGTCTGTGTGCACATGCAAGAGAGAAAAAGCGGTGCCATCGTAAATGTTGCCTCGGTTGCCGGCCTGCGATCCGGCGCCGGCGGAAATGCCTACAGCGCCAGCAAGGCGGCACTCATTAATTTTACCCAGACGGCGGCCTGCGATCTGGGCGGATTTAATATTCGCGTCAACGCGGTTTGTCCCGGCCTGATTGAAACTGGAATGACGCGATCGATTTTCGAATATGCCCGAAAAAGCGGCAAAGAGAGTAAGCTGGGCAGTCGTTGCGAGCTCAGGCGATACGGAAAACCCGAAGAGGTTGCCCGTGTCATTTTGTTTCTGGCCAGCGACGACGCGAGTTACGTGACCGGACAGGCGTTGCCGGTGGATGGGGGCAACACGGCCTCGTTAAATTTGCCCGGCATGAAAGTCTAGCCGCCAGCTGAAAAATTTCTTTGGACTTCTTGACCCTGGAGTTTACGATTATGGCAAAAATTGATGCGAACGGCATTCAGATTGAGTTCGATACCTTTGGCGAGGCTGACGGACGACCCTTGCTTTTGATTGCCGGCCTGTCCTGTCAGCTGATTCACTGGGATGCGGCTTTATGCGAGCAACTGGCCCGGCGGGGCCATTATGTGATCCGATTCGACAACCGTGATGCGGGGCTGTCGACTAAATTTGCAGAAGCCGGCATGCCCGATATCGGACAATATTTCGAAGCGCTCATGAAGGGCGAAAAGATCCGGCCGCCATACACCATCGAGGACATGGCAAACGATGCGGTCGGGCTGCTGAACGCTTTAGGCGTCGAAGCCGCCCATGTTTGTGGATTTTCAATGGGAGGGATGATTGCCCAGACGATCGCCATTCATCATCGGCCGCGAAGTTTAAGCCTGATATCGATATACAGCCATACGGGAAATCCCGAGCTTCAGCCCCCGAAACCCGACGTGCTGGAAATATTGCTCACGCCGCCACCCGCGGAACGCCAGGCAAACATCGAATATACCCTTGAGGTCTTTCGGACCTTTGCAGGATCCGGTTTTCCGATCGACGAGGCATGGCATCGCAACATCGCCGCTCAAGCCTTTGACCGTGCTTTTTACCCTGAGGGTGTGGCCCGACAGTTGGTGGCCATCTTAACCCAAAAAAACCGTAAAACCGAACTGGGATCCGTATCGGTGCCCACATTGGTGATTCACGGAGCGGACGACCCGCTGGTGCCGGTCGAAGGCGGTAGAGACACGGCTGAAGCCATACCGGGAGCCGAACTGATAATCATTGACGGCATGGGGCACGACCTGCCGCATGATGGGGATGGGGCCTGGCCGCAGATTGTCGACGCGATTGTGAATCACACGCAAAAAGTTACCCCATGATAAAAACAATATCTAAGTCGAGGAGGTACCATGGAACTGCAGCAAGCCGTGCTCGGGCGGCGCAGCATTCGGCGATTTTTGCCCAAGCCCGTTTCAGATGAAATGATAAAAGACATTATCGCTAAATCCCTCTGGTCACCTTCCTGGGGCAACACCCAATCCTGGGAGATCGTTGTGGGCACCGGTGAATCTCTTGCCGAATTTAAAAAGAAAAACCGGAATGCACTCATGGAGGGCAAACCCTCGACACCCGATATCCCCATGCCCCAGGTCTGGTTTGATCCTTATAAACTGAGATACAGGGAACTGGGCAAAAGTGTGCTGGAGTCACTTTCGATTGCACGGGAAGACCGGCAGGCCAGGACCAACCACTTTGCCTGGATGTTCACCCTTTTTGATGCGCCGGCAGTGGTCATTTTTACCGTAGATAAATCCCTCTTACTGGAATACGCCATGCTCGATATCGGAATTATCCTGCAAACATTTTGTTTGCTGGCCTACGATAAGGGTTTGGGTACCTGTATACTGGCGGCTTCGGTTATGTATCCTGAAATTGCACGGGAGGCATTTTCGATTCCCAATAACAAACTCCTGGTTATGGGTGTTGCCATCGGCTGGCCTGATACCGAAGCGCCTGTGAATGCATTCGAACGAAACCGGGCGCGTCTGGAGGAATGTGTTCGATGGGCCAGATAGCAGAGGACAGAAGACAGAGGACAGAAGAAAGAGGTCAGAAGACAGAAGGATGCCTGCCGCTGGTCATCTGCCATCTGTCTTTTGACTTCTGTCCTCTGTATTTACTTCCAGGTAATTTTCGGCGGCTTGCGCCGGGGCAGGCGAAAGTATTTGGCCTTGGGGTAGCCCAGCATCATCGGGTAATGGTGTGAATGGCCCTCGGGAAGACCGATGGCTTTTTGCAGCGGTGGCCATCCCAGCAGTGCGCCTTTGAGTAATCCCGCCCAGCAGGTGCCCAGACTCATGCTGGGGGCGGCCAGCTCCAGATAGGACAACGCCAGGGTGAGATTTACCGTGCCGTTTAGATCTTCCTTGGGTGCCGAAGCCACCACCATTGCCGGTGCATTTCTCAGCACCGCATCATAGCCCGCGTCCCAGGCAGCAACGATTCTGGGGATAAAAGGATTTTTTGCGGCCTGAGGGTCTTTTGCGAGCAGGTCCCGCGCCCAGTCCGCCGCCATTTGAGCGAATGCTTTAATGGTATCCCTTTCGTTGAAAACCAGCCATTCGACCAGCTGGGTGTTGCTGGCCGTCGGGGCGTAGCGAGCAATCTCGATTAATTTCTGGATCTTTTCCTTTTCAACCGGCTGGTCCTTAAAGGCGCGGACGGAACGGCGCGAGCGCAGAAACTGAACCACCTGCGCTTCATCGATGATCAGCTCCTTTTGGATCGGCGGGCAATCCTCGATGGGAACCATTTTATGGCTGAGCGCGCCGTGCGGGCAAACCGCCACGCAGTGGCCGCAGATTAAACATGAGGGTTCGCTGCCGGGTACCAGTTGCGGATAGCTTTGTTTGTCTTTGAGACGGATGATCGCCCGGGGGCAGTCTCTCACGCAGAATCCGTCTTGCTTGCATTTGCTCTCATCGACAATCAACAGACTCATTATTCGCCTTCTTTCTAAAGTTAAATTGTTAACTATTTCAACGATCAGGAAGGTTAACCGGTATGCCCGCGCCAGGCGGGCATCCAGCCATAATTTTAGCTCAAGCGGGGATCTGGAAATAAAACCTTTCTGGATTCCCGCCTTCGCGAGAATGACAAGCTTGAAATGAAAAAGCTCCCCGACCCCTTATTTGCCCTTGAACACCGGTTGGCGCTTCTCCAGAAAGGCACTGAAGCCTTCTTTGCAATCTTCCGATTGACCGACCAATTTACTTCCTTCTTCTTCGACCTTCAGGCCGGCATCCAGGCCTTCATAGGCGCCCGCAGCGATCGACCGCAAAACAGCGCTGACGGCAAGCGGCGGTCTTTTTGCCAATTTTTCAGCAAATGCCATGGCATCTGCGCTCAGATGCCCCGGTGCAGACACCTGGTTCACCAGCCCGGCTTCGTGTGCTTCGGTTGCACCTATTTTTTTGCTGAACAGAATCATGTCCAGTGCCTTTGCCTTGCCGACCAGCAGCGGCAGTCGCTGGGTGCCGCCCCAGCCCGGGATTATTCCGAGATTCAGTTCGGTCAGACCCACTTTGGCTTCGGGTGCATCAACCATAATCCTGAATTGACAGCACATGGCCAATTCCAGGCCGCCGCCCAGGGCGTAACCGTTTATGGCGGCGATGACCGGTTTAGGGAAACGATCGATCCGGCGCCACAGCTCCCGGGCTTTGGGACTCGTTTTCTGTGAATTGCTGACATCGCTGACGTCAAAACCGGCTGAAAAGCATTTATCACCGGCCCCGGTGATAATCACCACACGCACCTCACGATCGGCGTCGACCGCATTCAACGCCTTCTCAAAATCCTGCATCGTCGCCCAGTTCCAGGCATTGACCGGCGGGTGGTTGATGGTGATGGTCGCAACATTTGACTGTTTCTTCAGGATGATATTTTCCAGCTTCATTATAAGCTCCCTCTTTCGAGCACGGCGGCGATTCCAAGACCCCCGCCGCCGCAAATACATTCAAGACCAAGGCCTGCATTGCGACGCTTCATCTCGTGCAGCAGAGTTACCAGGACCCGGGTTCCGGTGCAGGCAACCGGATGCCCGAGCGAAATCCCCGATCCGTTTACGTTGACCCTGCCGTAATCTTTGTCCGCCACGCCCATGTCTTTCAAATCGGCCAATACCTGGGCTGCAAATGCCTCCTGGATCTCGATGAGATCGACCTGCTCAAGGGAAACCCCGGCCAGATTCAGCGCTTTTTTGGCCGCCAGCGGAACGGTACGATAGGTGTAGCGGGGATCATCGCCGACAACCACACAGGATTTAAGGCCGGCCAGAGGTTCCAGGCCTAATTCGGCGGCCCGCTTTGCAGCCATGACCACAACCGCCGCTGCACCGTCGTTTTCTGTGGACGAGTTGCCGGCGGTACACACGCCGCCCAATACCGGCTTGAGCCGGCTGAGCTTTTCAAGAGAGGTATCGGGGCGCGGATTTTCATCACAGTCTACGATTACGGGCTCGCCCCGGGCCTGGGAAACGGACACGGGGACGATCTCATCTTTGAATTTGCCGGTTTGCATCGCCTCGCAGGCCTTTTGGTGGCTTGTAAACGCCCATTTATCGCAGGCTTCCCGGCTGATTTGCTCTTTTTCAGCAGCGGTTTCAGCCCAGGTCATCATCGCAGGCAGAATCCCGTAACGTTCTTCGGGCTGGGACATCACGCGGGCTCTCTGGATGCGGTCATAGAAGGGCAGGCCCCACAGGCTTAAATCTCCGTGGCCCCGCGGCCGGCCTTTATCTCCACCGATACCCCATTTGATGTTGCCGGGAAGATAAAACTCAGCATTGCT
>Ga0209742_10000400_pt1 | contig 23371 bp, 25 predicted proteins | sample DeeMarSeWOR38_10_FD_187462 | JGI IMG/M metagenome (GOLD analysis project Ga0209742, IMG submission 187462) | Marine sediment microbial communities from White Oak River estuary, North Carolina - WOR-3-8_10 (SPAdes) (version 2) | ecosystem: Environmental > Aquatic > Marine > Intertidal zone >... | reverse complement strand
TAACTTGCAGCTACTTAACTGCAAGTTTAATTCAGATAGGTTTCTTGCCAACTGACAGTTTGTTATTGTCATTGGTTTACTCTAGCGTTCTTTGCTAGGCGAGGGAGCGCAGCGGACGACGCAATCTCCTTGTTTTTTTGAATTTCAACTCTTCAAAGGGGACTGCTTCGGGATGCTTTGCACCCCTCGTAGTGACACCCAGAACAAAAGTGTCAGGGTTGATAAATATGTGAAGATCTTGCTTAGCAAAAATCCAAGACTTGATAAAAATATTCTCAATCTTCGGGTGGAATTAAGGGTTCAATTGCAGAGATGAGGTCAGGTAGATCGCTCTGGATCGTATCCCAAACAGTCGAGAGATCCACATCTAAATATTCATGGATAAGGAGATTACGCATACCGACCATTTCTCTCCAGGGTATTTGTGGATACTTTGATTTCGTTTCAGCAGAGATTTTACGTGCAGCTTCACCGATAATCTCTAGTGGTCTGATGACCGCATTTTGATGTAATTCGCTAGCGAGAAATTCTTCATGAGTCAGGTTCGAAACAAATTCGATTGCTTTTCGGGAAGCGATTAAGATATCTAGAAGGTATGCATGATCACGTTGAGAAAATGATTTGAGCGCCATCGAGAATGCCTTTACGTCGAATGTAATTTTCGCTATTTGCTACAGCTTTCTTTTCAACTAGATCTATCTCTCTCCCAAATATCGTTCTCAGTTCTGTTTCCATGTTTACCAGATCAAATAGCCCCCATTGTGCTTCAGGTTTAAAAGTAATTAATAAGTCAACATCACTACCTGAAGGATAATCTTCATGTAGAGCAGAACCGAAAATTGCCAACTCAGACACTTTCCAACGTTGGCAAAAAAGTCTTATTTTATCGTCAGAGATCTGCAAGGAATTAATTCTCATCTAGTCGGGGCGGCCGGATTTGAACCGGCGACCTCACGGACCCGAACCGTGCGCTCTAGCCTGGCTGAGCTACGCCCCGAACGTAGAAATTATAAACCAGGCACAATCCATTGGCAAGTTACCGGCTACATATTCGAGAATGTTATTGGTATCCCCAACCAACCCATGTATAATTAGTGAGGTTTTGGTGAAACTCTCCCTTGTCGGACCCATTAGAGCAATTTTTGACTGAAGAAAAGAACACAGGCGAGAGAGTTTCTCAAATCCATCATAAAACATAAGACTATCAGGAGACATAAATGACTGAGGATAAGAAGGTTCGGGTGGCGATCATAGGCGTGGGAAACTGCGCTTCTGCCCTGGTGCAGGGCGTGGAGTTTTATAAAGATGCGGCCGAAGATGATTTTGTCCCGGGTTTAATGCATACTAACCTGGGAGGCTACCATGTCCGGGATATCGAGTTTTCTGCCGCTTTCGACGTGGTCGATACGAAGGTGTGCCATGACCTCTCGGAGGCGATCTTGGCTTTCCCGAACAATACCATTAAGTTCGCCGACGTTCCCCATTTAAATGTACCGGTGTCACGCGGTATGACCCATGATGGATTGGGGAAGTACCTGTTGGAGATCGTTAAGAAAGCGCCTGGACCGACTGCGGATTTACTTGGCATTCTGAGGGATACCAAGACGGATGTGGTGGTGAATTTCCTGCCGGTTGGTTCGGAAATGGCGACCAAGTGGTATGTTGAGCAGGTTCTGGAAGCAGGCTGCGCATTCGTCAACGCCATCCCGGTGTTCATCGCCTCTTCAGAATATTGGTCTCGCCGCTTTCAAGAGGCGGAATTGCCAATCATCGGTGATGATGTAAAGAGCCAGGTTGGCGCGACGATCATGCATCGCGTGCTGACCAGCTTGTTCGTAGATCGCGGAGTGCGCCTGGATCACACATACCAGCTCAACTTCGGCGGTAACACGGATTTCCTCAACATGCTCGAGCGGGAGCGCCTAGAATCGAAGAAGATCTCTAAAACAAACGCAGTCACCAGCATGCTCCCCTATGAACTAGCTCCGCAAGATGTCCATGTCGGTCCGAGTGATTACGTGCCCTGGCTGACGGACCGTAAGTGGTGCCATGTACGCATGGAAGGCACTACCTTTGGTGAAGTGCCGCTAAATATTGAAACCAAGCTGGAAGTGTGGGATTCGCCGAATTCGGCCGGCGTGATCATTGATGCCGTTCGCTGTGCAAAAATCGCTATGGACCGGGGTGTTTCAGGACCCTTAATCGGGCCATCAGCGTATTTAATGAAAACGCCACCAAAACAATTCAGAGATAACATCGCCCGGGAGATGACTGAAGCTTTCATTGGCGGGTTAGAGCATAACGATTGATTTCCCAGCTAACTCCATACGAACGATTTGTGCGCCGCTTGAGGGGTGACTCGGTTGACCAGTCGCCCAATTTTGACATCATGATGACCTTCGCGGCGCACTATATCGAACAACCCTTATCAAATTATTATTTGGACCACCATGTATTATCTGAGGCTAACCTGGCAGTGCAAGAGGCTTTTGACCTGGATATCGTCCAGGTCATTTCAGATCCTTTCCGGGAGGCAGCGGATTTTGGATTAGAAGTCGAGTTTCCCTTCGACGATCTGCCTCTGGCTCCGGAACCATTGCTAAAAGAACCGAAGGACTTGATTAGACTTGAGTCGCCTGATCCAGCAAGGGGAAAACGCATGAGCGACCGGTTGGAAGCGATCAGCTATCTTAAAGACCGTGTGGGCGGTCAGGTGCCGATCATGGGTTGGGTGGAAGGCGCGCTGGCGGAAGCAGCTGACTTGAGAGGTGTGCTCAACCTGATGCTGGACCTTTCCGTGCGACCGGAGTGGGTGGAGGAGCTGTTAGCGCAGGTCATCGAGGTGGAGACAGAATTTGCCAAAGCTCAGATTGAAGCTGGAGCTGACATCATTGGATTGGGTGACGCGATCGCTTCGCAAATATCTCCGCAGATGTACCGCAAGTACGCCTTACCCTACGAGCAGCGTATTTTTGAGGTAGTTCGTCAGGCGAAGGCTGTGGGCCGGCTGCATATCTGCGGGGATACGACTCACATCCTTGCAGCGATGGTTGAGAGTGGTGCAGATATCATCGATATCGATTGGATGGTGGACATCAGCCAGGCGAAGGCTGTATTCGGGGAGAAAGTTGCGTTATGCGGTAATTTTGACCCTGTCACTGTAATGTTACAGGGGAGTCCCGAGCAGGTTCGCCAGGCAGTTTTGACCTGTCAGGCGAATGGCGGGCTGCGCTATTTCAGCGCAGCTGGATGCGAGATTCCCGATCAGACCCCTCATAGGAATCTACTGGCCCAGGCAGAAGCGCTAAGGGGTGCGCATGGTATAATTTTTTGAAAATTGGTCTAAAAGTCCTTCGATTTCAGGAGAATTGGAAATGTCTGGTCATTCAAAATGGTCGACAATTAAACGGAAAAAAGGTGCCGCTGATGCAAAACGAGGCCAGTTATTTACCCGGTTGGCACGTGAAATATCGATAGCCGCACGACAAGGGGGTGGTGATCCGGATTCGAATTTTCGTTTGCGCATAGCCATCGATCGTGCCAGAGCCAACAATATGCCCAAAGACAACATCGAACGCGCCATCCAGCGCGGCACTGGTGAAGGCAAGGATGGTGCCATCATTATAGAAGAGGTGATGTACGAAGGATATGGCCCGCATGGTATCGCCATGCTGATCGAGTGTGTCACGGACAATCGCAACCGGGCAGTTGCGGAGATACGGCATACCTTAACTCGCTTTGGTGGCAGCATGGGTGAGACGGGCTCCGTGGGTTGGCAATTCGACCGGGTGGCTTATTTCTCCTTCCCAGTCGCTGATCATGATGAAGATCAGATCCTTGAGTTAGCTGTAGAAGGTGGGGCGGATGACGTGACTTTTGACGATGGGACTGTCGAGATCATCGGACAGATTGATTATTTTAAAACGATTAACGATCAGCTCGATGCGGCAAAAATAGAAACCGATGAAGCTGGTTTGCGCATGTTCCCTACCAATGAAATCGAATTGAACCCTTCTGATACAGCCCAGGTTTTGAGAGTGATCGAAGCGCTTGAAGAGCTCGAAGATGTGCAAAATGTTTATTCAAACCTGCACATCTCCGATGAAGCGCTGGTAGAGCTGGAGGCAGTCTGATAGCTCGATGCTGGCGATTGGAATTGATCCAGGAACAGCGATCACCGGATATGGGGTGGTAGAAGAGGCGGAAGATGGTAGTTTGACCGCAGTCGATTACGGATCAATAGAGACAACTGCGGATGACTCCATGCCGGAACGCTTGATGCAGCTATATAAACAGCTCAAGGAATTAATCAATCTCCACCAACCGGAAAGCGGTGCGGTGGAGAAATTATTTTTTGCCCGAAATGTGCGCACGGCTCTCACAGTCGGACAGGCGCGTGGGGTGGCGTTATTAGCCTTGGCAGAAGCCGGTGTTGTTCTGGCTGAATATACACCAAATGAAGTCAAGCAAGCTGTAGCTGGCTTCGGCGGTGCGGATAAGAGCCAGGTGCAAAAAATGGTGCAAGCGTTGTTGGGGCTCGAAGAGATTCCCCAACCAGATGATGCTGCAGATGCATTGGCTGTTGCGATATGTCACCTGCACAGCGCTCGTATAAGATCTCTTGGTGAGTTGAGTGATTGATTTCGAGTTTATCTGCGAGCGTAAAGGCCATTAAAGAGAGGGATAGCAAAGTTGCGCATAGCCACTCACGAAGATGATAGAAATTTGGTTGGAAAAAGAAATACAATCCTCGATTGGCTTTTAGAAGGTGATCCAGCTATCCGCTATCAGGTGCGGCGAGATTTGATCGGCGACGATGAAAGATCAATCCACCAGGAACGGAATAGCATAGCCGAATCTGGATGGGGAGCACGATTTTTATCTTATCAAGAGCCTTCAGGACTATGGGGAGGTGGAATTTACGGTCCAAAATGGATTTCTACAACATATACAATGCTTACTTTGCGACGCATTGGGCTCCCGCCGGACAATCCGCAAGCTCACAGGGGATGCCAAATTCTGCTCGATCGCGGCTTTTACCAGGATGACGGAATCAACTACTTCAAATCGATGAAACAGAGTGAGGTATGTGTGACCGGAATGGTGTTATCGATTCTGGCATATTTTCGCTACCAAGATGAACGAATTGATAAACTAGTCGAGCATCTTCTCTTACGCCAAATGGAGGATTGGGGGTGGAATTGCGAGGATTACAAGGGAGATAAGCATAGTTCATTCCACACAACTGCTTCAGTGCTGGAAGGCTTGTTGGAATACCAGAAAGCGACAAGAGAGGTGAACCTGGAAGTTGATGCCGCGCAGATACGAGGTCACGAGTTCCTGCTGCGACACCGCCTGTTCAGGTCTCATCGCACAGGTGAGATCGTTAACAAGCGCATGCTGCGGATGCCGTTTCCGCCGCGTTGGTTTTATGATGTAACTAGGGCGCTTGATTATTTTCAGGACTATTACCGATGGAAAGAAGATCATGATTTCGTACACCAAGATAGGGAGACCATCGAATTAAATGACGCTCACATCCGTGATATGCGCTTCCAGGATGGTATAGAGGTATTAAGATCAAAACGCAAGCGTGACGGAAGATGGAAAATGATGCGTGGTCCGTCTGGGAAGGTATTCTTCGATATGGAGCCTGCCGGAAAGCCAGGTCGTTGGAACACGTTGCGTGGGTTGCGTATCCTAAAATGGTGGGAAGGTGAGTCGTGATCGCGACATTGCATGGAAAAATCGTCCAGGTTGAGGAAGGCGCCCTGATCGTAGATATTGGCGGGATTGGATACTGGGTTAATGTCCCAACGCCTTTATCCGATGGTCATAAACCTGGTGAGACTGTTTTCCTGCACACTCATCTTATTGTCCGACAGGATAACTTGTCTCTTTACGGATTTGATACAGCAGAAGGACGCGAATACTTTGTACTCCTGTTGGGTGTGGGTGGAATCGGCCCGCGTTTAGCGGTGACGATACTTTCAAGCTTAACGCCCGAGTCGATCCGCAGGGCGATATTCAGCGAACAAGCGGAGGTGTTCAGCAGAGTGCCTGGAGTGGGTAAGAAAACCTCTCAAAATATAATTTTTTCCTTACAAGACAAAATCACAGTTGAAGAAGGGTTTGAAGCTGTGGCAGAAATGTCTGAGGCAGACAGTGAAGTGTTAAGTGCGCTTATCGCCTTAGGTTACAGCGTGGTTGAAGCGCAAGCTGCCCTTCAATCCATCCCGCGCGATGCTGCAGAGGATGTTGAATCACGTTTGAGATTGGCACTGGCATATTTTTCATAATATCGGAGGAGGTGGGTATTGTTTGATAACCAAAAGATCGCTTTTATCGGTCCAGGGGTCATGGGAGAGGCGATGATCGCGGGATTAATCCGACAAAATGTCGCTCAACCAACGGAAATGGTTGCCTCTGGACCAAGTGTAGAACGGGGAGATGAATTGAAAAACCGTTATGGAATTAAAACAATGACTGATAATGCTGCTGCAGCAAGCATGGCTGATGTTGTAGTGCTTTCGGTCAAGCCACAGCGCCTTGACACAGTGCTGGTTGGCATGCAGGGATCGATTCAACCGGATGCACTCGTGCTATCCATTGTCGCTGGTGCACCGATCGCCAAGATCTCGGGCATACTCCAACATGAATCAGTAGTGCGATCAATGCCCAACACACCAGCTCAGATCGGAAAAGGTATTACAGTTTGGACAGCTGCCCCAGCAGTTACCTCCGATCAGAAAGAGATGGCTCAAAAGATCCTGGCTGCATTGGGAGATGAGATATTTTTGGAAGAAGAATATTATCTGAATATGGCTACGGCATTGTCAGGAACGGGTCCGGCATATGTTTTCTTATTCATGGAAGCGATGGTTGATGCTGGTGTTCACCTTGGTTTTCCTCGACGAGTAGCAGAAAAATTGGTCGAACAAACCGTGCGGGGCTCGGTCGATTTTTACACTCGGTCTGCAGATCCGGTGCACTTGGCACGATTACGAAATCAAGTGACTTCCCCCGGAGGAACCTCTGCAGCTGCTTTGTATTACCTGGAAAAAGCAGGATTTAGAACTGCAATCTCCAGGGCGGTATGGGCTGCATATGAGCGTTCCCGGGAGCTGGGGAAGGATGCCAGAGCTCATTGGCCCGAGAACGTTAGCAGCGATGATACAAATAGAGCATAATTGTGAATAACTGGACAATATAGACGCTTTCAGGTATCATTTGACCGCTTGGTTAAGGCCAGGGCGACCTTAACGCCCACAGATTGTTTTTTATATACAATGGCGAGCAAGATGCCAATATATGAAAAAAATGGAAGGAGAACCTCGGCTCCTTTCGATAACCGCGTAAAAAAATAAACCGAACAAAAATGCGAATCAGTGTAAAGATTGTTTGATCCTCCCTAGGAAAGGAAATCATCAGAGTAAATGTCCGATTCAACCCTGGATTTATTGAAAGAACTTACCGAAATAAACGGCATACCCGGATATGAAGCTCCCGTGCGGGCAGTTGTACGTAAGCACCTGGACCCTCTGGGGGAGTTATCCCAAGATAAGATCGGCAGTGTGATCTGTAAAGCTGAAGGCCAAGCAGAAGACCCTAAAGTGATGCTTGCCGGACACATGGATGAAATCGGCTTCATGGTAAAACACATCACCAAAGAAGGATTTCTCCATTTCTTGCCATTAGGAGGTTGGTTTGACCAGGTTTTACTCGGTCAGCGGGTAGTTATAAAAACAAAAAATGGGGATGTAGTAGGTGTGATCGGAGCAAAACCACCTCATTTACTGCCAGCAGACCAGCGAAATAAAGTAGTAAAGAAACAGGATATGTACATAGATATTGGTGCAACCAGCAAAGAAGAAGTTGAGCAGGCTGGTGTCCGACCTGGTGATCCTGCCATACCACGCGCTGATTTTGTGCCGTTGGCAAATGGTAAAACCTATCTCTCTAAGGCGTTTGATGATCGAGTAGGCGTTGCTTTACTTGTATCAAGCCTTCAGGAACTTAAAAATAGTGAACATCCAAACACGATTTATGGTGTTGCCACTGTCCAAGAGGAAGTTGGTTTGCGTGGTGCAACAACCAGCGTCCGTGCGGTAGATCCGGATGTGGCAATCGTGTTGGAGTCCGATATCGCCGGTGATGTTCCAGGGATTAAGCCTGAAGAGTCATCGGTAAAATTAGGCAAGGGACCAACTGTGCTGATCTATGATGCACGGATGATCCCCAATTTAAAATTACGGGATTTTGTAATGGATACTGCTGAAGAAATTGATGTACCAATTCAGCATTCATATGTGGAAGGAGGCGCGACGGACGGTGCTGCAATTCACCTGCACAATACCGGAGTACCAACGGTAGTGATCGGGGTAGCAGCCAGACATATACACTCCGATAGCTCCATCCTCCACCGCGATGATTATGACAATGCAGTGAAATTGTTAGTGGAAGTCATTAAGCGCTTGGATACTGATACTGTGGCCGAATTTACGGCATAAATAATACGGAGGAAATATGTCCGATCTGATCGATAACATTACTACTGACTTACAAAAACAAATTGATGCTTATAAACCTGCTGTCGAGGTAAGCGAAGTTGGCTCGGTGATCGAAGCCGGAGATGGTATCGCCCGTGTCGATGGTCTTTCCGCAGTGCGGGCCCAGGAGCTGGTTCAATTCGCAAACGGAACCATGGGGATTGCCTTCAACCTGGAAAGCGATAGTGTGGGTGTGATCATTATGGGAGAGTATTCGGGCATTGATGAAGGGATGACTGTACGTTCCACTGCTCAGATCGCTTCACTGCCTGTTGGGGATGCCTTGATCGGCAGAGTGGTTAATGCGCTTGGGCAGCCGATAGATGGGAAAGGTCCCATAAAAACGAGAAATTATCGTCCTATTGAAAGAATTGCGCCTGGGGTGGTCTCCCGAATGGACGTAGATTCCCCGGTCCAGACCGGATTATTGTCAATCGATGCGATGACGCCCATCGGCCGGGGACAGCGTGAGTTGATTATTGGAGACCGCCAAACGGGAAAAACTGCTATCGCCATTGATACGATCCTCAATCAGAAGGGCAAAGATTTATTGTGTATCTATGTGGCGATTGGGCAAAAGAAAGCTGGGATTGCCCGGACTGTGGATGTGCTCACTCGCTATGGGGCCATGGATTATACAACAATCGTGGTCTCTGCGGCAGACGAACCTGCTGCCCTTCAGTATATTTCACCCTACGCAGGTTGTGCTATGGGTGAAGAGTTCATGGAGACCGGAAGAGATGCTTTAGTCGTATATGACGATCTTTCCAAACATGCCTGGGCATACCGGCAGGTCTCTTTATTGCTCCGCCGCCCACCAGGGCGAGAAGCATATCCTGGAGATGTGTTTTATTTACATTCCCGGTTGCTGGAAAGAGCTGCCAAACTGGCTGATAAATATGTCATTGTTTCGAAAGATTTCCCAAATGAACAAGCAGATGCCAATGACTCGATAAATGACCAGGTCTTTTCAGGTCCACTCGCCCTGCATGATGCGGAGTCGGCTCTTAATGAAATAGAAAATGCGGGCGATCACAAAGTCGCTAAATTGAAAGGTACTGGCGGTTCGCTGACTGCCTTGCCGATCATTGAGACTTTATTGGGAGATGTATCTGCTTATATCCCGACCAATGTGATCTCGATCACGGACGGCCAGATATACCTAGAGAGCAACCTGTTCTATGCAGGTATCCGTCCGGCTATCAACGTTGGATTGTCAGTTTCTCGGGTAGGTGGGGATGCCCAGACCAAGGCCATGAAGCAAGTAGCCAGCCGGTTGCGCCTCGATATGGCCTCCTTCCGTGAGCTGGCCGCCTTCGCCCAATTTGGATCAGACTTGGATAAGGCGACACAAGCACAGCTCAACCGGGGTCAAAAGCTGCAGGAGATACTGAAGCAGCCTCAGTATGAGCCGATGTCTTTGGAGAATCAAGTGATCATCCTTTTTGCCGGTACGAATGGCTATGCAGATCAGGTATCCATCGATCGTATGCATTCATGGAAGGAAAACTTATTGCGTTATATAGATACATCACATAGCGAAATTGGTAAGGATATCGCTGAGAAGAAAATGGTTACTGAAGAAACTGAACCATTATTACACGAAGCGATCAAGACGTTCAATTCGACCTGGCAGTAAAAGATAATGACAACTGCTAGAGAAGTCCGTCTTCGAATTCGTAGTGTCAAGAACATCGCTCAAGTGACACGAGCGCTTCAAGCTGTTAGCGCGAGCAAAGTTCGCAAAGCGATGCAAGCAGTAATGCGCACACGACCATACGCAACAAAAGCGTGGCAAGTTCTCACTCATATTGCTGAACAACCTGGACGGGAATCATTGCATCCATTGCTTACCAGACGTGAGGAAGTGAGAAGCGTTCTGGTGGTCTTAGTCACCGGAGATCGCGGACTGGCGGGTGCGTTTACCACCAATATTGTTCGCTTTACTTTGGAACAATTTAACGAGTACCCAGTACCGGTACGCTTTATAACCGTTGGGCGTAAGGGACGCGATTTGATGAGACGACAAGGAAAGAAGATTATCGCTGATCGAAGTAATCTTCCCCCGGATCCGACATTTGGGAATGTATCTGAAATTGGATATATCGCGGTAGAAGAATTTCTGGCAGCCCAATGTGATGAAGTGTATCTGGTTTATACAGACTTTATCAATATGGTCACTCAGATTCCCACAATGAAGAAAATGCTGCCTCTAGAAATTGGCGAAGCTGAGGATCGCGTCCAGGATTTCGCACGGTCAGAACGGGGATTGGCCGCCTCTTACATATATGAGCCCGGTCAATTGCAAATTTTGGATGAGATAATCCCTCGTTTCACCGCGCTACAGGTTTATCACGCGGTATTGGAATCACTTGCCAGTGAACATGCAGCCAGAATGGTGGCAATGAAGAATGCGACTGACAGCGCGACCGAACTCGCTGGGGGTTTACAATTGGAATATAACAAAGCACGCCAGCAAGGTATAACCAATGAGATGCTGGACATAGCCGGTGGCGCAGAAGCACTGGTGCAATCTCAGTAATATTGAAATGAAATAATCATCTGATTTTGAATATGTGATGGAGGCAAGTAATGGTTCAAGCAAACGGTAGGGTAGTACAGGTATTAGGTGGTGTGGTGGATGTGGAATTTCCCAGTGAAAGCCTGCCTGAAATCTACGAAGCGGTAGAGGTCCCGCGCGAAAATGATGTTCCGTTGGTATTGGAGGTTGAGAAACACCTGGGACAGAATTGGGTGCGTTGTGTGGCAATGGATGCCACTGATGGATTATCCAGGGGTGTGCCAGCTGTAGCGACTGGATCTCCGATCAAGGTGCCGGTCGGTCCCACAACTTTAGGCAGAGTGTTCAATGTTCTAGGCTTACCGATCGATGAGAAGGGACCAGTCGAGTCCGAAATCTATTATCCAATCCATCGCCCGGCACCAGAATTTGCTGAACAATCTACTCGGGTGGAAGTCTTCGAGACAGGGCTAAAGGTTGTCGATTTGATCGCGCCTTTCACGAAGGGTGGAAAAACGGGCATCTTCGGAGGCGCGGGCGTAGGAAAAACAATCATTATCATGGAATTGATCCGCTCGATCGCCACCGTTCACCAGGGGAATTCCGTGTTTGCCGGAGTAGGTGAACGTACTCGCGAAGGCACACAACTGTACCGTGAAATGCTCGAATCTGGGGTGATGAAGGACACAGTGATGGTATATGGCCAGATGAACGAACCCCCCGGAGTTCGATTGAGGGTGGCTTTGTCGGCTTTATCGATGTCAGAGTACTTTCGCGATCAAGGTCGGGATGTATTGCTCTTCATCGACAACATATTCCGCTTCAGTATGTCCGGTTCAGAAGTCTCTGCACTACTGGGGAGGATGCCTTCTGCAGTGGGATACCAGCCAACTCTGGCGACTGAAATGGGTGAACTGCAAGAGCGAATCACATCCACTCGGCATGGTTCGATCACTTCAATGCAGGCGGTTTATGTACCGGCAGATGATTATTCAGATCCAGCACCGGTGGCGACTTTTACTCACCTGGATGCGACAATTGCTCTCGAGCGCTCGATCGTCGAGAAAGGAATTTATCCCGCAGTAGATCCATTATCTTCTACCTCGCGCATTCTCGATCCAATGGTCGTTGGAGATGAACATTACACAACCGCGAGAGACGTGCAGCAGGTTCTTCAGCGTTATAAAGACCTGCAGGACATAATCGCGATCTTGGGAGTCGATGAGCTCAGTGAAGATGATAAGTTGATTGTTTCCAGAGCTCGGAAAATTGAGCGCTTCTTCTCTCAGCCGATGTTCGTGGCTCAACAGTTCACGGGCCTGGAAGGCCGCTACGTATCGCTGAAGGAGACGGTACGTGGATTTAGGGAGATCTTGGATGGCGAACATGACGATCTACCTGAACAAGCTTTCATGATGGTTGGAACAATAGAAGAAGCGATTGAAAAATCAGCACAAATTTCAGCTTAAGAGGACGTGATGCCAATTCGTTGTGAAGTCGTGTCTCAAGATCGAATGGTTTGGGAAGGAAATGCAGATATCGTTGTAGTCCCGGGGGTTTCTGGTGAGATGGGCATTTTGCCAAACCATGCACCATTATTATCGACTCTAAAATTTGGCATCCTCAAAGTCCGTTATAAGGGTGAGGAAGAGATCTTCACTGTCGCAGGAGGCGTGATAGAGGTCCAACCAGATCTGATCACTGTTCTGGCTGACAGCGCTGAAAATGTAGAAGAGATCGATGCGACTCGTGCGGAGGCTGCCAGAAAAAGAGCTGAAGATTTACTTAAAGAAGGTCCTCCGGCAGATACCGACTCCTACCTGAAATTAGAAGCCGCTTTAAGGCGCTCAAATCTTCGTTTAGAAGCCGTCCGTCGTTTCCGGGGAGGCAAACGGAGTCGGATGCCTTCGTTCGGCGAGACTGAAACCGAATAATCTATGGCAGTTTTCACAAGAGATTTGGGGGTAGATCTTGGCACGATGAATACTCGCATCGCGGCGGGGGAGAGTATTGTGTTGGAAGAACCCACTGTAGTTGCAATTGCAGTAGATGAGCAAAAGATAGTATCTGTTGGAGAAGAAGCTCAGAGCATGTACGGGCGAGTTCCAGAATCGATTGAAGTCGCACGTCCAATGCAGAATGGTGTCATAGCGGATTACGAGATCACAGAGAAATTGCTGGAATATATGATCCGGAAAGTGAGCAGTTCCAGTAGATTTTTTCGTCCCAAGGTTATGATCACGGTTCCATATGGCGTGACTAGCGTTGAAAGCCGGGCGGTTCACGAGGCGATCCTTCAAGCCGGTACTCGGGAGGCCTTTCTAATCCAGCAACCTCTCGGTGCAGCTCTTGGCATGGATTTACCAATTGGAACGCCGTCTGGCAATATGGTGTTATGTCTAGGCGCTGGCACCACTCAAGCCGCAGTCTTGGCGATGTATGGGGTCGTTGCCGCGGAAACGCTGCGCGCAGGTGGATATAATCTGGATGATGCGATTGTTTCTCATGTGCGTAAGAAATATGGCTTGATAGTTGGAACAGCAACTGCCGAACAGGTGAAACTCAGTATTGGTGGAGCAGTCCAACAGGAGGAAGAAAGAAGTATAGAAATCCAGGCACAAGATCAGGTAAGCGGTTTGCCGAGACCTTTAACCTTAACTAATGACGATGTCCTCGAAGCAATGAGTGAACCCTTGAAGAGCTTTATTGAAACCGCACGCAAGGTATTGGAAAAAACTCCTCCTGAGCTGGTATCCGATATCATTGACAGGGGGGTGGCTATTTGTGGAGGGGGAGCGTTGTTACCAGGGATAGACAGGTTGATAACCAAAGAACTTGGTGTTCCAGCCTATCTCGTGGATAATCCTCTATCCTGCACTGCTGAGGGAGCTTCAATCGCCCTTGATCCAAACGTATTTCCTAAAATTAAGCGCAATTTACCATTAGTTTGAGACAGGTTAAAGATGAGTTTTTTGTTTGATAATTAGCGATTTCCCCAATAACTTTCGAAAAAGTAGGGTCAAAACCTGGTTAACGATACTATAAAGTCCCCGGCAAATCCTGCCCAGGGACTTTTTCAATCTCTCTAATCTGAGGAGATATTTTGTTTTACATGGAGATTTATTACAGGTAATAGGTCATCCGTTGCAGGTGTATAGCTGGATCAACGTGTTGTACGCGTACATCATCTGGAACTGTTATGTTGATGGGCGCATAGTTTAGAATGGCTTTCACACCTGCTGATACGAGATCATCAGCCACCAATTGAGCTTCAGAACCAGGCGTAGCAATCATCGCGACCCGAATTTTCGCCTGGCGGATTGAGTCAACAAGGTTCTGGCTATCCAGAATTGTAAAACTGTCGATTTTGGTGCCGATCTTCGTTGGATCATTATCAAAAATCATCGCGACTCTAAACCCGCGATTGGAAAATCCTTGGTAACGAGCAACCGCCGAACCGATATCTCCGGCACCAACAACAGCCACGTCCCAAACCCGATCAATATTTAGGATTAAATTGATTTGTTCTGAGAGGTAGTCAATAGAATATCCCGTTCCCTGTTTGCCAAACTCGCCAAATTGGGAAAGATCCTTGCGAATTTGAGCGGCAGAAATACCCAGTCTCTCACCTAACTCCTGGGAAGAAGTCACCCGGCGGCCTTCTTCAAGCATTCGCTGCAGGGCACGAAGATAGATTGGCATTCGTCCAATAACAATATCTGGGATGATCTTAGAATCCATATTGCCTCCTTTTTCGTAGAACGAGTAAATTTAACCATAAGTTCAGTAATTGTGCAATCCTCCACAAAAAAGTCACAACTTGCGTACAAGTACGGAGAGGTCACTAAATCCCACTCAGAATCCTAGGCAGTCAGGCTGGTATAATCGGGCACGATAAGTAAACCTATTCAAAAAAATTCAGTGCAAATAGTTCAATGTTCATTGATGAAGCAATAATAAAGGTGATCTCCGGTAAGGGTGGTGATGGAATCGTTCACTTCCGGCGAGAGAAATTCGTACCCCATGGTGGTCCTGATGGCGGAGATGGAGGACGCGGGGGAGATGTGATCCTCGAAGTTAAAAAGACCATGAACACATTGTCAGCATTTCAACATCGACGAAGGTATAAAGCAGAAGATGGGAGACCCGGAGGGGGTAACAACAAAACCGGTCGTTCAGGCGATGATCTGATCATCAATGTCCCACCAGGGACATCAGTTTATGATGAAACGAACAGTGATTTAGTCGGCGATTTGGTATCTCCAGGTGATCGATTAATAATTGCAAAAGGTGGACGCGGAGGTCGCGGAAATTCACGATTTACCAACTCACGTAATCAAGCACCACGTATCGCTGAAAAGGGGGAGCCTGTCACAGAGCGTGAGTTACGCCTAGAATTGCGCTTGATCGCGGATATAGGCATAGTTGGGGTTCCGAATGCTGGTAAATCGACTCTTCTCGCATCGGTTTCCAATGCCAGACCAAAGATCGCGTCGTATCCTTTCACAACCTTGGAACCGCATCTCGGGGTTGCCATTTTGGATGAAGAGAGTTCTTTGGTGTTGGCTGATATCCCAGGGTTAATCGAAGGCGCTCACATGGGGGTGGGTTTGGGGCACTCATTTCTCAGACATATCCAGCGAACGAGAGTATTGATCCACCTGCTTGATGGATTGTCGGATGATCCGTTATTGGACTATGCTCAAATAAACAGTGAATTGGCATTATTTGACCCGGATTTGGGGAATAAACCACAAATTGTTGCTTTTAATAAGATTGATCTACCAGATGTGATTGATCGTTGGCCTGAGGTGAAAGAAAGATTAATCGATAAGGGTGCCAACAAATTTAGCGAACCGATAGCGATATCAGCAATTGCGAAGACGAATCTACGTGAGCTGCTTTATAATGCAGCTCGGATATCCGCAGAGACATCTAAATCAATAGAATTTGACCAGTTGCCTGTGTATCGAGTGGAAATTGATCCACAAGCATTTACGATTGAAAAGTATGCAGATGGTTGGCGGGTGAAAGGGGAGGCAATTGAGCGAGCAGCTGCAATGACTTATTGGGAGTATGATCAATCTGTTAGGCGATTTCAACGTATCCTCCAATCGCTTGGCGTTGAAGACGAGTTGCGGGAAGCTGGTGCCAAAGAAGGCGATACTGTCATCATTGGAAAGTATGAATTGGAATGGTTTGATTAACCAATTCAAAAGAGAAGATAAGATCTACTGTAATTGCTATCACAACAATTATTCGGGTAAGAATGAAGAGATTAGGGATATTTGGCGGCACGTTTGATCCCCCTCATTTGGCACACTTGATATTAGCAGATGAAGCCAGGTTTCAACTTGATCTCGAAAGTGTGAAGTGGGTTTTAACTCCAAAATCCCCGCTCAAACCTGACAAGCGGATATCATCATGGGAAATAAGGATAAAACTACTAGAAGCTGCATTATCTACTAATAACGCTTTTGAAGTATCACGCGTAGATATTGATCGCCCCCCCCCGCATTATGCATATGAAACCCTTCAAATTCTCAGAGAAATTTATTCGACATATGATCTGGTTTATTTAATTGGGGGAGATTCATTAAGAGACTTTCCTGCTTGGAAAAAACCCGATCAAATACTTTCGGCATGCGATACCATAGGTGTGATGGTTAGACCTGGGGAGATGATCGACATGGATGCTTTGGATCGAAAGATACCTGGCATACGTTCAAAAGTCAGCTGGATAGATGCACCTCTGATCGAGATTTCAGCTTCGGCTATCCGGGAGAGAATTAAGCTTGGTGAGCCAGTCAAATATTACTTACCAGCGGGTGTTTATGAATTAATCCAGGAATTTGGTCTTTACAAGGATAAATGAATCCAAATTTTAAGATGTTAATGATTAATTTACAGGAATGAATCTAGGGGGTTATACGCAAAAATATATCTTGAGCAAAAGCTATAATGGACTGCTGCTCTTCAGATCTCGGATCATCATCTCCTTGACCGTAAAAGGTAAGAGAAGTCAAAAAAGGTTCGGAATCACTTGTGAATGAATGATTAATTGTGGTTTCGTTAAATTTTTTGAGGGAGGTAATTAGCTGATCATATTCAGTCAAAGAAATGATATCAAGCAAATCTACTGTTATTGATTTCATCTCACCGGCTTGACACCAACAAGCAAGAGCGGTATCCGGTAGAAAGACAATCAACTTATCGCAAAGATTCTCATCGCCACCTTCTCTCGACCAGGTTAAACCAGGCGTAGCTGGATAAGCTTGTTTTCCATCCTTGTCTACATGGTAATCGAACTGCAATTCATTCGCTTCTATTTTGACCCAATATCCTGGGGTTTCCTTCTTGATACATTGGACACCAGGTTGTTCGATCCCTAAACAAGTGTCTGGCCAATCAATTTGGCTGCTGCTTACCACTTTAAATTGACCAAAATCTAGGTTAAAAGAATCTAATTGATTGGAGATTGAAACCTGTTCTATAGGATTCCCGATATCAAATTGTGGAATTTCATCACGGGTACTCTGATCATTCGTTTCAATTGATCTTAATTCTTCAATTGGTGACGAGTTTGGAACAATCTGATCATTTGATAAATTGTTTGAATTTGAAGGGTTAGAACAGCTAACTGAGAGGAAAACAATTAATAAGAGAAAACCAAGCTTCTTCACGAGAAATTAAATCCTTTCATTGAAGAAGGGAAATTAATTTTCGGATAAAAAATTGATTCTGCCGAAATCAGGTGGTTTATCATAAGTATTCCCGCCCTTTGAAATAATTCAGCTAATTCAAGTTCTTACAAACGAAAGTGAAAGGAATCATCTGAACTAATAAACGTGAAATAATTCGGATTGTTACACATATTTATAGCAACAGCTATAGCATAATGACTGCGATCAAGCAATTAATTTGGCGAAATGAAATATTTCGGGTAGGTGACAATGATCGAATCGTGCCTTTGAGGATGCACCATCAAGTTGATATTCTATGACAAGCTTAACCAGACCAGGTTGAGAGATTTTCCGATCTGGTTGGTAAGCTTGTCTTTATTTCTCAAAACTCTAACCGCTGGAGTTTATTTGATTTATTACACTCGTTAGTGGGAAAAAAGAGACGATTTAATAACGACGACCCCCTCGGTCACCGCTGTCATCCCGTGGACGTGCCATATCGACTCTAAGAGTTCGTCCATCCAATTCCTTTCCATTGAGGCCTTCAATTGCTGCTCGACCTTCTTCATCTGAAGGCATTTCAACAAATCCAAAGCCACGGGATTGTCCGGTATATTTATCCTTGATGATTGATACTGAACTCACCTGACCGTATTCTTCAAATGCCACTTGGAGATCAGATTCAGTTGTACTCCAATTTAAATTGCCAACATATATGTTCATTTTACGTTCTCCTGAAGCAATAAATCTGGGATAAGGTGCCTCAGTGGCTATGACTCCCATTATGTACATGACCGTGTGTCAGTTCCTCCTTGGTTGCGTCTCTGAGATCGGCAATTTTTACCTGGAAATATAGCGTTTCTCCCGCAAGAGGATGGTTAAAATCGAGCCATACAGTATTTGCATCTGTGTTCTTCACGTATGCCCGAATAGATTCTCCGCTTTCATTGTCTTTCATCATCACCGGTTCGCCAGCTTCTAAACTTAGATCAGCTGGGAATGAATCGCGCGGATATTCAACAATTTCTTCCGGATCTCGTACACCGTAAGCCATATCAGGAGAAACAATCACATCCTTCTCATCACCGACTCCCATTCCATAAAGCTCAATTTCGAGTCCGGGGATGATGTTTTTGTTCCCGTGTAAATACATCAATGGTGTTTCTTTTTCTGACCGAGCTATCTCACGATTATCTTCTAATCGGAGCACGTAATCCAAGCTGACGACAACATTATCAGCGACCAATAAATTTCCATCTGTCATAATTCACCTCTAATCAATATTTGGCCAAGCGTTTTTACCTGAACTAAATTTTGTTACTTGCCTCGATTATCATCCGCTCAAAAGGGATACAAAAATGACCGGCAGATTACTTAAGCCTGGCCGGTCATTTATCGGCTCCGAAACAGAACTTAGTAAAGATAAATTTGATTATACTCTGGATTGACGATCCATGTAAGACTTAAATTAATAACTACAATTGTAGTTGATAATTCATAATATCGGTAATTTTGAAGCTCTGTGATGAATGATTATCGACACTTATGTCCCTGATTTCTGATATTTTAACGCTTGATGTTCTTCCTAGTGCGCATTCAATAAAGTTCCAGAATACGATTACTTTTGAGAACGAAAAGCTGGAAATAGAAAAAATAACAAGGTTGCAGATGTTAACAGGATTATTGAGTTAATTTGGACAGTTAACGGTGCTCCAATTCGGTCAGCAATAGCGCCATTAACGAGAGATCCGATTGGCATCAATCCAAAGAAAGTTAATGTGAAAATACCCATCACTCGACCGCGCAGCTCGTTGTTCACTTTTAATTGAATTAGGGTATTGCTTAGGCTGATGATCACCATAAAACCCCATCCTGTGCCAATCAAGGCGATCAACGAGGTGGGAAGAATTTGAGTGAATGAGAATAATAACAAGAAGAGAGGCATTACAAATGTTCCAATGGTGAATAGTTTTCCTTTTGAATACCTTTGTCCAATTGAGGCGATGAGCAGGGCTCCAGAAAGTGCTCCGATTCCTCGGGCGGTATGAAGGTAACCATTTGTAGTGGCATCTCCTCCTAGTACATCAACTGCCCAAACTGGTAGCAGGGTGACAAATCCAAGTCCAGCGAGGCTGATAACAGCTAAATTTAATATAATGATTCGGATTGTGGGTTCTTTGGCAGCAAAGCTGAGACCATCTTTTATCTCTACAAAAATTGATAAGCCTCGAACAGCAGGTTGATATGGAGCTAATTTCATCATTAGTAATGCAATAATTACTGCAATGAAGGTGATTCCATTAATTGTGAAACACCATGCAGGTCCGAAGACAGCATAGGTTATTCCAGCAATTGCAGGACCTACAACCGTGGCAGCATTAAACATTGATGAATTAAGTGCAATGGCGTTGGTCAGATCCTGCTGGTCAATAAGTTCGGTGACAAAAGCCTGTCGGGCTGGAGCATCGAATGCATTTGCACAACCTAATAAGAACGCTAAGACAATTATTTGCCATGATTGGACGACACGGGCAAAAGTTAATCCAGCGAGAATGAAAGCCAAGATCATCATTGCTGATTGTGTGATCAAGAGCAAGGTCCGTCGCGGTACTCGATCTGCAATTGCACCTCCATACAACATGAAGAACCAAGATGGAACACCGTAGGCAAAACCCACATATCCGAGATAGATGGGAGACTTGGTCAAGTCATAGATCAGATAACCTTGAGCGGTTCTTTGCATCCAGGTGCCGAATAAGGATACCGTTTGACCTATGAACCACAATCGATAATTTGGGTATTTTAAGGCGGTGAAAGTTTGCCCGATATACAAAAAGATCCTGGAAGGATTATGAATTCCACCAGCAATCGTTTGTTGTATCCGTTGGGGTAATGATGATTTCAAAGGTTTAGATTAAGTGCAAGATTGTGGAATTCAGCACATATAAGGCATGTCTTAGCCAAGTAAATATATCGATTGAGTTCGTAGATTGAATAAATCTATGGGAAGTCTTTTTTCGACTGGGAATAAAACTGTCCCGGCACAAATTAATAAAAGAATCTGATTATAAATACAGATATTCAATTTAACGTTTGAGGCTATTCGAAGATTTAGATTAGTGAGCTTAATCCTGTTGTTCACCCGGTTCAAAAAATGAAACAGAATCGATCACCGCATCAAAGGCTTGCCTTCCCTTAGGTTCCCACCCTATTCCGTCATCTCCATTTGCAGAGACTGCGAAGGCATAAAAGAGTTGTTCTTCATTCGGTGCAACGATGGTGATCCTACCTTCGATAGGTGTTTCGCTCCATTCTCCGTTGACATCGACCGCTAATCCGACAGTTCCACCAATCGTATACGGATAGGGATCTCCAGTATCAAATTCCTGGAAAGTTTCAGATATTACTTCAATGAACCGGTTAAGTACTGTTTCAAGATCAGGAATACGTCTAATGGGGCTACCAATAAGTGACAAGATAATATCTTCATCCTCGCTGGTCAAAGTCACCTGACCAGGTTGATAACGTTCTTCGTAACCTATTGGCGGTTGGAACGAAAAACCTGCTTCTTGAACAGGTATCGCAGCACCTAAACGGAGTGGAGATCGCGAAGTAGCTAGAGGTCCAGTTACCTGGGGCGGCATTAGAGTTCTGGTTGGTGTTGGCTCAGGAGTAGCTGTATTGGTTGGTGTGCTCGTAGGAGTTGGTATAGAAGTTGTTTGTGGTTTTTCCGTTTTGGTGGGCGTGGGGGTCATGGTTGGAAACTTTTGAACTGCCCCAACACAGGAACTGAGGACAATTCCTGATAGTATTAAACATATAATATGAATTTGTGCATATGAGTTGAATTTCCTCATATCAATTTCTACCTTGAGGCAAAGGTTATTACTACATTACAAGGATAATGGAGATCGCCATGAAAGACAAGACCCAGGGAAAAGATTAAGATATTTATTATTTTCTTATCACATACAGGCGCGCTATCCATCATCCACCCTTGATTGGATTTTATTTAATTGTCTCCAACTTACTCTCGAATGCTAATTATAAAGCTGAAATCTCACCTATTTCTTGAACATCGATAGGAATTCCATCAATTGAAACAGGGATCTGATCTTCGGGAGATAATGCGCTTTGAGGTACCTTACTTGAAACCATGACAACTAAAGCTAGAGTGTCTGTAGATTGACCGTTTTTTTGGCGGAATCCAATTGCAACTCCAACAACATTAGCTTTTGACAGGAGATCATCTTCATGGATGTCTTTCACAGCCAATATTCGTTCAGTCTTTGCCTTCAAGTCCAAATCGCCCTCGTTAGATGTCATATTACAATCTCAAGGCAATCGAGTACCTCATTTATGGGGTTAAATATAGTAGATTGATCTGAGCCAGCAAAAAGGAGACCAACTGCTTTCAAGGAATCTCCCGCTACACACAGTGAGCCTGAATCCCCACCTTGCGACATTGCGCCTCCGACAAGTTGATTTTCAAACCGGGCAGATCTCCCGCTGCCATAATTTACATTAACTGTAGCGTTTATCAGGTTTATCTGTCCGGTTGTAAAACCAGTCGTTCTGCCTGATTTCCGGACTGACATACCAATGGAAGCATCTAAAGTTCCCTGTACAACTCCGACCTCGAGAATTTCATCCAGAATATCCTCGTCTCTTAATGGCTTAGCAACAGCTGCATCAACCAAGTTGGTGGCTTGAGGATTCGCTTGATAAGAATCTACTCGATGTTTTGAACCTAACAAATTAGCGATCGCATTCCCAACACTTACATAGGTATTTGCTAAGTTACAAATCCCAGGTTCGGTGGTGAATTCTATTGGACAAAACCGCTCCAATGTGGCAATTCTATCGTTGGATACAGAGCCTCCATCGATTGGACCCGGCTGCAAGATATCATCACCAGGAGAGGCATCGTTGCTGTTAGCAAGGACATGATTGTTTGAGAGAATTAATCGCTCATTTGAATTCTTATCGCGAACAATGGTTCCTAAAGTCCCAGCGGTGATCTTATAATGACCGATACTCACTCCACCAGGTGCAGGTCGCCATTTATCAGTTCTGGCTTGTAAGGCACGAATTTCACCTACTTCGATAACATCCACGTTGACTCCCTGGACACTATGCGGAAGGACTGCCTCAGGTGCTAGCGCAGGTAAGGGCAATTTTCTACTCACCAGGACAACAATAGCGTATTCACCAGTCGGGTCACCCTGTTTGAGCTGGTATCCAACCCCTACGCCTACGACATTTGGCATATCCAGCAGTGTTTCTTTTGTATCTTCTTTGACTTTGGCTATTTTTTGTTCTGGGAGCATGGTTATTCTCCTTTACAGGAATTTCAAATAACGAGTCAGTAGCATAGGCATGCTATCAAAATTACAACTTGAATTGATTTTATCATTTATGGGTAATCACAAAAAAGTATTATGACTATTAATACTGGTTGATAAGAGTCGGCTTTGAGCATAAATAATAATCTAATTTTCGTTGAATCATTGAGAATAGTTAAATCATCAAATTGAATTATGAATTATTTGCATTGAGGAATTTTACAAAAAGGTGTGTGAATGAGAGAGAGTTGCCCCTTTGTCCGGAAAATATGT